>ERZ795047.2875-NODE-2875-length-15894-cov-3.635141_pt1 | contig 15894 bp, 12 predicted proteins | sample MGYA00375131_ERZ795047 | MGnify/ENA primary metagenome ERZ795047 (study PRJEB30176, sample SAMN05720228) | activated sludge metagenome | isolation source: Anaerobic digester | place: Japan | collected 2015-05-20 ...
GTGCGGATCTCGGCAAGAAGAGACCGATTCTTGAGGGAGGTGGTGCGAAGGATGAGAGCTCTCCTAAAAGGACATATCGTCGTCGCCTGGTGTTCTCTTTGGATTCCCGGCCCGGCGTGGTGCCTACAGACCGAAGGCACGCAGATCCCGGAAGGAACCGTAGTGCACCGTGACTTGGACTACGTGGGTGACGGTCATCCCCGGCATATGCTGGACCTCTATGTTCCGCCGGGAGTTGAGACTCCGCCGTTGATTATTTGGATCCACGGTGGGGCTTGGTTGGCGGGCGACAAGGCGAATCCACGGCCGCTTCCCTACCTGAACAAGGGCTACGCCGTGGCAAGCATCAACTATCGGCTGAGTCGTCACGCCGTTTTTCCCGCCCAGATTGTGGACTGTAAGACGGCCGTGCGATGGCTGCGGGCCAACGCCGCTCGTTTCGGTTACGACGCGGAACGCTTCGCCGTCTGGGGGGAATCGGCCGGAGGGCACTTGGCGGCTCTTCTGGGCACAACGGGAGATACGTCGGTATTCGAGCCTCTGGACGGCTTCGAAGTGACCAGTCGAGTCCAGGCCGTGGTGGATTTTTTCGGCCCGACCGATTTGCTGCAGATGGACGACCGTCGTCTGCCGGACGGGATGGTGCATAACGCTCCCGATTCGCCCGAATCGAAGCTGGTGGGTGGGCCCTTGCAAGAGAACCGCGAGAAGGCCGAGTCGGCCAATCCCGTGCGGTACGTGAGTCCGGAGGACCCGCCGTTCTTGATTGTGCACGGCGATTCGGATCCGCTGGTACCGCATCATCAGAGTGAGTTACTGGCCGCCGCGCTTGAAGCCGCCGGCGTGCCGGTGACCTTTTACACGGTGAAGGGAGCCGGCCACGGCGGTTTTCGAGATCCCACGGTGGCGGCGCTGGTGGAGGAGTTTCTGGCCCGCTACCTGGGAACGCCGGCTGTGACCCGTTAGACCTCTCCCCGGGTGTTTGTTTCATCGCGGCAAACGGTCGGGGAAAGTTGGTGATTCGGGTAGGCTCCGGGCGACGCGCGGGAGCGGGGCGCCGGAAAGGAGGAGTCATGGGAGGTCCATCGTTTCCGATCCATGTCGGGTTGTCCCACCGGGTGCTTTGGCTTTACGGACTTCACGCGTTACTCTCGAATATCTGTTTCCTGGCGGGCTTTTACCTTTTGCCCCCGGGGAGCTTACGGGAGACGGCGATCACCTGGGCGGGTAGAGCGGCGGCGGCCGCGGAAGATTCTTGGGTTGAGTTGGGACGGACGCTGCTCTTCAACTTGGTTCTTGTCGCCGGACTGGGTGTGGCGGCCAATTTGCAACGGATCCGGGACTTTCCACTCGGCTATTGCATTCCCATTGTTCACGGAGTGTTGGGAGGTTTGATAGCAGGCAGCAATTCCTTCGTGGCCTCCGACCTCACCCGCTATGACGCGTGGCGCGGGACGGCCCTCGGGCTCTCCATCGGCGGGGTGGAACTGTTTGCTTACGTGCTCATCATATCGGCGACCGTGCCTGTGGGGTTATACCAATACCGGAGCTGGACTGACTGGCACCCTACCAAGCTGAAGACGCTGAGGCAGGTGAGGCTGTCGGCGACCGAGTGGTATGCCGTGGCCTTCGGAGCCTTGCTGCTGCTGCTGGCCGCGTGGAGGGAAACCCGGATGGCGGCGAACTTGCCGGTCTAAGATGCGGCGGAGCACTCTTAGGAAGAGGGGAGGGAGTTGGCGTGGGTCTTTCGTCCCAAGGCTCTGTTCATGCTCGAAGAAGATGAAGAGCGCAAGTTTCTCTGCGTCTTCTTCGGGCGTCGGTGAGTGAAGGGAACGGCGCCCGAAGCCGCTTCGGTTGTTCATGCTCCTACGGTTGGGCTCGCAGACCACCGAGACTTTATTTCTTTGGACTGGTCACCTATAGTGACGGCATGCTTTCATCCGGAACTTGGGGTGTGGAGTGGTTGCCCCTGGCGGCGCTGCTGCTTCCCTTCTTTTCCGGCTCTCATGGAGGGCCGGGGGAGTCGGTCGACTTGCCCGGTCTGCCGGAGCCTCTGACTTGGCTCGTGCCTCCCCTGGAATGGCGTGTCGAGGATGGGCGGCTGGCCGTCAAGGCGCCTGCCTGCACCGATCTTTTCAGGGACCCGACGGGGAAGGTCGTAATAGACAATTCTCCCCGCGCCATGTTTTCGCCTGAAGGCCCGTTTCTGCTCTCGGTTCGGGTTGAAGTCGATTTTCGAAGCGACTTCGACGCCGGGGTACTGATGGTGTACGCCGACGAGGGTGCCTGGGCGAAGCTTTGTTTCGAATACTCACCTCAAAAAGAGCCCACCGTCGTCACGGTTGTGAACGACGGACTTTCGGACGACTGCAATCACGAGGCGTTGCCTTCGAACCGGGTTTTCCTTCGTATTGCTCGTCTGGAGCAGAATGTGTACGCGTTCCACTATTCGCGGGACGGTCTACGATGGCGGCTCGCCCGCTACTTTCGCCTGAAGTCCACGGCTGTTCCCCGGGTGGGGTTTTCCGCCCAGTCCCCGACCGGGGTGGGTTGCATGGTTGAATTTTCTCAGATTCGTTACGAGCCTCGCCGTCTGGAAGACCTCCGCGGGGGTTCTTAACAGGAAGGTGCTGACTTGGCGGAACCGGTTAAAACCGAAGCCGCCGAAGCCTGCCGAATCGTATCTTCTCAGGCCGCACGGGTGCGGGAAACTGCGGCGGCGAGGTTTCGAGCTAGGTCAAGTTGAGTTCCCGGCGGATCAGGACGACCGCCGCGACGGCCAAGCAATAATCGAGATCCGCAGGATTCACGTGACCTTGTCGGTTTGCGCCCGTTCCGAATTCAGCTTCACTCCGAAACCTGAAGGAAGAGTCCGCCGAGCCGGCTAACCTTCGTCGCCCAGGCGTTCCCGCAGGCGGGCCACTTCCTTCTCAAGGCGCTTGATCGTCTTCACCAGTTGCGGGAACTCATGCATCAAGATGTAGTTCTTCTTCCAAAGCGCGCTGTCCATCTCGGGCGTTCCCGAGATGCGGGCTCCCTCCGGGACGTCCCGGGCGATGCCCGTCTGGGCGGTGGCGACGACGCGGTCTCCGATGCTCAAGTGCCCGGCGGCTCCGACCTGGCCGGCCAACATGACATGGTTGCCGACGCGGGTGCTTCCGGCCAAACCGACCTGGGCGGCCAGGACGTTGTGTTCGCCGACCCGGGATCCGTGGCCGATCTGGACCAGATTGTCAATTTTGGTCCCCCGGCCGATCCGGGTCTCACCCACCGTCGCCCGGTCGACACAGGCGTGGGCGCCCAGCTCCACGTCATCCTCGAGAATGACGATTCCGGCCTGGACGATCTTGTAGAAAGAACCGTCCTCTTGGGGGGCGAAACCGAATCCGTCGGCGCCCACGACGGCACCGTTCTGCAGGATCACCCGGTCGCCGAGGCGGCAGTACTCCCGGACGCAGGCGTCGGAGTGGGCTACGAAGTCGTCGCCGATTTCGGCGCACGGGTAAATCGTGACATTGGGATGGATGACGGCGCGCGCGCCGATGCGTACGTGGTCCCCGATGACCACGTTGGCTCCGATGCTGGGGTTCTCTCCGATGACCGCCGTGTCGGCGATCACGGCCGTGGGGTGAATGCCGGGAACCGGCCGGGGCGGCCGGTAGAACAGCTCGACGGCCTTGGCGAAGGCCAAATAAGGGTTCGAAGAAACCAGGGTCGGCCGGTCACAAGGTGGGGCGTCCTTACCCAGGATAACCGCAGCGGCACGGGTTGAGGAGAGCTGCGGATAGTACTTCGGGTTTGCGACAAACGTCAGTTCGGTCTCGACGGCTTCCTGGATGGGGGCGACTCCGGTGATCTCCAAGTCTTCCGGGCCGCGAAGCTCACACTGCAACGTTCGGGCGATATCTCCCAGTTTCATGGCACCTCTCTTTGTCACAGCATCACCTTCTTCTCCTACAGTATGGCGAGAGTTCCGCAGGAAAAGATGGTTCGCAGGAGATTGAAATAATAGCGCAGGCGTTTCCTTTGTATGAATTCGACCCGGTGGGGAGGTGTGCGTGACCCGGCGGATTCGTCGCATCGGCGGGGCCTGTGCCGGTTCTTTCGCCTCAGTTTCACCGTATTCTTGTGGCTGTTCTCTTCGCTTCAGACACGGGTGGTAACGTACGGCGGAAGGTGGTGGAGTCGCGCTGGAGGACGGGCGGGATCACGCGCATGGTCGATGAAATGGAGCAAGCCGAGGTGAGTGAGTCGGGAGGATCGAGGCGTTCGGCTCGAGCCGTGGGATCCGTCAGCCTGGCTGTCTTTGCAAGCCGGATTCTCGGCTTGGTGCGTGACCTGTTCTTCGCCAAGCTGTTCGGTGCCGGCCTGTACAACGATGCCTGGCTGGTGGCCTTTCGCATTCCCAACCTCCTGCGGGACCTGTTTGCCGAGGGGGCTCTGAGTGCCGCTTTTCTACCTACCTTCACCGATGTGCTGAGAAACCAGGGGGCTCGTCGGGCATGGCATCTGGTCAATCTGGTGATGTCGGTTCTTTTGGTTCTTTTGGGTGTTGTGACGCTGATTTTCTTGGTGGGAGCCGAGTGGTTGGTCCAAGCTCTGGCGGCGGGTTTCAACGAGGTTCCGGGGAAGGTGGAGCTCACCGCTTCACTGGTTCGGGTGCTGTCGCCGTTTCTCCTGCTGGTCGCTCTGGCGTCGCTGGCCATGGGGGTGCTGAACGCTTTCGGATACTTCTTTCTCCCGGCGTTGGCTCCGGCGCTGTTTAATGTGGCGTTGATCGGCGCGGCGCTGTTTCTCGTCCCTCTTTTTGAACGCTTGGGGGTTCTGCCGATCTACGCGATGGCCGTAGGAGCCATCGTGGGCGGGATCCTGCAGTTCGGCGTTCAGATACCGGTGCTTCGGCGGCAAGGATTTCGCTTTCGTTTCGTGCTGGACTGGCGTGATTCGGGCTTACGGCGCATGCAACGCTTGTTGGGGCCGGCCCTGGTGGGCGTCAGTGTGGTCCAGCTCAACGTGTTGGTCAACACGCAGCTGGCTTCCTTTTTGGGTGACAACGGTCCGGTTTCCTGGCTCAACTACGCCTTTCGCATCATGTACCTTCCGATCGGACTGTTCGGCGTTGCGGTGGGAACGGTGAACCTGCGTGAGGTTTCAGTACACGCCGCCGCCCGACGGTGGGACGCCTTGAAGGGCACGTTGGAGCACTCGGTGCGACTGGTGTCGTTTCTGGCTGTTCCGTCGGCGGTGGGGCTGGTCGTGCTGGCTGAACCGATCGTGGAGCTCTTGTTCGAGCGAGGAAGCTTTACCGCGTTCGATACCCGGAGGACGGCCTGGGCGCTGGCGGCTTACGCGGTGGGGTTGGTAGCCTACAGCTCCAATAAGGTCTATGTGCCCACGTTCTATGCCCTCGATGACACGCGGACGCCGGTCCGCATCAGCTTGATAGGAGTCGCCATAAATCTTGCGGTCAACCTGAGTCTCATTGTGATCTTGCCGCCCGACGTGCGCTTCGCCGGCCTCGCCCTGGGAACGTCGGTTTCCGTAAGCGTCTCCAACGCCCTGCTGAGTAGGGGACTGGCGAGGCGGTTAGGTGATTTTGGCAGATCCAGAATCCGGAGCTCCGGGGCGCGGCAGCTGGCCGCCTCGTTGATGATGGCTCTGGTAGTGGTATATCTGCGCTGGGCTTGCTTTCCGGAGCTTCCGAGCGGCTTGTTGGAGAAGGCGGCGGCCGTCGGGCTCTTGGTCCTGCTGGGAGCGGGGACCTACTTGCTCGGCTGCACCGTTCTGGCCGTCCCCGAATGGAAGCAGTTGAGAGACGCTTGGCGTTCGCGGGGGAGACGGCGGTGAGGGACAAGCGGTTGCTGGAGTGTTTTCTGAACTATCTCCGAGTGGAGAGAGGGCTGTCGGTGAATACCCTCCGGGCGTACGGAAGGGATACGACGGATTTCCTGATGTTTCTCGAGCGGAGGAAGACGTCTCTACAAGAAGCCGGCAAAGAAGAGATCCTGGCTTACCTGCATGAACTCTACCAGCGCCTGGCGCCCCGTTCCGTGGCGAGGAAAATCGCCAGCCTCCGTGCTTTCTTCCGTTATCTCATGCTGGACGGATTCGTATCCGCGGATCCCTCCGAAGCTCTTGAGAGCCCAAAGATCTGGCGAACCCTTCCCGGGTACCTGACGCTCAAGGAAGTGGAGCGCTTGCTGGCGGCTCCCGAGCTCGACTCAGCGCAAGGGATTCGGAACCGGGCGATGTTGGAAGTTCTTTACGCTACCGGTCTGCGCGTCAGCGAACTGGTACGACTGCGCTGGCGGGAAATCAATCTCGACGTGGGGTTCGTGCAGGTGGTGGGGAAGGGAAACAAGGAAAGGATCGTTCCCCTGGGGGATCAGGCGGCGGACTGGCTGGTTCGCTATCGTCGGGAGGCCTATCCCGCCCTTAAGCGGGAGCAGGAAGCCGGCGATTACGTCTTTCTCACGCGTTTGGGTAGGCCCATGACGCGGCAATACTTCTGGATGATCGTAGAGGAAGCGGGACGGCGCGCCGGCATCTCAAAAAAGCTGAGTCCCCACACGCTGCGTCACAGCTTCGCCACGCACTTGCTGGAACATGGAGCCGATCTGCGGGCCGTTCAAATGATGCTGGGTCACGCCGATATCACCACGACCCAGATCTACACACATGTTACGCGGGAAAGGCTGCGGGAAGTCTATCGCAAGCTGCATCCGCGGGCCTAAATCCAGGCTTGCGGCGGCCTCTTCAGTCCCGCGAGCCGAAAGTTTCCACCATCTCACGGGCGGGAACGGTTCTCGCCGCCGGGTCGGGAGACTTGCGATAAAACTCCTTGACGATGTATGTGGGTTTTCCCTGGCTTTCGTGGTACACCCGTGAAAGCATCTCGCCGAGCAGCCCCATGGTTAGTAACTGAATGCCCACCAGGGTTGTGAAGACGGCCAAGAGCAGCAACGGGCGATTTGCCAGTTCGGCTCCAAAGAACACCTTCAGGACAACCAGGTAGGCGACGACGAGGACCCCGACGCTCATGGTCAGCAAGCCCAGTAGACCGAAAAGGTGCCCCGGGCGTGTGGAGTATTCGGAAAGAAACTTTACCGTGATCAGGTCCAAGATGACCCGGAAGGTACGACCGATTCCGTAGTTGGAGCGGCCGCTCAGCCGCGGCCGATGATGGACGGGGATCTCGGTTACCTTAGCCCCGAGTTGATGGGCGATGGCGGGAATGAAACGGTGCATGTCTCCGTACAGGCGCATTTCGCCGGCGATTTCGCGGCGGATCGCCTTCAGGGAGCACCCGGAGTCATGGACTCGTACCCCGGTGATCAAGCGAATCAACTGATTGGCCAGCCAGGACGGGAGTCTTCGATTCCAGAAGGGGTCACGACGATGCTTGCGCCACCCGTTGACGAGATCATAGCCTTCGTCAAGTTTCTCCAACAACCGCGGGATATCCGCAGGATCGTTTTGGCCGTCCCCGTCCAGGGTGATCACCACGTGCCCTCGAGCTTCTCGGAGACCCGCCGCAAGGGCTGCGGTCTGACCGAAATTTCGCCGAAAACGGATGAGGGCGACACGGGAATCTTCGTCGCACAACCGGCGGACTACCTCTGCACTTGCATCCTGTGATCCGTCATCGACGAAGAGGATTTCCCACTCTCTGTGCAAGCCGTCCAAAACGGATTTGAGTTCGTGGTACAGCTGCGCCACGTTCTCTTCTTCGTTATGAACCGGGATCACTACGGAGATCGAAGGTCTTTCGGACGCTCCCTCCTCGGAAGGGACCGTCCGTCGGTGCTCTGGGTTCCTTGCTCGCTGTGTCATGGTTCTTGCTTCACGCACTCCCGGCTCGCGAGTGAGCCATATGCCCGAACTTGTTTCAGATTCTTTCACAGACTCTGTTAAACCCTATTTTCTTCCATCTTTCCGTCTTCGGCAGGGATCAGGCCTGCCAGTCGACGGAGTTCTTCGTACCCCCGCGCATCGGTGACAGCTACCAGTTGATCCTCCGCCCTCAACCGCGTCGGTCCCCGCGGGACGATCAGTTCGGGCCCCCGCAGAACCGCCACTGCTGTCGTCCGTGGCACGTTTCCCAAGGCGTCGGCGATGGTTCGCCCGTCAAGAGTGGAGCCCTTCTTGACAACGACGCTGACGAGCATGGCCTCGCCTCGGGTCACCGGTAGCGGTTCGCCGTAGCGAAGCAAGGTCACCAGTCGGGGTAGCGGTACTTCCTTGGGGTCCACCGCGCCATCCTCCAACAACCGGAGGGCTCGCCGAACCAGGACGCTACGATGAGCAGGCGAGTCCTCCCGGCTTGGTACCTGGGAAATGTACAAGGTAGGGTAGCGCGACCCCTCGGTCAAGGAGCGCTGAACCAAGAACGATAGGATGTTGGACAACATGGCCGGAACGATCAGTCCGTAGCCGCCGGTCATTTCCGCCACCATGATCAAGGTCGAGATCGGAGTTCTCGCAGCCCCGGCGAAAAGGGCCGCCATGCCCACCAGCACCAGAGACGCCGGTTCGATCTGGAGACCTGGCGCCAGGAGGTTCACAAAGTAGCCGATCACTCCGCCAAGCATAGCCCCAATCACCACGGTAGGACCGAAAACACCTCCCGAACCTCCGGAGCCGATGGTCAAGGACATGGCCGGACCCTTGAGCAAGAGCAATGCCGCCATGACACCGACGCTCAGCCGGCCCGCCAACGCAAGCTCCATCCATCCGTACCCGGTTCCCAAGATCGGAGGGAAGACCATTCCCAGCAGTCCGACGATCAACCCCCCCAAGGCGGGCTTCAGATGAGGTGGGCCGGGAAGACCCCGGAAGAAATCGCGGACACGGTAGAAGAAGTTGGGTAAAGCCGCCCCCATTAGTCCCGCCGCAATCCCGAGAACCGCGTACACCAACAAGCTCACCGGGTCTTTAAACATCAGACCTGCCGGTGTCGTGAAAACCGGCGACCAACCGACGAAAAGACCGTGTACGGCGTAGGCTGTAACGGCGGATATCACTGTGTAGATGAGGGCTTCCGATTCGAAGACCATTCCCGAATAGAGGATTTCCACGGCGAAGATCGCCATCCCCAAAGGAGCGCGGAAGATTGCCGCCAAACCCGCCGCCATGGACGCCAGCAGCAGGATTCTTCGCTCCTGGCCTCGGAAGTGCAGTCGCGACGCCAATACGGCGCCCAATCCCACCGCGATTTGAGCCGTAGGGCCCTCTTTGCCGGCGATCCCTCCCGATCCGATGGTCAGAGCCGACGCAACGGCCTTTACCGCCGGAACCCGCCGGCGAATAGTACCGGCCTGCTGGTGATAGGCGTTGATTGCCGCATCCGTGCCATGTCCTTCGGCTTCGGGTGCCAGCCAATATACCAAGACCCCTCCGAGCAGACCACCTAGAGTGGTTACCACGGGTATCCACCAGCGGGACTCCCAAGGAAGGGGTTCCGGTGGAGCGGCCGGAACCCCCGTCGGGGGCGGTTGGTAACCGGCAATGCCCGCCAGGAGAAGCTTCTGCGCCAGTCCTACCAGTTCGTCGAAAACCAGCGCGGCAAAGGCTCCACAGACTCCGACCAGAACGCACACGCCCAGCAAGCGATACGTGGGCGGAAACAGACTGGAAAGAACCCCTCTCTCTTCCATGAGTTCGGTGACGGGTACGTAGCCGACCCGCGCGTAATTGCGCACGACACGATTCGTGCTCGGCCGGTATTCTGCCGTTTCGAGCCGGTGCATGTCGAGTCGCAGAGGTGTCGGAATACCACCGGCGGTTTCTTTTGAAACCCCATGGAACGAGACCGTGGATTAAGGTGGGAAACGCATTCTGCGGATCTCTTGGATCAGAAAAACCTTGGGATTCGACTGCGAATTCTTCCTAGCCCGGGTTTTCATGGGATCTGCCAACGTTGCGATGGGGCAAACCAGGCACCTCGAACAATAATGCTTCCGCCGCCGGAGGGGTTCTGCCAACCAGAGAAACCGGCGGCGCCGTCGGCCGAATCGACTGCATCTACGGTAGGCCGCAGTCGCCGATCGAGCATGTCGGAGCTTTGTATTACACTGCTGTCACAGGTCCACCGGTGCGTGATAGTCGGGAAGGGGGAGCCCGCGACAGAAGGAGGGTGCGTCGATGAATGCTGAAGGCTCTTCCCGCACGGTTTACAAGATCGGGTGTGAGTCACCGGCATTGGGCGGGCGGGCATCCGCTCGGGTAAGCCCGCCGGGAGCCTTAGGGGAGAACCGCCACGTAGGCGGCTTACGCGGGTTGGGTCGACTTTTTGCAGCACTCGTAATGGGGTTTCTCGTCGTGCTCTCCGGCTCATGCACCGGAACGTCCGAGCGCTTCCGCTACGGAGCCGACCGCTTGTTCGATGAACCCTACTGGTCTTGGGTGCGGGGTAAGCGGGTGGGCCTGATCACCAATCAGACCGGAGTTACGAACGACCTGGCGCCTCTATATCGGAAGCTGCAAGCGCACCCGGAGGTAAGACTTACCGCCTTGTTTGCTCCTGAACACGGACTTTTCGGGGAGCAGCAGGCGGGGGTTGAGATCAGAGACGGCGCGATGGTCTACAGTCTCTACGGAGAACACCGGAAACCCACGCCGGCCATGCTGCAAAACGTCGACGTCCTTGTCTACGACATACAGGACGTGGGAGCGCGATTCTATACCTACATCTCGACGCTGGGGCTGGCCATGGAAGCGGCCGCCGAGGCCAACCTGCCTTTTTTGGTATTGGATCGCCCGAACCCGCTGGGTGGAGTGGCTGTAGAGGGTCCGGTCCTGGAGGATCCTTTTCGTTCGTTTGTAGGAGCTTATCGGATTCCGATCCGGTATGGACTCACTCCCGCCGAACTGGCCCATTGGATCAAGAAAGAGAGACGACTGGACCTGGTTCTTTGGTACGTTCCTCTGGCCGGATGGCACCGGCAATATTTGTTCGAGGAACTGGAGCAAGAATGGATTCCGCCCTCTCCGAACATCCCCACCCCCCGGTCGGCCCTCGTTTACGCGGGCACCTGCTTGTTGGAGGGTACCAACCTTTCGGAAGGGCGGGGCACGACTCGGCCTTTTGAATTGTTTGGAGCCCCGTGGCTCAACGACGAGGTCTTGGTTACCCTCCTAAACGAAGCGGCTCTCCCGGGAGTCATCTTCCGGCGACAACCGTTCCAGCCCACCTTTTCCAAGTACGCCGGAATTCAGTGCCGGGGAATCCAGATCCATGTGACCGATCCCGACACGTTTCAGCCCGTGCTTACGGCCCTGGCGATCCTCCGGGAAGTGCTCAATCTTCACCCTGAAGAATTCGAGTTTTCCGCCGAGACGTTCGACCGTCTGGTGGGAAACTCGTGGGTTCGCCGGATGCTGGTTGAGAGCCGGGCCGTCCGGGCGATCCGAGAGCGCTGGCAGCAAGACCTTAAGCGCTATGCCGAGCAGCGGGAGGAGTTCCTGCTGTATTGACGCGAGAGCGTTCCGGCAGGCTGAGGGTGAATTGTCCCACGAGGCGGTTCCCAGAAGCGAAGCCGCGTCCGGCGATCAGTTCCGCTCTGGGATTTCGGGTCCTGTGTCCCGCATACTGCGGGCGAGCAAATACGAGAGCTCTATTCCTTGAAGCATGGGCTCGCGAAATCGAATCAGGATAATCAGCCGACGACCTGCCGGCTTTGAAGGATGTCGAACCGAAGAGCTGCCGGTCGCCGCCGATTACGGCTTCGGTTGCCAGTACTCCCGGTACTGGTCCAACAGGCGGTTAAAAGCGTCGGTGTAACGAATCGAGTCCAGTTCGTTGTGGACCGCCTGAAGAGACTTCACCACGAGAGGTACGTACTTACCGGGGTCCCGTTCAAAGGCCAAGCTCAGGTGATGTAGGGCCGCCTCACCCTGTTCCGCGCGGGCGTGCAGGATACCCAGGCGGAAGTGCAAGGGAGCCGAGTCGTAACCGGACTGTAACGCTGTTTGGTACTCATTCAGCGCTTCCCGCCAAGCTCCCTGGTGTTCCAAGACGACGCCGAGGTAGTAGTGCGCCTCCCCCGAATCGGGCCGGACCTCCAATGCTCGTCGTAACATGGGCTCGGCGGCCGTCCAATCTTGTTGGTTGGCCAACAAAGCACCGAGGTTCAGCAAAGAGTCGAAGTCTTCGGGATTTAAGGAGATTGCCTTCTCGTACGCCGCCTGGGCTTCCCGGTCACGTTGCAATGCCGAGAGAACGTCTCCCAGTCTCCCCCATACCTCCGGCTGGTTCGAATCCAAGGCCAGAGAGCGCTGGAAGTAATTGGCCGCGGCTTCTCGGTCGTTTTGGTGCTGAGCAATGTAACCCAGGTCCGACAAGATCCGTGGATCCCCTTCGGCGATCCGGCGTAGACGGATCGCGGCCTCGGCTTCGCGGCCCAGCTCGAGGAGGAGATAACCTAGTTCCCGCGCCAGTTCCGGCTGGTCGGGATCAATCTTCTCTGCAGTCAGGAACTCCTCCAGAGCCTGCTCACGCTTTTCCAGGTGACGGTAACATAATCCCAATAGGAAGCGGGCGTGGAAGTCGTTGGGGAAGACGGCCAAGAACTTATGGAAGCTCTCTGCGGCGCCGGTGAAATCACCTATGCGTTGCTGAGCCAACCCCAGATTGAAGTACGCTTCGACCGGTGACGGGTTCAGGTCCAACACACGTTGGAAGGCCCTGACCGCACGTTCGTATCGACCGCTTTCAAAGTAAAGGCGGCCCAGTTCCTCCCAGGCTCGGTAATCGTCGGGATCGAGCTGCACCACCTTCTCGAGCAAGGTCGTTGCCGCATCTTTATCGCCCAGCTCGAGTTGAAGGGCTGCCGCCGCCGCGTACCCTCGAGGATCGTCGGGAAGCAGCCTGGTGAGAGCTTCGGCGTGTCGCAAAGCTGCATCCGGTTGGCCCAGACGTCGGTAAATCAACACCAGGTTGAAGTGGGCCTCGGCAATCGTGGGGTCGGCGGCCAAGGCTTTCTCGTAATAGTCGGCCTGTTCCAGGGAAAATTCGCGATCGGTTCCGATCAAATCCTCCGCCTTCTTGATCCACTCGCCGGCGCCCGCTTGAGCGGCTTCCTGCAAGAGCGCGGGAAGCGCCGCCGCCGAACCTTGAACACACCAGCAGAGCAGCCCGCAGAAAACGTAGAAAAAGGTGTTCAGGTAAAAGAAATTCTGAAAGTACCTGTACTTCTGTTTCGAGGCGTCCGGGCTCGTTGTCGAGTACATGCTCATGGTCGGACCAATCAACGTGACGCCGCGGCTGGGGACGTTGCCGGGTCCCCGACAACCGGGGCCACCATAGACTCCCGGGTGCCTGTTCCCGTTTGCGGCTTCGGCTCACCCATGTTTCCAGCTTAGCTTAACAGCTTCTTTCCGGACCATGGTCAGGCCGTCGAAGGCGATACGGACCTCCGCCCGGTACCGCCGGCCCGGTTGCCCGGTCCTCAATGACCAATCAGGTCGAACCTTCTTCCCGCATGTCGGGCAAGTCAGTCCGACAGATTCTTGGGCGAGCGCTTTTGAAGTAGGTTAATCAGTGGTCGAGCTCCGGCGGGAGGGTCTACTGCTCCCTCCAGTACGATCTGCTGGGCCTCGATTTTACGGCCGTAGACATCTTCATTGGCACCGTCATCGGGGCGCAAGGTAGAGCCCTCTAAAGAGATTCCTGCGAAGATCCCTTTGGAACGGGAATAAGCCAGGATTTCGGCCGTCATCAACACGTCCGTGGCCGCTTCGGTGCTGCGGCCTTTCGGCCCGGCCGCCACCTTGGCGTCTGCGCCCAGTTTCACTTTGCTTTTCAGAAGCGACTCGGCTCCCCTAGAGTTGACAACCAGCAGAATGACATCAGTGGCGGAACCTCCCAGCTGTAGACCGAAGCTGCCTCCTTCCAGGCGCATCATCGCCGGTGCCGTCCATGGCCCGTCAAACCGTTTGCCGCTTCGACAAACCATGGCCCCTTTTCCGTAGCTGCCACCGAAGCCGAGAGCGAACTTCTTCATCGAGGGGATAACTACAACGCATTCGGCCTTATCAAGCAGATCCTGCGGAATCCCTTCTGGAATATCCAAGACCTCCTCCAACACCCGTGCGCATTCTTCCAGGCGCTGCACCTCCTCCTGGTTTCCAGCGTACACAGTCGCCGCTAAGCCGAAGACTAGAAACGAAGCCGTGCCCCCTGTCCGATTCATGATGACGCTACCTCCAGTGCCCTCAGCATACGCCGACGGTTAGGGGAGGTCCATGCGCCCCGCTTCCGACAGAGTTTCGGGCAAAGGATCGAAATAGGAGAGTCGGTGAAATCGGCGAAAACGCTCCGTTATTTCCGGAAACGTGAGAGTTCGAAGGCGATCCAGAGAAAAACTTTCGACATTGAAGCTGGCCATGACGGACCCGAACACCACGGCCTGGCGCAAGGTAGGTTCGTCGATCCGACCCACCCCCGCCAGATACCCCATGAATCCGCCGGCAAAGGTGTCTCCCGCTCCGGTGGGATCGACGACTTGTTCCAGAGGGAAGGCCGGGAGTCCGAAAACCTCGAGCTCGGTTTTACCTCGTGTAAACAGGAGCGCGCCGGCGCCCCCCCGCTTGATCACAATACCGCGCGGTCCCCACTGCATGATTTTCTCGGCCGCCTTGATCAGAGAAAGCTCTCGGGACAGCTCCCGGGCTTCGGTCTCGTTGATGATCAAAATGTGAACCTGCCGCAGGGTCTGGAGAATCTCTTCAAACCGCCTTTCGATCCAGTAATTCATGGTGTCGGCGGCTACCAGGCGGGGACGGCGGACTTGCGAAAGTACCGACCGCTGCAAAGCCGGGTCGATGTTGGCGAGAAACACGTATTCGGCGGCTCGAAATCTTTGAGGCAGCTCAGGTCGAAAGTCGGCGAAGACGTTAAGGCGAGTCTCAAGTGTTTCGGCCTCGTCCAGGTTGCTCCCGTACCTTCCCTTCCAAGAGAAGGTCTCTCCCTCAAAGGTTTGTAGCCCCTCCAAGTCGATACCCCGCGATTCCAGAAAGTATCGATCCTCGGGTCGGAAGTCCCGGCCTACGCAGGCGACCAGCCAGACCGGAGTGAAGAAACTGGCGGCAACGCTGAAGTAGGTGGCGGATCCTCCCAGGGCGCGGTCGACGGAACCGGCGGGCGTCGCGACCGAATCGTAGGCAACCGAACCAACTACCAGAATCGACATATCTCTTCCTCTCTTTCCCCGATCCACCTTTTAGTCTAAGTCTTCCTTGTGGGAACGATTCCCGACCGGATCGGCAAGGTAGGTTTCCGCCGGCTTCGATACGAGGCCGGCGGTCTTCCGCCTTCACAGGCTTAGCCAGGAAGGTACTTCCCGATGATGGGTGCCAGTTTCCTGCGCGTGGCGGCCGGTACTACCGCCGGATCCGTGATGATCGCGTAACGCAATGCCTCGTGACACGAACAGGTCGCTTCCACGTCCATCAGTCGAATCGTTTCGCCGATAAGACGGCGGGCGTTTTCACTGTTCTTGTGGAGGTGTTCGAGTAGCAGATCTACGGAAACCGCCTCTTCGTCCTCTCGCCAGCAATCGTAGTCGGTGACCATGGCGATGGTGACGTAGCAGATCTCCGCCTCCCGGGCAAGTTTCGCTTCCTGGAGATTCGTCATGCCGATCAGATCCATTTGCCACCTGCGGTAAAGGTTCGATTCGGCGCGCGTGGAGAAGGCCGGTCCTTCCATGCACACGTAGGTGCCTCCCCGCTTGATGGGAAATTGGATGGCTCGGGCGGCTTGCTCCACTTCGTCACCCAGCCGACGGCAGACGGGATCGGCGAAGCTGATGTGTGCCACGACGCCGTCGCCGAAGAAGGTCGATTTCCGCAGCCGGGTTCTGTCCAGGAACTGATCGGGAAGGACGAAATCCA
>ERZ795047.2881-NODE-2881-length-15877-cov-4.517318_pt1 | contig 15877 bp, 12 predicted proteins | sample MGYA00375131_ERZ795047 | MGnify/ENA primary metagenome ERZ795047 (study PRJEB30176, sample SAMN05720228) | activated sludge metagenome | isolation source: Anaerobic digester | place: Japan | collected 2015-05-20 ...
TTCGGATTTGCTCCTCCATGAGCACCGGCGCCGGGTGCGAGTCCCGGACGATCACCCCTGTCGGCCAAACCCATTTGTTCGGCCAGCGTTTTTCCGGCGCCTGGAAACTGCATCAGGGCATCCTTTTCCCAGGGAAAGACGGTAAGCTGATACTTGTCGGTAAAGGTCGTATCAACGAATTCCAGGACGATGTCGTCCCCCAGGCCCTCAATATGTCGGTAACGCCAGCGTTCAAACGGGTAAGTCGAGGTCATACCGCCGCCTTCACTCATTTCGCGCTGATAGAAGCCGCCGCTGGGCCGGGATTCAATTGAGTCCGGAGGTCCGTGGATGATGTAGATCCGCCCCCGGTCGGTCATCCAACCGCGATCGCCGCTCGTGAAGTGGTCGTTTGCATAGGCGATTCGGCGATAGTGCTCCTCTTTGAACTCGTTGGTCGGCGTCCTGGGGTCCGGATCGCGCCGGTGCCAGAATTGCTCAATGAAACTCTCGCGCTCCTCGTCGGTCGTCAGCTTCTCGAAAACGCTTTTCTCCTCATCGGTGATGATGTAGACGACGTCTTCCTTCAACCACTTCTTGTAGTAGTCGACCGATTCCTCCTCGCGTAAGGCCTTGTTGTCCCGCACTTCCTGGGCCAGGACGCCCGAAGCAAGAGCCATCGCAAGTAAAAGCGACGATGAAAATGACCTTGTGGACACGAAACACCCGTTCGGAGAATCGGAGTTTACTGATACGGAGATAGGCTTTTGTTAATTGACATTATTATACATGATCATAGATCGTGACACCCCGGAGGCGTGCCACACGGGGGAAAGGACGGCCAGGCGAGGCGAATTTCATTTGGGGTCCTTATCCTGTGAACAACCTGCCCGGTTGTCGTCATCTTTACTGGCATGCGTGTTGTTTTACTGGTTTTCTGTTGCACGATACTCCTGTCGAATCCGGATCGATCCACAGATCCACAGCGTTTGGAGAGAGCGATTTACGAAAAGATCAACGCCTATCGAGTTGCGCGCGGCTTGAGCCGACTGGAATGGAGCGAACGGTTGGCCGTCCAGGCGCGTGCGCACAGTGCGGCCATGGCCCGGCACAAAGTGTCTTTCGGCCATTCCGGTTTTCGTCAAAGGGTGAGGGCCTCGGGCTTACCTTATCGTTCTGCTGCTGAAAATGTCGGCCACAATCAGGGGTTTGACGACCCGGCCTCCCATGCCGTGAAGGGATGGTTAGAAAGTCGTGGGCACAGAACCAACATTGAAGGGGATTACGACCTGACCGGAGTTGGGGTGGTGCGCAGCCGAGACGGCTCCTTCTACTTTACCCAGATCTTCCTGCAGACGCCCGGGACCAGTCGCCGGTGATCTTTCGGAGCGAACCAATTAGTGGTAATAATGACGCCGGGATGGACGAACAACAAATAGTTCGGAGGAACGCCATGAAAGACAACGTCTCGGAGAAGAAGGGCCAGGGAATGACGCGTCGCGACTTTGCCAAAGCATCCGCAGCAGCGGGGGCCGGCATAGCCCTGTCGACCCCTCGCGCCTTCGGGATCATGCAGGAGAGGAGTCGCAAGCGTTATGCCATCGTGGGAGTCGGCAGTCGTTCCCGCATGTATCAGCAGGCGGTGCACGAGACCTTTGCTCAATATGCGGAACTGGTCGCCGTGTGTGATACCAATGCCGGCCGTCTCAAGCTCGCTCAGCAGATAGCACGGCGGTCGGGGAGGCCTGAACCGGCGGCATACGACGCCAGGGACTTCGACAAGATGATCGCCGACACCAAGCCGGACACGGTGATCGTGACCACAGTTGACGGATTCCATCACCAGTACATCGTGCGGGCCATGGAGCTGGGTTGCGATGCGATGACCGAGAAGCCCATGACGACTAACGTCGAGAAGTGCCGTCAGATTATCGAGGCTCAGAAAAGGACAGGCAAGAAATGCACGGTGACCTTCAACTACCGTTACTCGCCTCCGCGGACGCAGGTCAAGGACCTCCTCATGGCGGGAACCATCGGTGAAGTGCTCTCCGTGGATTTCCACTGGATGCTGAACACCATTCACGGCGCCGATTATTTCCGCCGCTGGCACAGTAGCAAGGAAATGTCCGGCGGCCTTATGATCCACAAGGCCTCTCATCACTGGGATCTCGTCAACTGGTGGCTCTCGGACATCCCGGTCGCGGTCCAGGCCAACGGAAAGCGAGAGTTTTACACTCCCCAGATGGCCAGGCGCCTGGGCCTTCAGAGCCATCATGAGCGTTGTCATACCTGTCCGGAAAAGGACAAATGTGGCTTCTTAATGGATCTGGCTGCCAGCCCGCAGTTGAAGGAGCTCTATCTGGACAACGAACAGTATGACGGCTACTACCGGGATAAGTGCGTGTTCCGGCCTGAAATCGACATCGAAGACACCATGAATGTCCTGGTGACTTATGCTGGCGGACCTACCCTCTGCTACTCCCTAAACGCCTTCAACTCTTGGGAGGGATACACCGTTGTCTTCAACGGCACTAAGGGAAGGCTGGAGCACAAGATGGAAGAGCAGGTGTACGTTTTCGGAGATGCGGCGGTTCCAGGTGCTATTAAGCCGGAAGGAACATATATCCGCATCTATCCATTGCGTGATCCTGCCTATGAGGTGGACGTGTGGACCGGTGAGGGAGGCCACGGCGGCGGTGATCGGGTCATGCTTAACGACCTTTTCAACCCGGAGCGCGAGCCCGACAAATACTTGCGGGCTGCGGACCACCGAGCCGGCGCGTATTCCATGCTGGTCGGCGCGGCTGCCAATCAGTGCTTCATCACCGGGGGTACGGTGAAGATCAGCGATCTCATCCCCGGAATCCCCGCGCCGGAATATCCGCCTATGCCTGGGGAAGCCGATCCGGTACCTATGCCGAAAAAGATCCAACCGCGGAGAGGCTAGAGAAGCGCTTTGCCGAAAGGAGGCCTCTTCGCGTTATCCGCGTTATCCGCGTGATCCGCGCCATCCGTGGGACAACACTCGCAAATGGCGCGGATCACGTGTGTGGATCAGATACCTGTCCGGTTGCACTTACACCGTTGCCAACTTCCGGGCTTCCTCACGATCGTACTCCGCCAGGTAGCTGATGAACTCCCGTCGATGGCCTTGTTCATCCGCCATCAGCTCAATGCACATGTCTTGAGTCGCCCAATCCACCTGGTCACACAGTTCGATGATCTTGCTGTATTGTTCGATCGCCTGGTCCTCGGCCTGAATCACACCGCGTATGACTGAGATCACATCGGTGCTCTCCTTGGGGGGTTGAATAGACTGCTGTTCGGCACGGAACTCCATGCTTCCCGGCACGACCCCGCCAAGGACATGAATCCGCTCGGCCAGGCGGCGAGCGTGACTCAACTCCTGCTCGACGTCGTCGCCAAGCGACTCTTTGATTTCTTTTGCACGGACGCCCTCAAGATTCACAGAATTGGCGATGTAGTTCTGGACGGTTTCGATTTCCATCCAATAAGAACGGGTGAGCTCTCGGATGATTTCTTTTACTTTTGCCTGGTCTGCCTGGAGCGGTCCGGTTTTGGCCATAGTTTGAGCCATGCTTCTGCACCTCCTTGGTGATTGGAATTGAAAGGGTCGAAACGCCCTGAAAATAGAATACCCTATGACTGTCCAGGTCTCCAGATAAGCGCGGCCGCACTTGTCTCCCAACATTTCTGAAACCGAACCGGCGTTTTTGCATAGTTGATCGCAAAGGCTGTTATGCACGATTCGAACCGGTTGCAAACCAGGCGACCGGATAGAAAGGAGGAGTTTCATGTTTTTGCGAATCGACAAACTTCAGATCGAACTTCCGAAAGCGAAGGAAGCTGACCCGAACGCCGCGGCTGCGGTTCAAGAGCTGCTGGGAGGGCGGTTTGGTGAGATGTCGACTCTGATGAACTACATGTACCAGTCGTTCAATTTCCGCGGAAGAGAAAAGCTGCGACCTTACTACGACCTTATCGCCAACATCGCGACCGAGGAACTGGGTCATATCGAGCTGGTTTCAGCCTCTGTCAACCTGTTGCTCAACGGGCCTCGGGGAGCGTCCACCGACGGAGCGGACCCGGTCGCGGCGCCGCTCGAAGCTGCCAAGGACTTCCGCAACACCCACCATTTCATTTTCAGTGGCCAGTCCACGATGGTTGGCAATTCCCTGGGTCAGGCGTGGAGGGGCGACTACGTCTTCAGTAGCGGCAACTTGATTCTGGATCTGTTGCACAACTTCTTCCTCGAGCTGGGAGCGAGAACTCATAAGCTACGAGTCTACGAAATGACCCGAAACCCCGCGGCTCGCGAGATGATCGGTTATCTGCTGGTGCGCGGGGGTGTCCATGCGCTGGCCTACGGCAAGGCCTTGGAGACACTCACCGGAACCAATATCACGAAAATGCTGCCGGTTCCGAAAATCGATAATTCGAAATTCCCTGAATCCAGGAAGTTCGAGGCTAACGGCAACCACCGTCGGCTTTACCGATTCAGTCCCAACGATTACAAGGAGCTTGGTGTGATCTGGAGTGGCCCGGCTCCAACCGGTGATGGCGACCTTGAAGTCGTAGACGGTCCACCGCCGGGAGGGCCGCTGCCTGATTTGGGGGACATCCCTGAATCGTTTGCGCCGGAGTTCCACCCGGCCGAGCTGTACGAGATCGCTCAGAAGCTGTACAGCCGAGCCACGTAGACCGTTGCGCGGGGCTACTGCACGAGGCCCCGCGTTTTTAGCCACCTGCGGCAGGCCTCTGGCCAGCCGGATTCCGTGCCTCCTTGTGGCGCCAAGCCGTATCCGTGTCCGCCCTTCTGATAGATGTGCAGCTCGGCCGGAACATCGTTGGCAAGCAAGGCTTGATAGTAGACGATGCTGTTATTGACCGGGACTGATCGGTCATCGCCCGAATGTACCAGGAAAGCCGGCGGCGTATCGGGCGCGACATGCCGCTCGTTGGAGAATCGTTCGACGAGCGCCTCGTCCGGCTCGGGACCCAGGAGATTGTTCCTGGATCCGCCATGAACGTACGGGCGCTGTAGCGAGATCACCGGGTAAAGCAGTATTGAGAAATCCGGCCGGGCACTTGTGGAGTCTGCCGGAGTGTAAGTGACGTCCGCGAAATGCGTTGAGGCGGTCGCCGCCAGGTGCCCTCCAGCAGAGAATCCCATGATCCCGATGCGATTCGGGTCGATCCTCCATTCGGCCGCCCGGCGACGCACGATTCGAATGGCTTCCTGTGCATCCTGGAGGGGGCCAATCGTCTTATCTTCCATGATCTGGTCCGAGGGCAGGCGGTATTTGAGGATAATTCCGGCAATCCCCATTTCATTCAGCCAAGCGGCGATATCGTACCCTTCGTGGTCGATTGCCAGAAGGGTGTAGCCGCCGCCCGGACAGATGACTACAGCAGTCCCGTTGGCCTTTTCAGGCGGGGGCAGATAAACTAGAAGGACCGGGTCAGTCACCTTTTTAATGCGGGGTTTGCCTTGGTCAAACACGGTTTCTTCCTGGTATTCAGCCGAAATCCTTGCCCCGGGCGGTCCGTCGGGCCAGACCTTCACCGTGATCGTTTCGGCTTGAAGAATTCCACCAGACAACATGCCAATAAGCAACGCCGCAGTAGTCAAAACAGTCCGCATCAGCCCTCCCGATTTTCGGGCGGATTTTAGCACTGATCGGAAAAAATGCCTACCGGCTTAACGCAAAGCGTATGCCTGCCATGAATGTCCTCGGAAGACCGGGCCGAAGGCCCGCCGGATGTCGAGCCGCAACGTAAACACGATCGGTCAGGTTTTCAACCGTGAAAAATAATCTTGTCCCGTCCTCGGTCAGCCGATATTCGGCTGTCAGGTTTTGAATAAGCCGGGAATCAGTTGCTTCGCTGGAGTCGAGAGGTCCTTGCCCCGCAACCGTCCGCATCCGGCTCACATAACTGGATTCCCAATCCACACGCCAGCGAGATCGCTCCAGGCCGATTCCCAGGTAGAGCTGATGAGGCGGGAGATAGGGTAATCGATCCCCGGCCGTGATGTCCCCCCAGGGGCCAAACTCGCTCGAAAAGCTGTTCTTGAACGTGCCTCTACTGGCGGTGTAAGCAAACCTGACGGGTAGGGCAAAGCGGAGCGGCAAAAGGTCACGAAGATCGTACTCGAGAGATGCTTCCAGCCCTTCGACATTCACTCTGCCGGCGTTGAACAGATCTCCCGATCCCTCTCCTCCGGACGACAGCGTGTCGCGGCCCAAAAGGTTGCTGTAACGGTTGACGAAGAAAATCACTTCACTGCGCAAATTGTGGATCCTAAATCGACTCCCCCATTCGTAGTTCACGCTACTCTCGGCTTCGGTTTCTTCGGTGCTGCCGGGGCCGGGAGGTGCAAAACCTCGATGAACTCCGGCTATGAGACGGACCTCGGGCGTGACCTCATAACTTACCCCAAGACCGGGAATAAAAACGTCTAACTCGTTAGTTCTTTGGGTACTTGGACCGATTCGGCCGGGATCGCTTCTGGCATAATCGGTTCGCTCCAGCCGAATCCTTTCGTATCGTAGGCCCGGAGCGAAGGTCCAGCGTCGCCAATTAAACTGATCCTGGATGAAGAAGGCGTAAGCAGCGGCGTCATGAATCCGGTTCGACTCACTTCCTGGTGCGCCGCGGCCGGTCAACAGCATCCGGTTCCCGCTCATCTGGTAGCGGTCATCGTGCTGAAAGCGATCTTCCTGGTCTTCGTGATAGCGGAAGCCAATTTCGAACTGATGAGCCAGATTGGCAAACCCGGAGCGAATGCCCAGCACGCTCTGCACTCCTCGAGCCCAGTAGTGCCGGTTATTGGCCCTGACGGTGAGGGAGTCCGCCTCACTGTCGCCTCCCTGCAGAATCGCCATTTCATCAGGATGAAGCTCGGGATCCTGGAGAATTTCGGCAATCCCCGGCGCCCCGACGTTATTGAGCTTGTACCAGTTCCTGCCGAAGGTGTGACGGTAGAAGGTGGTCGTGAGATCGAGCCGTTCCGACAGCAGGATAAAGTGCTGGGCCTGCAGCTGCCTGAAATCCGACCGGAAATGGTCCAGCTGAGAAGCGGAATATCGCCGCAACGGTGTCCGGCGGAAGTCTTCTTCGGACAGTCCCAGGTAAGTCTCGTCGGAGTCCTGCCGTGTCCGTCCCACTTTGATCTGAAGTTGCTGATAATGTCGTCGATCGGTGGCCGTATTCAGCCGGAATTTGAATAGATAGTCATGAAGATCGAAGCCGGTATCGGACCCGCTGTCCAGTTCTTTGAACCCGCTTGATCGAATCTGGTAGGTCTGACCCATCCAGCCGAAATGTCGACCCGAATTTCCGGCAGTGAGCAGGAGGTTGCGCGTGCCAAAATCGCCAAAAACCAAGTCTCCCTTGGTTTCGAATTGCTCGGGAATCGGAGTGGAGATCAGGTTCAGAGCGCCTCCATGTGTCCTTGGGCCGTACTTGATCTGGCTGGAGCCCTTGCGTACTTCAATGCCGCTCATGCGGGCGGTCACGGGGAAGTAGTAGGCCGCCGGCGCTGCGTAGGGGGCAGGCGCAATCAGGACGCCGTCTTCCATCAGGGTAATATTCGAGCTACGGTCCGTGCCGGTGCCCCGCATGCCAATATTGGGACGGAGGCCAAACCCCTCCTCTTCCTGCACGTAAACGCCTGGAACTTTCTGAAGTTGGCGTCCAATATCACTAAACGCCACGAATTGACGGTTCAGGTCGATGCTATCCAGGTAGTGACCGGAACCGGGAAGCGATGCCGCCGTTTCCAGGTTGCCGACGACCATCACCCGCTCTTCGAGTCTTGCACCTGGATCCAAGGGAAGAACTACTAACACCTCGCGAGGCTCTCCGGCGCCTATCGACAACTTCTGGACTACGGTCAGATACCCGGGACCAGCAGCGCGAATCTCGTAATCTCCGGGAGGAACTGTCTGAAACTGAAACCTGCCCGCTTGATCGGTGATCGCGGTCAATTGGAAATCCGAAGCCCCTGTAAGCGTTAGTTGGACGTCAGCCAAGGGTAACCCACCCTGGTCCTGGACGCTTCCATTAACGGAACTTTTCTGATCCTGCCCGGTTGCCTGAATAGGGACCAGGGCGTAGAAAACCAGCAAGAGCATGGACGTTAAACCACGGGGAACAACGTACTTCATATACTCCTCCAAAAAAGTTAGGCATGCCTAACTTTAGCGGCACAAAAAATCACCCGCTGCTGGCCGCTTGGACTGCACACTGTCCGTCTTTCAACTCACAGTCCGGACATTTGCGCCCGGCCAGCCGATGTTGCAGGTATTGCTGAAAGTGTTCCACTACACGATTCAAATCGAGGTTGCAATGTTCGAGAAAATCGAGAAAAAGGTTCAGTCGCTGCATCGTTTCGGCGCCCAGAACATGTTCGAGTTCGCATGCTTCCCGACTGGTACTCACCGCATCTACGCCAAGAACGCCGTTTAAGAATCGCTTCAGAACCTGGTAGCGCTTCCTGACCTGCTCGGCGACTACACGACCTTCGCTGGTCAGATGAACGGCGCCGTAGCTTCTCTGGATCACCAGCCCTTTCTGCTTCAGAGTATGCAGGGCGCCAGAGACGCTGGGCTTGGTCACACCGAGAACGGAAGCGATAGCCTGGACGCGGACCGGTTTGCCTTCGGTCTCAAGGGAGAGAATCGTCTTTAAATACATTTCCATGCTGGGCGACAGCCTGTCGGTTTCTGGCATCTCAAGAACTCTCGCGTCCAAGTTAGGGGAACCTAACTTTTATATCGGCGGCTAATCGCATGTCAAGTGGAAAGTCGAGCGCCGTGCTTATCCGCGTAATCCGTGTGATCCGTGCATCCGCGGCCTGGTACTCGCGGATAGAGCGGATCTCGCGGATTACGCAGATTAACGGGTGGTCAGGCCGCACCGGCTACTCGTATCTCAGGCACTCGATGGGGTCGAGGTTAGATGCCTGGACGGCGGGGTAGATTCCGAATATCAGCCCGACGGCCGAACTGACCCCAAAAGAAAGGACGATCGAGGCCAGGGTAATGATCGTACTCCAGCCCGAGTAAGCTGCGACCAGGCGGGATATGCCGTATCCGAGAGCTACGCCGATAATACCGCCCAACAAGCTAATGGCGATGGCCTCAGTCATGAATTGAACGCGGATATCGAGCTTGCGGGCGCCGAGCGCTCTTCTGAGCCCGATTTCGTTAGTGCGTTCGAGGACTGAGGCCAGCATGATGTTCATGATGCCGATACCGCCGACCAGCAGGGAGATGCTGGCAATAGCACCCATGACAATATTGAAGATGCTCTGCGTTCGCTGATTCTGTTCAAGGAGTTTCTCAGGAACAATGATCGAGAAGTCATCCACATATCGATGCATTGCCGACATGAGGTTGTTGACTGTGCTGGCTTGTTCCCTTAAATCCGCCTGGGGATGGGTCTGAATGATCACCTCATTGAGTTCGTTCTCAATGTCGTCTCCCTCGAATTTCTTTATTGCGGTTGTTATCGGGATATAAATCTCGTTGTTAGGGTTCTGAATCTTAACCCCTTCGAACTCCGACTTTTCAATGTTGGCATCGGCCAGTACCCCAATTACGGTCAGCCACTGGTCGTTGACCTTGATCTGGCGGCCGAGTACATTACCGAAGCCAAACAGTTTCTGCTTGGCGGCGATCCCCAGTACACAGACCTGGCTATTAGACTGCTCATCGGCCGGAAAGAAGAAGGAACCCTGCAGCAGTTTCAGGTTCTGGATGGCGGGATAGGTGCTGCTGACGCCAAGAACCCGGCTGTCGGCCCGGGCGGTCTCGGAAGCCACTTGGAAAGTCTTTACGACTCTCTTTGCGGAAATCAGCGGTCTGGGTTTGAGAACGGCCGTCAGGGCTTCAACGTCTCGCAGGGTAAGCCCGAGGGATTCCGTGCGGATTTGCCTCAGCTCCTCGGGCTTGAATTCCTTGGCTTGAATAATGATATTGCGGATGCCGAAGCCTTCGATAATCCTCAGGCTTTCCTTTTCAGCGCCGGCCCCGATAGAGAGCATGGCCACCACTGCCCCGACTCCGAAGATCATTCCCAGCATTGTCAGGAACGAGCGGAGCTTGTGTCTGGTAAGGTCGCTGACGGCAACCGTTACACTTTCAACTGAGAGCATAACTTCATGATCTCCGGAATAGCTGGTTAGCGGATTACCACGCGCATGCCGCGCCGAGGGCCGGAGCCACCTCCGGTGTCGGGTCCTGCTTTGCTGAAATCGGGCAGGGCCAACTTGCGGGTCTCAAAAGGATTGCGCAATGCAATAATCTCTCCGTCTTCCACGCCGCTGACGATCACAGCCTGTCCGTGGGTGCTGAGCCCCGTTTTGACAGGTCTAGCCTGAAAGTCCGATCCCTTTTGAACGTATACAAGACTATTCTTGTCCTTGATCGTTACCGCACTGGCGGGTACTACAAAACACTCGTCATACTTTTCCAGGACGACTTCGCCCTTCAGAGCCATGCCTGGCCGGATACGTTTCAGATCCGCCCCTGCGTCGGTTATTTCCACGTCGCAAGAGAAATACTTGAGGGGGGAGTTACGTTCCAGTGCCTGTGCCAGAGTCGAGGCACTCCGGATCTTGCCGTGAAACTCCTTCTCCGGGACAGCATCCAGGCGGATGACAACTTCCTGCCCTTTGGCCAGGTGCCCTCCGTCCCGTTCCAGAACGTATATCCGGGCTTGGAGGACATTGAGATCAACGATTTCAACCAGGACCTGCCCGCCGAACGACTCGTCCCCCACTTGCGGCTCCCGGCGTCGGTCGCGGCGCCACAAGGCGAGTCCGGAAACGGGAGCCTTTAACTCGAGAGAGTTGAGCGTTTGTTGGGCTACCCTCATCTCGGCCTGTGCCTGGTTACGTTCAATGGCCAGGATTTGTTGATCGGAGCGCGCGATTCGCCTCTGGACCCTCCCCTTGTTTTCCAGGAAATTAACTCGCTCCTTGACGAAACCCGCGTCGATCTTTGCCTCGATGATTTCCCATTTGGAGAAGATGGTCTCGTCCTCCGGAAGGACAGTCATCACGTAGTCGTATTGCATCTCGGCGTCCTGACGATCAAGTCCCAGGACCTTGGCGTCGGTCGCCTGCTTGTCGATCGTAATCTTGAAACGTTCCTGGTTGGCGGCTAAGGTGTTTTCCTGCTTCTCCAAATTCAACCTGGCATCGGTGCTGTCGAACCTGACAACCGGATCGCCGGCTTCGACGAAAGTACCTTCCGGAATAAGCCAGGCAATCCGTAAGCTGCCGGATGGAGTATTGGGCGTCTGCACCGGTGTGCTTCCGAGTCCCACGATTTCGCCGATTGCCGGCACTGTGAGCCGAAACGGCTCTTTGACCAGCCGGGCCACTGGAACAGGGTCCTCGTCGGCAACCGCAAATGCTTTGCTGACTCGAGCTCGTAAGTCCTGCCTGTACATAACGGCAACGGCGATTATGGCGAGGATCGCCAGCAGACCCGCCAGGCGAGCCAGACGGCCTGCGGCCAGGAAAGATCTGTTCTTGTCAGAATTCTTGCTCATGCGATACCTCAGGGTCTCGGCCTTGTCCTTATTCTCTCGTTGGCTTGAAGTCCCGATTCAACTAAAGCAGTCAGTCCATCGTTGGTTCGCAGCGTGATCTCGCGCCACTCCCAGTCTTCTTTCTCGGGCTTCCAGACCTGAACAAAAGAGCGCCCGTCGCGCTCCTGGATAGACGACAATGGAATTGCCAGGGCGTCTGTGTGGAGGCCGACCTGGACTTGGGCTTTCAGGCTCATCCCGGGTCTCAGCTGCCTGAAAAATTCGGAATCCTTATTGAGTTCGACAAAGGCTTCCGTGACCTTTTGAGGACGGTCATAGGTTAATTGCTTGAGGATGGCGCTTACCGAAGTCACGGTACCGGAAAAAGCACGTCCCTGGAGTGCATCGACAAAGATTGAAGCTTCCTGCCCTGGTTGTACTTTTCCGGCATCCATTTCGTCGACGTAGAGCTTGGCGCGAATGGTGTCCAGATCGGGGATTTCCAGCACCGTGTCCAGGGCGAAAATGTTGCTTCCGATCTCGCGAGGCTCATTGTTCCAGTCGCGCTTGTAAATGACGACGCCCGACACGGGAGCGCGAACGGTCAGCTTTTCCATGGCGTCCATTAACGCATCCAGACGGTTTCGGTAATGGTTCTCATTGCTCCTTGATATCTGCAGGTCCAAGCGGCCGCTCTCCTCGAAGTGTTTCAGCTTCGCTTCCAGCAATTCCAGCCTCTTTTTCGCTGCATCACGTCGGATCCGCGTTTCTTCGACGGTCAGGGCGCTTTCCAGTTCGACCTGGTACATCAGCTTGTTTTCCAGCTTCCCGTAATCGGCCCTGGCCTCTTCAACTGCAAGCTTCATTTCTCTCAACTGGATGTCAAAATCGGAGCGCTTCTTCTGATATTCCTCCTGGACTCGCTGCAGATTGGCGGTCTCTTCCCGCATTCGTCGGGCGGTGTCGGAGGTATCGAACTCGAGGAGAAAGTCTCCTTCCGAGACTTCCGTTCCCTCTTCGATCATGCGGGCCAGCCGAAAGCGGTATTCTCCCGGGATCTGCGGCGGACCGATACTGACGCTGCTGGTCGCCTCGAGGACTCCCGTCGCGGTGATCAAAACAGGGAAATCCACTAGTTCGACGGTGACCAGATCCTTTTCGGTGATCGCGGCGGAAGCGAGTTGAATTCGATACAGGGAGAGTACGACTCCGGCAATAACCGCAACTGTGAGCAGGGCAAAGATGAGTCTCTTCCGGTTCACTTTCAATCCTCCCACACTCTTTGGACCGGCAACAGCGAATCACTGGAGGAGAGTCCCGAACGGACTTCTACGACAGCATCGCCAAAGGCGCCGACGTCGATGATCTCCCTGGTTTGCGAGTTGGCTGACTTCTTGGTCACATAGTATCTGCCCTGCGCGTCAAGCCCGAGGAAATCACGAGGAACGGTCATAACACCGGAGGCGAGTTTCACCGGGACTGAAACGCGAACCGTCATGCCCGGTTTCATTACGGCGGGTTCGACCCTGTCGGGTTCAATGACCGCTCGGAATACCTTGTGTTCCGAGGCAAACCCCTTGCGGCTGGCCACGCTTGTGAGCGAAACAATCGTTCCCTCAAAAGAGGTTCCGGGCAAAGCATCCAGGGAGAAGCTGCACCTCATCCCCTTCGAAAGAAAACTCAGTTCCGTATCGTAAACGTATCCAATAACCTGCATGCTGGACAGATCAGGCAACTCGACGACCGGCATGCCTGGAAAGAGATTGTCGCCGACCTGGACCTTGCGATTGTTTGCCCAGTTGTCACCATAAACCACAATGCCGCCTTGCGGAGCGTTGATGGCGAGCAGCGAGAGATCGCTTTCAATCTTCTTCAGATCGAGCTCGGCCTGTGCCCGTTCAATCTCAACCAGCGCCATTTCAGTAGAAACGCTTCGCTCGAAATTCTCGAGCTGTTCCTTGGCTTTTTCCAAGGCAAGGCGCGCCCTCTCCAAGTCCAGTTGATACTTTTGGTAGGTGTTTGCCGCCAAAAGTTCGGCTGGGGTCCGGGCGTACAGCTCGGCCACTTTCAGGTTGGCCTCTGCCTGGGCGACGGCATTGAGCAGGTCGGCTCGCTGGACCTCGAGGTCGGCTTTCTTCTTCTCGATCTTGAGCTTCGCTTCGTCCAGCTTCCGTTGCGCTTCCGAATGCTGGCTCATCAAAGTGGAAGAATCGAATTCCACCAACCGCTCTCCCTCTTTAACCTGGGCGCCCTCGGGGGCGAGGAAAGTGACCAGACTCGCGAAGCCACTGCGAATCCGCGGAACCGAAATCTGAATGGCTCTTTGTGCGCGAAGTTCCCCGGTGATGAAGAAGGTTTTCAGGACATCCCCAGTGACGGGGGTGACCGTCACCTCTTCTGTTTCGGGCAAATTCCCGCTTGGCTGCTGCCCGGCCACGCTGCAGGCCAGCAGTACGAGTAGGGGGGTAAGGGCCAGAACTCGACTTCTCCACTTTCTGCTGTTCATGGTCGATTCCATTGCTTCGCAAGCCGGAGTGTTTTCTTTCATCGCTTATTGCCTGCTGCGTCCGGGTCTCCCCTGCCTGTCAGTCCTCCGGGGAAACTCAGGTCCGCCTTCGGGTCTTCGAGTTTTCACCCAGGCAACCCATTCCTGCTCAACTTTGTCAAGGTCGGGCCCCATGACATCGGGCCCTGTTATGAACTCGAAGCCGTCTTCGCCTTTGCCGGCCAATGCAATCAACTGTTTGACCTTGTCGATTCCCGCTTTTTCAACGAGATAAGCAAAAATGCTGGCAGCCTGATTGTCGAACAGCATGCGGTCCAGTTGATCCTTGGGTAAGTTGAACTGCCCGCCCAGGGGCCGGGCAGGCTGAGCGCCGCTCGTTTGATCGCCGGCCGGAACACCTGCCGCTTGCTCGCCACTCGGACCGTCTGTGCCGCCGGGAACCTGCCTCCGGAAGACCATGACTGGGGCGCTACCCATGTCGGTTCCTGGGGCAACAAAGGGACGCGCCATCGTCAGGAGATCTTCAAGTGGAAAAGTCTCGTCAAGGTGTTCCTCCAGAAACCTGACATTCCCCGAGTCTCCGACGGCGTAAGCGGCAATACCGATATCCAGCCAGTCGGGCAGGGGGCTTCTTCCCATGTCATCGACGCGTGAGAAGCGAAACTCCTTCTCGGGCGCCTGGGTGACCTGCAAAAGGGCGTAAGCCATTTGGCGAGCAGCGGCGCGAGCGAGTCCGGCCTCAAACCGGCCTTGCATCTCGCGTGATCTGGATTGAAATCGCTGGAGCCGTTCCGCTGGTATATCAGCACCCATCTGGGCCTTCATTCGGGCCCGTATTTCTTCGCTCCGCGCCTGCGGCGTCAGAACTGTGAGCGTCCACTTGTATCCCATCTTCGCGGCTCGCGGTTCGTAGACCTCGTCCTTCTGAGCCAGCGTGGAACACACGAAAATCGCGCCCCGGGGAAGTTCAGTTCCAAGGAGGGAGGCGAGACGCTCCCGGGTTTCGGCGATCGGTTCCTGAAAAGCCAGGATGTCCTGGCGGCTTGACGCAAAAAAATCAACGCCGGGCATCACGCTGAACCGCGTGAAGCTCTTAAAGCCAGTGTTGTCCGCCTGAGCGCCGAGGCTGTCGGCTGCACCGCCGAGCAGCATCAATGACAGACTGGCAATGGTTAGCCACACAAATCGAAACATGCCGAAACTCCCTTTAATTCTTCCGTTACTTAAGTACGTTGCCGAATGACTTGTGTTTCGAGGAAGTTATCCAGGCGGGCGGTTGCCAGCGTCTCTCCGAGAAGCATTTGAAAATGGTGCAATTCCCCGTAGGTGGGTCCCGAAGAAAAGCATTTGATAAGGAAGTTAAGAAACGATATAAGTTGAATAACACGTAAACCCGCCTCAATTTTTTCGAGGAAGAAATAGGAAGGGGGATTGTATGCCTCAAATTGAAGTAACGACCCTGTCGGGAGAGAAGACCGGGCTTTCGGAAGCCCGGGTGACGCAGTTTGCTCAGCGGCTGCGTGGGCGGCTGCTCCAGCCCGGAGAGGATGGTTTTACCGAATGCCGGACGATATGGAATGCGATGATTGACCGAAGCCCGGGGCTGATCGTAACGGCCATGGGGACGGCGGACGTCCGTGAGGCGGTCAACTTTGCACGCAACAATTCGCTGCTGCTCTCGGTGCGCGGAGGAGGCCACAACATCGCTGGAAATGCGGTCTGTGACGGCGGCCTGATGCTTGACCTGACCCGGATGAAATCGGTCCAGGTGGATCCGGAAAGCCGTGTCGCCCGGGCCGAACCCGGTGTAACGCTGGGCGAATTTGA
>ERZ795047.2887-NODE-2887-length-15861-cov-7.170252_pt1 | contig 15861 bp, 14 predicted proteins | sample MGYA00375131_ERZ795047 | MGnify/ENA primary metagenome ERZ795047 (study PRJEB30176, sample SAMN05720228) | activated sludge metagenome | isolation source: Anaerobic digester | place: Japan | collected 2015-05-20 ...
GCTTTGAGCCCGTGCGGGTTCGAATCCCGCCCCCGGCACCATTACGTAACTTCTGATCGATCACACTTATCCACCGATGGTCTGCGCATTAGGCCAATCGGCTTTGCTACCGAACTGATTGCCTACTGGTCTAGAAACGACCAGTCGTTGCGCGTGAAATTCCAATCGGTCCGATCCATTTCAACGAGAAACTTGCTTAAGTAGTCGGACAAGCATTCGATCATAAGGCGCCCTTTTTCAGCGGTCGCATCCCTTGGATCGCCGGTGGCGCCGGTTTTGGATATCTCGGGTATGGTCGTAAAGAGTTTTACTTCACTAGGTGATTGAGGCCATTCTCCTTCCGCTTTATCCATGTCTACCAGTTCGGGTACCAGATAAAGGGCAGCGGATGTCTCTGCCTCGCCTGCGTGTCCTATCCCATAATCTTCACTGAAAGTCCCGCGGGGGCAAAGTTTGGGCCCGGAGATCCACCATGCCATAGAAGCTGCAAGTTTTGCGGATGGGAAAGCCTTTTTCACTTTTCGGGAAGCGATATCGATGGCAGAGTTGTTCCCTCCGTGCCCGTTTACAATCAGGAAATGATTTATTCCTTGTTGTATGCAAGATTCCATTATCTCAAAAACAACCTGAGCTAGTGTTTCTGCTGTAACGGTTATTGTGAACGGATAGGGCATAAGACCATCGCTGACCCCAAATGGAATTGGGGGCAGGAGAAGAGTTCCGGGAGTCTTGGCGGCCGTCTTTTCGGAAACCCCATAGGCTGCAAATGTGTCTGTACCCATAGGCAGATGGTATGCGTGGTTTTCGGTGGCGCCTGTGACTAGGATGGCTTTGTTGAACGATTGTTTCTCAAATCTGTGCCTGGACAAGCGGTGAAGTCTGAATTCTTCTTGCATTTAGAAAGACCTCCTGTGCTTACGTGGTTGCTATCATTCTACTTTAGTCCAAAGAAATAATCACGCTTTGCTTACAGGGAATGCTCTCCTTCGCAAGGAAAACGCTTAAGTTTTGGCGAAGTCCCACGAGGTAAGAGATTCCTTGTAAGCAAAGGAGGAAATCACATGTCCAGAACGCTTGTGCCTGAAGATATATATAGGTTTAGGAATCAAGGAGATGCTCAAATATCTCCCGATGGCTCGAGGATTCTTTTTGTATCGGCTCAGGCCGACAGGGAGGAAGACCGGGAACTAACCGATATTTGGGTGTTATACGTTGAAGGAGGCAAGGCACACAAACTGACCACGTCGGGTAAGGATAGGTTTCCCAGATGGTCGCCTGATGGGAAGAGATTCGCTTTTGTCTCTAATCGTTCCGGTAAGCCCCAAATATGGATCATGGAAGCCGACGGGGGTGAACCTTGGCTTATCTCCACCGACCAATCCGTTGCAGGTGTTCCTGTCTGGTCTCCTGATGGTCAGTATATTGCTTTCACATCGAAAGATTTCAGCAAGACTCACACCTGGATCCCTTATCCGGGCGCGCCCGATTGGGACAGGAAGCGTGCCGAAGAGCAGGCGAGAGAGACCCTATCGCGCAATGAACATTCTGAGGGAAAGGAGCGGCTCGATAGAGGGCGGGTTTCGGACGTAAAAGTCATAACAAGGTTTACCTACCGTTTCGATGGCGTTGGTTACCTTGGCGATCTGAGAAACCACATCTTTTTGGTCTCCGTGCCCCAGGTTAAACCCGAATCCGGAAGGGTCCGGGGCGATGTTCGCCGGCTCACTTCCGGCGATTATGATCACGGTGACTTCAGCTTTTCTCCGGACGGCGGTTACTTGGCAGTTACCGCTATGAGATTTGAAGATGCAGATTTCATGGAGAAACAGGATCTTTGGTTGATAGAAGTACCTACAGGGCGCATGGTCCAGGTTTTGGAGGGCGAAGGGCATTTGGGGTGTCCAAGATGGTCGCCGGACGGCAGCAAAATCGCTTTTGTCGGGACTGATGGCTCACACGGAAGTTCGACCACAAATAATCTGTGGGTTCTTCCCGTAGAAGGGTTTCTCGAGCAGATCGACAAGCGAGAAAGTTTTTCGGCTCCGACCCCTTTGTCTATGTGCGATGCTCGCAACCTGACTCGTGAGATGGATAGGCCTGTTGGCAATTTCGTTAGCTGTGATATGAGTTACATTGGTGAAGATGTACCTTTTGCTTGGATAGACGACAATTCTCTTTTTCTTTTGGTATGTGATAAAGGCGCTACAGGTCTATATGAGGCCGTATTTAATCAGGATTCTGAGAAGTATGAGGCGACGAGATTATGGAGCGATCCGCTGAAGAATGCCCTTGCGTTGAGGGTCGGCGGAAACAGGACTCTCTTGCAAATAGGTTCGCCATCGCAGACAGACAACCTATACTTGCTAAATCGCGATGAAAAAGGGTCGTCTTTGAGCGTGCTTTATGAGTCAAATTTGTGGCTTGACGAAATAGATCTTGGAAACTGTGAACGTTTTGTATCCAAAGGGGATGAGGGCTGGGACATCGATGGGTGGTTGATCTATCCTTCAGGGTATGAAAGGGGCAAAAGATATCCGACAGTTCTTTTCATTCATGGAGGTCCTCACGGGGTATATGGTTCGTCGTTTATGTTTCAGTGCCAGATATTTGCCAGCTTGGGATACGCGGTGGTATATGCAAATCCGCGAGGTTCACAGTCTTACGGTCAAGATTTTGCTTACGCATGTGTAGGAGATTGGGGCGGCAGTGACTTCAAAGACATCATGGCAGCAGTAGATCATGTGGTCGATATGGGTATAGCTGATCCAAATAGACTTTTTGTTACCGGTTGGTCATACGGTGGCTTCATGACAAGCTGGACTGTGACTCAAACTGACAGATTCAGGGCTGCGATTGCAGGAGCCATAATTTCAGATAGATATAGCATGTATGGGACAACTGATATCCCACTGTTTATGGAGCACCATTGTGCAGGTCTGCCATGGGAGACAAGAGATAATTACTTCGAGAGATCTGCGATAGCATATGTGGAGAATGTTAAGACCCCTATCATGTTTATCCACGGCGAAGGGGATCTGCGATGTCCTATTTCCCAGTCTGAAGAGTTCTATTTGTCTCTTAAGAGATTACACAAAACCGCAGTTATGGTTCGGTACCCTGGCGAGTTTCATGGGTTTACGAAGCCATCCCATAAATTTGACCGATTTGAAAGAATGTTGGCGTGGTTTGATTACTATGCAAAGGACAAATAAGTGGTGGGCCATACAGGACTCGAACCTGTAACCCCCCGATTAAGAGTCGGATGCTCTACCATTGAGCTAATGGCCCATAAAAATTGGTAGCGGCGACTGGATTCGAACCAGTGACCGTACGGGTATGAACCGTATGCTCTAGCCAACTGAGCTACGCCGCCACATATAGCAAGCCTAATTATAAGCAAAGGGGAAAGGGACGTCAACAGTTCGCCCTTGATTTGCGGGGAGCATCATGAGGCGCTGACTGATTGACATAGTCTGTTTCTGTCAGTTCGTATTCGACCGATGACTGTGGACGGCCTAGTTGATCTTTCCAAGAATTGTGACTAATCGAGACCTTGCGGAAGCCGATTTTCTCGTATACGTGTTGAGCTCGCGTGTTTTCTAGGTTAGTATCCAGAATTATTTTTTCGTATCTTTGCTCGTAGAATAAAACGTCAATTAACATGCAGAGGAGTCGGGTACCGTATCCTCTTCCTTGCATAGTGCTATCGCAAATCTTGATGCCGATCTCCGCAACTCGGTTTCCTTTGTTGCTATAACTCATCTCTCCTATAGGCTTGCCATCCGCTTCGATTATCAATCGGCGGCGCGTGTCATCAGCGTCAGTCGAAAGACTTGATGCAATTTCCTCATCGCTAACGTCTAACCCATGTGGAAATCCTGCATGTGCCATTATGGCGCCATCTCGCCACCAGTTGCCCAAGATATGAGCATCCGCTTGAGTGGCATCGCGAATCACCAGATTGTCTTTTTGGATAAATATTTGACTCCCCCCTAATGCTTTTTTGAGCCGGTACCGATCGAAGATTCCGATGCCAATACCTACTGCGCAAAGCGTATCATCGTCTAAAACATCGTATAGTCTCTCAGTGTTTCCGTCTACCTTTTGTGTGATAGGCTAGACTCGGACTTCCGTTCAACGTAACGAACAATTTAAACACAGGGTTACTCATACGATTCTTCTAGGAAAGGTCTGGGGGCTGATTTAGAAATGAAAAACGTTGTGGCAGTTTTCCTGGCACTAGTGATGTGTATAGGGGTGAGTGGTTGCGTCTCTCCGGCCGGCCCTGATAATGGGTCTTTGGTCGGAGAAGATATGAATGGACAGGTGGCAATAATAAGGGCTGACTTCGAAGACATTTCATGGGGCGTAGTTAGCATAGATCCTGAGGATTACGGCATTACCGATGACCAGCTTGCGTGCGTATCTATGCCTGATTTCTCAGAGTATATTCTCGGCGAGCTTATTGCCTACTATCTTTACACTGACGGCGCCGGCTCAGAGGGTTCCGCAGAGGTACTTTATGAACGATTTATGGAAGCACCAAATACAGTCTTGACCTACATGGCGCTAATCGGGGATCAAAAGGCAAGAGGTGGTCCAAGCGGAAATGATACGGCCGTAGTTGAACTGTCCCGTGCAATTGCCTTAGCGGATGTCTGTTGGCATGATGTGGCAGACGAATTCAGCGAAATATTAGAGAAGTACCAGTCCATCTATCCTGATGGTAGGGTTGCAGATATTCTCGGGTGCATTGAGAAGGAGCGTGAAGCAGCCATCGAAAAGAATCGATAGTTGACACCGTAGATAAGAAAAAGGAGGCTACGCCGGTAATCCGTAGCCTCCTTTGTTCCTCGCGAGCTCGTGAGTTTTTCGGGAAGAAGCAGAAAGTGCCGTCCCCCTTGCTTCACCGAGCGGTTTGGAATAATATGGTTAGGTTGCCTCCTGAATCCAAGATGAACTCGTAGTGGAAGTCTTTGTAGTCGGGATGGGCCTCGATAAATGTTGTGTCTAGGAGATATATGTCATATCTCCCATAGGTAGTGTAATCGGGAGGAGCGAGTGGCACTATATTTGGTGTCCAATCCGCTGTCAGCGTTTTTGTTTCGTTAAGGTCTTCGAATCTGTAGCCTGTTGGGCTTTGATCGTCTGCTATTCGCTCTGAAAGAGTTACTTCAACCGATATAGGACCGGAGTCTTCTATAGTTACGTTTTCAATTTTTCCAAATAGCCTTGTGCCGCCTCTTTCAACGTAAATGTTGGCGTTTGACATCAAGTCTATCACTGTGAAATAGCCGTCGGTCCACTCAAATGTGTCTTTGATTTTTTCCATGATCGCGTCGTCGGCATAGTCACGGTGCACAATTAAGGCGGCCTGACGTTGGTATTCATCGGCAAAACGTGTGATTTTGTAATCATCGATGCTACCGTTTTCTACGATGACTTCTGCATTGTAAGGTATCATCTTGATTTGTCCTATGTTGTTTTCATCTACCCATATATCCCACGCCGCAGGATGGTCTTGGGCACGTTTCAGGTCCCAATCCTCTGGTACCTCAAGTTTGAAGAAGGCCGTTCCCAAAACTTTGAAACCTTCGTTTTTCGCTACGGGCTGTATGTCTCCGAGTAAGGCGATACTTTTACACACCAGGTCAAGTTGCTCTTCGAGTGATAAGTATTCTTTCGCAAGTTCGCTATTGTCAGGGGGATACTGTACATCAGATGCAAATGTTGCATAGTAGGTATAACCGTTTCCCTGCAGCAACATCTTTGCGGGAGCGGGTGATTGTGCAATATCTTCCTCATCTATAAGTTCTCCGATCTGTCTTTGTATTGTTAGGAGGCGGCCTCCTTCATGCCCCCATTCGTCGTACACTTTTTTGCAGTATATGACTACGCTATCTTCGTGTTCTTCGACGACATATCGCTCTTTCCATTCGGACGGAAACTCTAAGGAGAATCCCAATTCTGGATTTTCATATGATATAGGCTTCTTGGGATTTACTGCGAGCACAATAATGACCGAGACTACAACTACAAGACTTATGATTATTAGCCACGACGAAGGTTTTCGATAGCCGGCAACGTTTTTTATGCGGCTTTTGGTGTTGTTTTCGCCGAAAGCCAGAGGAGATGCGAACCTATGATTTGTAGACATATTCAGCAAGCATGTAGAGTAATCAGCCCTTATGTCTCTTCCCCAACGGCTCAATACCATTTCATCGCATGACATTTCCATATCCTTTGTCATAAGAGAAAAAGAAATCCACACTATAGGGTTGAACCAGTGAATGGAGAGAGCTAAGAAGTAAAGAGCTTTTACTATATGATCCATCCGCTTAATGTGATATTCTTCGTGCTTAAGGACATATTCTCTCTCTTCTCCCTGCACTGTCACAGGGATGTATATCTTAGGCGAGATAAGTCCCAAAACAAATGGAGACGCTATGGTATCGACTTCATAGATGTTTCTTTCTACCAAGGTAGCGAACTTGAGTTTTGTCCTTAAGCTTAAGTAAGAATACATGCCATAGCCCAACACTGCGATTACGCCGGCTGCCCATGCTCTAGAAAACATGGCCCAAACGTTCACACCAGAATGTTCGTAAGGGTTTGCCGCATCTATCGGATCTTTGTTGTCTGGTATGGGTGCAGGGCTAGGTACCGGCAGATTTTGCCCTTCCGTGGCATTCCATTGCCCTGTATCTGCAAGATTAATCGATTCTGTGATCATCTGATGAACTTGGGTGCCTATCTCTGAGACGGGTATGACTGAAATATCGCTTTCTATAGAGAAGGGACATACCAGGCGAAACAAGACTACCAGCCAAAGGACGTATGAGAACACTCTGGGAGATTTTCTGAGAAAAGGGCGTATAAGCATGACCGCAAGCGCTACTAAGCTAGCCTTTACTGTCATCTCTAGCACCGTCGAAAATGCGCCTATCATTTCGTTGCCTCCTCAATAATTCGCTTTATCTCATCGATTTCTTTTTGAGACAGTATTTTGCTGTCAAGAAAGGCTGTTACAAAAGCTGGAATGGAGTTGCCGAAAGATCTTTCGAGAAGCGCCTCAATTTCATATTGTTGAACTTGTTCCCGCTTGACCAGCGAACGCACGGTGGCATTTTTATTCTCTAAGATACCGCGGTCTGATAGTTTCTTTATCATCGTATAAGTCGTAGACTTTTTCCATCCGAGTTTTCGATTGCATATCTTACATAGTTCGGTTGAATTGATGGGTTCATTATTCCAGACGATATCCATGAACTTGTGTTCCGCGTCAAACAACCTGTGTTTTTCTTGATCCAAACTAAGACCTCCTTATTCTATTACAGTAGACCTACTAGGATAAGTCTATTCCGATAGACCTAAGGTGTCAAGTAGTGGAAAAGGGAATCTTGTGGCAAAAGTATGGGCTGTGTCACGCGGTTAGCGTTTGACCTGATCTGTCATATGATGAAAACTCAAATCAGAGTTTGTCTGCGGACGTAACTTCGTTTCCTCCTTGCCTCTTCGAAAGGTACATAGCCTTGTCTGCCATACGAATTACGTCGTAGGCTGTGTCACCGTGTTCCGGCCAGGATGCGACTCCTATGCTGACGTTCATCTTGACGGTTTCGTCGCCTGACTCAATGGCTTCAAAGCGGGCAGCCTCGAGAATTCTCTGTCCTACCGCCAACCCGCCTGTTGTATCTGTCTTTGGGCACAAAACGAGAAACTCGTCCCCGCCGTAGCGGGCAAGCACGTCTCCGTTTCTTATGTTGTCTTTCATGACCTCGGACAAATGGCAAAGCAGGGAGTTCCCCGTTTCATGGCCGTAGCGGTCGTTTATATGTTTCAACCGGTCAACATCCATGAAGATGACTGAACAATGCTCGTTATTGAGCGCTAATTGGCTAAACTCTGTGTCGATCCACTCTCTTACATAACGGAGATTATAGATGCCTGTAAGCGGGTCGGTCTGACTTTCCCTTATTTTCTCCAGCAGTTCTTTTTGGAATTCATTTTGGCGTCGAAGCAGCATCACACCCACGAAGATAATCACAAACGCCATGTCGCCTAGGTGCGATGACACCACCGTACCCACTAGCGTTATAAACCCCCGTACTGCCATTACAGACTTTCTTTCTGTGAAAAAGTTCTTGAGAAAAGATTCTGCAAAAGAGGTCTTCGAGACGAACAAGTCTGCACCGGTAACGAACACTGTGTTGGTTACATCATAAGCTAAGATCATAAGAATAATTGTGAAGAGATCTCCATCGGTAGCTGCGACTCCCGGGACCCAACCCATCCATGCTCCTACTTTGTTGGCCGCATAAAGACAGAGTGTGAACTGCCCGGCATTGAAGATACAGTTTGCCAACCCGTGTTTTCTGGTCCAAAAGTGCAATAACATAGATGGTACGATCACCAATAGAGACGGAGCAACGCCGTAGCAGTACAGCGTCGCCATGAGCAACGGAAAACCGGGGTTCATTTGTATTCCCGAAGGAAGAGCTACCGGCAGATGATAGGATATAAGGCCAAAAAGCGCCAGCATCACAACGGTGCGTTGTTCAGGGAAGGTACCGTTCAACAAGGTTTTCACGCAGAGGGGAAATCCGATTGCCGCGATCGATGTCAAATAAAGGCCTTGATAGAGGGCCTCGCGTCCTACAAGGTTTGTCGTTATCAATCTATTTCGGCAAAAAGACGAAAACACATTGGAAGTGGGTTTGCGCGGCTCATCCAAAATTTACAACGCCCCAATCGTGAGCACGTTCTTTGCTCTTGACAGATCTGGTAGGTGCTAAAACCTAAATCACCTTTTCATCCTATTAATGGATGTTATCAGATCCATCTCATCAAAGTCCATACGTATTTACCTAGGCCATCCTAATATAGATATTTCTCTCCCAGATGGGATTTTCTCCAGGGAAATCGGTACGGAAATGAGGGCCTCTTGATTCTTCTCTGGCGTACGCAGCCAACGTGACGGATGCTGCTGTATGCCATAAACCTACGTTTTCTGCTGCAAGAAGCAGTTCGGCTTCAGATTCAGCTCTTTGTGCACCAATGAGTTCACTCAATGCATAGAGTCTTTCTTTCGCTTCTATCAATTCCTTTCCTGAGCGAACCGGAAGAAGATATTTGGATGAATATTCTTGGATCGACTCTCGCACGTATCTCGGAGATACTGTGGAGCCTTTGTTGTTTAGCCAGTCTGTGACCCTTGGAATTATGGATGCGGGCACACGGACCTCGTCCGCACAGACTTCCTCGACACGTTTCATAGATGGGGGCACCATGCCCTTTGCATAGGCGGCAGCAGATTTTCCCGCTCTTATTCCGAAGACTATGCAGTTTGTAAGGGCATTTCCGCCAACTCTGTTGGCACCGTCAACGCCCCCGGTTACTTCTCCGCAAGCAAAAAGACCGGGTACCTCCGTTTCCGCATTCGGCCCTATCCTTATCCCGCCCGGGAAGTAGTGCTGAATGGGACTCACAGGCACCGGATTTTGCCAAGGTGGGCTGGACTTGGGGAACATGCGCATTATGGTTCTTAGGTACTCGTCATTTTCCCAAGATTCTTTCGGGATGTCTTCAAGATGAAGAAAAGCCTGGCTCTTTTTATTTTGAAGCGCAATTGCTACTGAGCACTTGTCTCTTGCGAAGAGATTAGCATCTCTTCCCGAAGATAGGCCCTCTTGTTTGAGTAAGGTATCTAGGAAAGGTTCCCCGTTTGCATCTGTAAGTCTGGCAATGTCAATTATCCCCAAGTCAATGAACCAATGGGCTCCTCCCGGGACATCGATACCTATCGGATAGAACTGAACGAATTCCATATCTACGAGATGACAGCCTGTATGCAAGGCCAGCATGTATCCGTCACCTGTAATTCTCGGCGGATTGTCAGTACGTTCATACATAGCCCCTCCACCGCCGGTTGCCATAACAACAGAATCTGCGCTGAGAATCGAGATCTCTTTCGTTTTGCGCTGCAGCCACTCTATTCCGCAAATCCCTCTACAGTCGGTTAGAAGTCTGGTGACTATTGCGTTGGGTAGGAAGTTGACTCCGCTATGGACACACATTTTGTAAAGCGCGTCAATGAGAGATTTGCCACCTAATAGAGGAAACGAAGGGTCTTTTTGCAGGCTTATCCCTCCGTGATGGACGGCAAAAGGCACGCCTGACTCGCGGAGGAATGTGACAATAGATGGGGCTTCTTGTGTAAAAATCTCCAAAAGCTCGGGAGCATTCAGATTTCTGCCTGTTCGGAGAGTCATGTTTTTATGTTCGTCGGGACTGAGTCCGCCTACCCCTAACGTGAATCCTCCGCCCGAGTATATTGTAGAGGTGGCTTTGCCAGGCTGGGTTTTTGATATGGAAGTAACCTCGACTCCTTGTTGGGCTAGGACCAAGGCAGCGGTAAGTCCTGCAGCACCCTGACCGATGACTACAGCATGCATTATCTCACTTCCTTAACATGATTAGGCTACTACTTAGGTACGGGAGCTCGAAGTCAATGTAACGGTTGCGATATATATAAATGAGTCTGGTTTTCATGTTGCGTTCGAAAGATTGTGCTAATAAGCTTAAACCAGGATCGATTATGTGGCAAGAATCTTTTGAAGCTGTTTTGCCCATGTTGGAATTAGTGCTTTCAACGGATGCTGATCTGAGATAAGAGGTGATTGAATACACATGTCGGTTGAGCAGTGTTTGCCTGAACTAGTTTTGAAGTCTTCCGGAGGTGAAGTGTACCGTTTGGTTTTGCCGCCTCCTACTTTGGCGGGTTCGGACCTTGAGGTTTTGCCGCAATTGCCTGGGTTTAGAGACTTTCTTACGTCGTGGGTGGTTGTTGCTGAAAGATGGGTATTAGTCATAGATGTTGGGCCCTCTAGGACAATACCTTCCTTGGTTCAGAGCCTATCTGAAATGGGTGTAAAGGCCCAGTACGAAGCAGGGAAAGACTTATTCATCCTTCTGACTCATGTTCATATAGATCACTCAGGAGGATTGGGGGACCTTATTCGAGATTTCCCTCGCGCAAGGGTTGTGGTTCACCCCAGAGGCAGGCCCCACCTAGTCGATCCCGCCAGCTTGTGGAAAGGAAGCATTGAAACCTTGGGAGATTTGGCTTATGCCTACGGTCAAATAAAGCCGGTACCTCATGGGATGATCTTGGAAGCAAACGCCGGTCCCGGTTCTGATACCTTTTTGGAAACCGATATTCTTCCTCGGGAGGTCGAGATTTTCCCTACGCCGGGACATGCTTCTCACCATCAATCATATCTTGTGCATTTGGGCGCTGATACGGTCTTATTCTCGGGCGAAGCGGCTGGTATTTATCTGGGAGAAACCAATTGCGCATCTCATATAAGGCGATGCGAAAAAGCGCCCGAGAACATATATCTGAGGCCTGCTACTCCCCCTCGGTTTTTTTACGACGTCTATGTAGACTCACTTAGGAACCTAGAACAATATGAACCATCGCTCATTTGTTACGGCCATTTTGGATACACAGACGACAAGGGTCTTTTGCTAAGAGAGGAGAATCAGTTGGGGCTTTGGAAGGATATAATATGGGAAGAAGCGATGGGTGCTTCGCGCTCAGGCGCATATTCGCCTGCAAGTTCGGGAGGATTAGAAGATGACGATGGTCTGCTCATAGACCGGATCCTAGAAAGGCTTCTATCTGAAGACCCATTGCTGAGCGGGTTTTGCAGCTTGCCGCAGGACATATCCCTTAGGGAAGAATATTTCCTTAAAAACAGCATCAAAGGGTTTGCGGGATATATAAAAAGTGCTTCAAATGAGAAAGACTTATAAGAGGAGATGTTATGTATGAATGACGTATCTAGGTTGTTCTCAGAGTGTGGGGGCGGGTCTCCCAAGACGTATTTTAATGGACTAAAGTGTCCGCTATGCCATAGGACGTACAGTCCCACGGTGCTCCAGAATACATGCGTTTGTGGAGCTCCTCTTCTCGCTACGTATGATCTGGATTCTTTCAAAAAGGAATTTGATCCCGGTCTTTGGGCAGAGAGACCTTCGAGTCTTTGGCGGTACTGGGAACTTTTGCCTGTGAACTCGTTAGAAAATGCGGTTACCTTGGGGGAAGGCGGGACTCCGGTACTTGAGATGCCGCAGATGGGCAAGATGTACGGCATCAAGCACCTGTACCTTAAGGACGAGGGACTTAACCCTACAGGAACATTTAAGGCAAGGGGTGCAGCGGTTGGCGTATCTAAGGCGAAGGAGCTGGGGGCTCAAGTACTCGCCATGCCGACTGCAGGTAACGCCGGAGCCGCCTGGGCCGCTTATTCGACCCGGTCTGGACTTCGCATGGTTGTGGCCATGCCTCAAGACGCGCCTTCAGTTACGCAAGCAGAATGTGTGGCCTATGGTGCAGAGACGTACCTGGTTGATGGCCTAATATCTGACGCGGGGAAGTTCATAAACAAATTAGCGTCAGAACATGGATGGTTCCAGGTAGCTACACTTAAAGAACCTTACCGCATCGAAGGTAAAAAAACCATGGGTCTAGAGATCTTCCAGGACTTTGAGGGTAAACTACCTGCAGCTATTATTTACCCGACTGGTGGTGGGGTAGGGCTCATAGGTATGTGGAAGGCGTTTTTGGAGCTCAAAGAGGCCGGGTTCATCGAGGGAGATCTTCCCAAAATGGTAGTTTGCCAGGCGGAAGGTTGTTCGCCTATCGTTAAGGCTTTTTCGGAGGGAAAAGATAGAGCGGATTTCTTTGAGGGTGCCCACACTATTGCTGCCGGGATAAGAGTTCCTTCAGCGTTGGGTGACTTTCTAATCCTAGATGCTGTCAGATCATCAGGCGGTACAGCCGTAGCCGTTAGCGACGAAGAGATACTCGAGACATGGAAGGAAGTATCCAAACGAGAAGGCATGCTAATATGTCCCGAAGGAGCGGCTGCTGTAAGAGCGGCCAAGATCATTCGGGAAAGAGGGATTGTAGGACCAGATGATCCCGTGCTCATCCTTAACACCGGTGCGGGTTCGAAGTACACGGAACTTTTGACCGAAAAGGCCCGGAAAGCGACCGAAATATAAGACGTGCCAACTTCTTTCCGTCCAAGGATGCGAATGAAGATACAATATATAAGGTGGGTAAGGCTCACGGATCGCTTCTTTCTTGAAAGTAGGAGAAGGGGCTCTGGAAAAACGCTCAGGAAAGGAAGTGTGCCATGAGGGTTGTTATAGATATGTTGCAGAGCCTGTGGCAGGCGGCTAGGAACGTGCTGCCACTTATTGCAATCTTAGCTATATGTCAAACCATGATTCTAAAAAGACCTATTCCCAACTTGCGAACTTTTGGTGTTGGCTTGGTATTTGTCGTATTGGGGTTATTCTTCTTCCTAAAAGGCATTTCTCTAAGCCTTATCCCCATGGGAGAAGAGGTAGGGCGGAGCTTAGTTGTTCTAGATAATAAGGCGTACATTATCGCCATTGCTTTTGTGATAGGATATGCTTCGACGCTGGTAGAACCCGGGTTACAGGCCCTGGCAGCTGAAGTAGAAGAGATTTCTATTGGAGCCATTAAGGAGAATATCCTGATTCACACTGTAGCGTTGGGCGTAGGGACCGGCATGTCTCTTGGCCTCCTTAAGATACTAAACAGTATTCCATCTAAGAATATGATCATCCCGATTTTAGTCTTAACTGCGGTTTTAATACTGTTTGCCCCCGAGGAATTCGTGGGGATCGCTTTCGATGCGGCTAGTGCAACTACAGGGCCAGTCAATATCCCGATAAACATGGCAATCGCGATTGGTCTTGCATATGCTTTGGGAGGAGCTGACCCGCTCCTCAATGGGTTTGGGCTTGTTGGGCTGACATCGTTGGGCACTATGGTAACTGTTTTAGTATTAGGGATACTCAGCAGATTATGATAAGTGTCTCAAGTTTTGTGTTTTCATAGGGCTTTTGCGGACTGATTTGTATAGCGCTATGGAGAGGAGATTGTATATGAGTGAAGTGCACGCAATTGTCGCCATAGTAGAACGCGGCAAAGCCGATTCTATTGTGGAAAGGGCCAAGGAGTTTGGTGCAGGGGGAGCTACTATCCTTTTTGGAAGAGGAACCGGTCAGGAAGAATTTCAGAGGATGTTTCATCACCTCCACGTTGAAGCGTCTAAAGAGATAATAATCATCCTGTGCACAGAAGCCAAGCTGCAGCAGATACTAGAAGCAGTAGTAGAGGCAGGAAAACTCCGCGAACCCGGGAAAGGAATTGCGTTTACCTTCCCAATTTCCAACCTTGTTGGGCTAGAGTACAGACGTTCACTTTAGCGTGCATTCTTGCCCCGCAAATTATGCTACTATGGGCAATAGAAACAGCGGTCGGTGAGGTGATCCATACGACCTCAGATGTAGAATCGATGATTCTTGGTAAGGTTCTTAAGACGATTAAAAAGCGCGACATGATACAGTCGGGAGATCTTGTTCTTTGTGCCGTGTCAGGCGGACCCGACTCTATGTGTATGTTGGATAGCCTTTTCCGCATTTCTCATGACTTGGATTTTAAAATCTGCGTGGGACATCTTCATCATCATATGCGAGGCGAACAGGCAGATAAAGACGCGGAGGTTGTAGCAGAATTCTGTAGTTCAAAAGGAATACCGGTTACTATAGGCCACGCCAATGTCTTTGGCTTGGCGGAAGATCTTGGGGTCGGGATTGAGGAAGCAGGCAGGATAGCCCGCTATAGGTTTCTTTTTCAGCTGAGTGAGGAAGTCGGAGCGAACAAGATAGCTGTCGGTCATAATATGAATGATCAGGCAGAGACCGTCATAATGCGACTGGCTCGGGGTGCCGGTACCCAGGGTTTGGCAGGCATACCTCCGGTCAAGGGTAAGGTTATACGGCCATTGCTCTATGTTTCGCGAAGCGAGATTGAGGAGTATTGCCTAAAGAGGCAACTTCCCGTGATAACGGATGTGTACAACCTTGACTTGAGATATACCCGAAATTTGGTGAGGCACAGAATAATTCCGCAGATGCAGGAAGTGTTTAACCCGTCCATAGTTGAAACTTTGTGCGATACTGCAGAAGTCTTGAGATGGGACGCGGAGTTCCTCGAGAACACAGCGAGGGACGTTTTTGAAGACGTCACAATCAAAGAAGGACGGGTGACTCTTGTGAATGAAGCGAGCCTAGATGCACTTCCGGAGGCAATAAGTTCCAGGGTGCTAGAACTCAGTTGGCGTGAGTGCAGTGGAAAAATTGACTGTCTCAACGTAGAACACGTGATCCGATTGATGGAGAAAGAAGGCCGTACCTTGAGTCTTCCGGAAAGCGTTACGGCTCATTCACACGGAGGATACCTAGGCTTTTATCCGCCCGCCCCGGAGGCTTTAGATGTTCAAGTCAAAGTGCCCGGAGTCACTCCTGTTTCTGAACTCGGCCTTACAATCAAAGCTAGAGTGTTTGATAAACCCGGCGATTTTACGCCTCAGGTTAGGAATGTCAATCGATCTAACAAAGGTGAGATCCCGGACTCGCTATTCATGGTGGAATTAACTGCCTATGCAGACTACAATATATGTAGAGACGTAATAAGGGTTAGGACTAGAAAACCGGGAGATAGGTTCAAACCTCTGGGCATGCGCGGCAAAGAGAAGAAACTGCAAGATTTCTTCGTATCAATGGGGGTTTCGCGTTACTACAGAGATTTTGTTCCAATATTCGTGTGTGGCGACCGTATTTTCTGGGTTGGCGGTTTTCGATTGAGCGACGAGTTTAAGGTCACCAAAAGTACCTCAACCATACTTGAACTGACCATTGAACCTTTCTTGCGACGAAGGCAGAATTGTGCTAATATTTAGCGAGTTGACTGCTTGT
>ERZ795047.2894-NODE-2894-length-15838-cov-4.550846_pt1 | contig 15838 bp, 15 predicted proteins | sample MGYA00375131_ERZ795047 | MGnify/ENA primary metagenome ERZ795047 (study PRJEB30176, sample SAMN05720228) | activated sludge metagenome | isolation source: Anaerobic digester | place: Japan | collected 2015-05-20 ...
ATTTTTGCGCTAGTCCTTGGAAGTAATTCTCAAAATTCGGGTATATTTGGCACTGTTTTTAGAGGCAATAATAAACCTTCATTTGGAAACTCAATACCAACCAAAACCTATTCCGATGAGATTTGCGAGGTGTCATTTATGTATCCAGAAAATTGGGAGGAATCAAAGTTTGAGATGCCATTAAGTATTGAACCAGCAAGTTACCTAACACTAAACACCCCACAAAACCCTGCCTTATTTTCCTACATTTGCATAGAAGGAGAAAAACCATCCTTTGAACAATTAATCGGTGTGGAATCTTCGGGGCAAGAGTTAAAAAAACAACGAATTGGGGGGAACACATGGGTAAGGTGGGGACCTTTTGCGTATTTGGAAAAGGGAGACAAGCTTTTTATTTTAAGGATGTATGGGACAAAGTACGACATTAGTACGGAGCAAAATGGTACTCAAGATTCAGAATATGAGAACATTTTTTTAGCTATTTTGGATTCTTTTCAGGAATAAAAGCTTTCAACTTGGGTGTTATAGCTCACAGAAATCCAAACTCAATTTTTACAAAACTTCCACAAGTTTTGCCGTAACCACCAATCGGTTGAGCGTTGTACCCGGAGGATCACATGTTTGCAAAGTCAGAATAGGCTCTAAAACAGGGCGAGTAAGTGGGTAAACTTCCCATCCTTTGTAACGTTCCACCCCTACAACCTTATACACAAAATGCTGGTCTTGAAAAAAAACATGAATAGAATCCCCAAGATTTAAATGACGCAAAAGATTAAAAACTGTGGCGTATTTCCCTAACTTCCAAAAATTTAAAGAAGCATGCGCAAAAATATACACATTTCCTGGGTTTGTTGAGGGATAGTCTGACACCAAAGCATGCGCCACCCCCTGCTCTAGTGCTTTCATATAGGCATCAGAGTCAGAAACGGGCACATCCTTTACTACAGGAACATTAATACCAAGTTTTTCTATAACCAAAGCAAATTCTGTATTAACTGGTTCAAGCGCAATAGGCCTTGTTGATAATAGTCTGGCAAAGGGACTATCCGCAGTAAGGTCTTGATTTAAGTGTTTTGAGGGGTCATTGGGATTATCTTTTTTTGAAGTGGAACCCGTTATTGAAAGAATAAATTCTTGTTTTTTGAGCTGCGAAAGATAATAAAAGAATTCCTGTTGTATAAAGGGGCCAATAGAAAGAAGAATAAAAAATATACCCAAAATTGTTAGGAATCGAGACAAAAACCCAAATGTTTTTACTTTTTTTGCGATTTTTTTTGGATCTTTTGGAGGAGCTTTAACTAAGGTTTTTGCGGGCATAATGTGATTGTAACATATAATAAGGCGCTAAATCTGTACTTGCAGATCTAGGTATTCCTTTTTGAATTTCAAATTTTACCCTTTGAGGATATTAGCTAAAATATAAATGTTGGCCATTATGATTAATTTTATGTATAATATGGTCATGGGAAAAATAGTCACTGCTACAGAGGCTAAAAACAATTTTGGAGAGTTAATATATTCGGTTACTACCAAAGAAAATACAGTAACAATAACAAGGCATAACAAACCGATCGCAAAGATAGTTCCCATAACTCCCCCTAAGAAAAAGAAAAAATCCTTGCTTCTAACAAAGAAAGAGATTTTGGCTTTAGAGAAAGCCACCTCAGAATTTAGGGAAACATTTAAATTTTCTTTTAAAGGGCTGTAAGAATGCCAAAAATATTAGATTCAAACATTATAATCAATGCCCTAAAAGGAAAATCTAAATTAGGGGCATACAAAGGAAGTTATATTACACCAATAGTATACGCTGAAGTTTTATATGGGATTTTATATATAGGAAGAAAAGTAAAAGAATTTGATGATTTCTTGAACGAAAATGAGATAGAGACCCTCCCTATTGGAAAAGAGACAGCACAAATTTTTACAAAAATTAAATTAGAGCTAAATAAAAAAGGCAACCCATTAGCAGATAATGATTTATTGATTGCCGCAAGTGGATTAGAATACGATTTGGAAGTAGTAACAGGTAACAAAAAGCATTTTTCAAGAATTAGGGGTTTAAAAGTTACAGAGAAATAATATTCAAATGGTCGGGGTGGCCAGACTTGAACTGGCGACCTCACGAATCCGAATCGTGCACTCTAGCCAACTGAGCTACACCCCGCTAATGTTAAATATGAATCTTATATAACATTAGTCCCTCATGGTGCCCCCGGCAGGAATTGAACCTGCATTTCGCCCTTAGGAGGGGCGTGTTCTATCCGTTGAACTACGAGGGCAAAAATTAGTCCCTTTTTATTCCTTCTTTTGATCTAGTTTCTCTAAACCCAAACCCTTAAACACAAAATAAACTACTGCTGCAATTATCACAAAATCCAGAAAGTTTGACATAAATTGTCCGATCAAAATTTCGGCGGACCCCACCTTCAGAATCATATCAGTAAAGGATTTGGCAGGTCCCAACAAAAGACCAATTAAGGGATTTACTATATCGTTCACAAAGGAAGAGACAAACTTGGATACTGCTCCCCCAAGTAGAAACCCTATTGCTAAACCAACTACGCCTTGTGTCCTAATAAATTTTATGAAACCTTTCATAAGGGATAGTTTAGCACACTTTAAGGGGACAATTTTGGGAGCATGCTTCCTAGGTTTCCTAACTGGCGGAGGGGGAGGGATTTGAACCCTCGATACCCTTGCGGATATAGCGGTTTTCAAGACCGCCGCACTAGACCACTATGCGACCCCTCCACTACTCCCAGTAACTCCCGTTAAAAAATTTTGTTGTAAAAAATGTAAACTACTCCAATATCCCATCCAGATTCACATCATACAAAATCTCTTCTGTCACCAATCTGTATTTTAGGATTTCAGAAGGCTTAAACCAAATTTCAATCTCCTTTTCAGCCTCTTCTACGGAACCGGAAGAGTGAATAATATTTCTGACCGCGCGTTTATCCAAGTCGGAAGCAGTGTAAGAATCTATTGTGTAATCCCCTCTAATTGTGCCTGGCACAGAAGTTAGGGGCTCCGTTCCTCCAGTTATTTTGCGAACAACACCCACAGCTGACATACCTTGCCAAACCATGGCAACAACAGGCCCACTAGATAAAAAAGTTACGAGTTGTTGACGAATATTTTCAGCAAATTCTACGGGGTCGTTACCTGGAAGGGGCAATCCCTTTTCTTTATAGGACTCAAATGTTTTTGTCCCTGACTTTATTGCCCACTCTGGATCAATAGAATAATGGTCAAGAGCCATTTTCTTGGATGGAATGACCATTTTTAATGCCACCAACTTTAAGCCACATTTTTCATATCTGTGAATTACTTCCCCAATAAGGCTTCTTTGAACACCATCGGGCTTAACCAGAACTAATGTCTTTTGTTGTTTTGTATCAAAATTTTTCATAGGGGTATTGTGCATTTTTTTTGCTTTTTTGTAAAGGAAAGGGACAGACACTACAAAACCATGTCAACAACCCTAAAGGTTCCGTCCGTAAAAACATCCAATATTGCAAACCTAGGTGCTTGGGGGTTTCTTATCTCTTCACTATTTGACACTAAAGCGCCTATGACAATATGCCTGAGGGAACTCTTTTCGGGGTCAAATGAATTGCTAAACATATGTTGATCCGCAGAAATAATTGCTTTTACCTTAGAATTACGAATCAAATCTAGCATTTTTTGTGACTGTTTGGATACATTTGACACTTCTTTGCCGTCTACTACTCCCATTATTCTGGAACTAAATGGGTGATATAAAGGCTGAGAAAGAATGACAAAATCTGCTGTAGCTATATTGCGAGTAAAAAAATCAAAATCCGCATCCGTGATAGTGGAAAAATTGGCACTGTTATTAAAGAGTAAAAATGTATATCCTTCCTTTTTGTACAAATGGTTATACTCACCAAAAACCTCACCAAAGTTTTTTAAGCCCAAAATATCACCGTCCAAAACAGAAGCTGCCAAATCATGATCTCCTGGCAAAACATATATGAGCAGTTTGCTATTTTCAAGGGCAGCTTTTCCCTCCAACAAATCGTCCTTGCTACCCCATCGGGTGAGATCCCCCAAAAAGAAAACCACATCAACAGAAAGATCTTCCATTCTGTTTAGAGACTTCTCCAAATTTTTCCAATCACCTTCGGCATCTGCAAACAAGCCCACTTTCACCGCTATTTCCCTATTAAAGTCAGCAGGTTTTTCTAAAAGATCCTCGCGCATATCTCCGGGAATCTTGACATAAAAAGAAGGAAGATTTCCTAGTATTTTTCCCAAAAAATTTTGGCTAGAATTAAAATCGGGAAGACCAAAATACTTAATGACCAAGAAGAAAACCAAAAAAAGGGAAGAAACTACAATAGCAGTGAAAAATCCTCTTATAATTCTAAAAAGCATGACAAATTTTTCTACATTTTTTTAATAGGCTCAATACCCAAAAGATTTAAACCATTCCCTAAAACCACCAGAAAAGCTTTAGTTATAGATAATCTAAGACTGCTGATTTTAGGTTCCTCCGAATCAATAATTTTGGATGAGGCATAAAACGTATTAAATTTGCCTGACAGTTCATGAAGATAGGTGCAAATATAACTGGGAGAAATGTCTTTTGTAGCTTTTATCACAACCTCATTAAAGTGTGCTAAATGCCTTACAAGGTCTCGCTCACAAGGTGAAAAATCTTCTATGTCATCTTGCGAAACTTCCATAAGTTCCATGTGCTGTTCTTTTGCTTTTTCCAAAACCGAATAAGCTCTTACATAAGAATATTGCAAATAAGGTCCTGTGTCTCCCTGTAGCTGAAGGGATTTTTCTCTATCGTAAACGATATCTTTACCTAATTGCTGCTTTAGTATAGAATACTTTAACGCCGCCACCGCAATTTTTTGGGCGGAATCATAATCAGAGAAATCCTCCCCACCAAGAGACATCTTTTCCAAAGCTAGGGATGACAATTGTCCCAACAGTTCCTCAACCGAAATAACATCTCCTTTTCTGGAAGACATTTTCCCCGTGGACAAATTTAACATACCGTGAGCAACATGATGAGTTTTTTTTGATAAAATAGGATCTATTTTTTCCAAGGCCTTAAAAATAACTTTAAAGTAAGCGCTTTGCTCTGAACCAGTGATTATAAAAGAGTCACTATAGTCGTAATCTTTCTGCTTTAAGAAAACGAGGCCTAAATCCTTTGCTTCGTAAGTTGGCAAACCTTTGGAGTTTATAAAAACTCTTGTGTGTAAACCATAATCCTCTCCCTTAAAAACCACAGCACCATTGTCCTCTTCAAAAACAGAACCTAAAAACTCCCTAACCAAGCTATAGCCAAATTCCCCCGCCATGCTCTCAAAATAATAATGGTCAAATCTTGTACCTAACGCTTTATAAATAGTCTCAAAATAATCTAAACTCCATTTTCTACCTAACAAATAGATTTTAGAAATGGCATCTATGTCTATAATTTTATTTGAAACATTAGAGTTCTTATCAGAGGAGTTTTTATCAAAATGAGATAAAGATAATTCCAAAGGTACTCCCTGAGAATATTCTGCACTAAGAATACTTTTATAATCTATTTTTGGCTCCCAACCATATTCCTTTACTACCATCTCTTGCGCGATTACATATACCCAAGCATTTATTTTTTGAATTAACGCTTTTTTTTCTTCCTCTTCGTAAAAGGAAGCTCCCAAGGCATAACATTTACCTAAAAAATTCATTTTCTCCTGTATTGGAAGGGAAGCTAACATTTGCATAAAAGAGTCCAGGTCATCATTTTGAGAAGAATTTGCAAATTCCACAAGCACTCCATATATTGCTTTTGCCACATGCATACCCACATCACCTTGATAATTAACCCTTTTTACATTTGCGCCACAAAATTCAAACATTCGGGATAAACTTTCTCCCACGGCGTTTGGAACTAAATGTCCTATATGAAAAACTTTGAATGGATTCGGATCTGTATACTCAACTATTACATTTTTTCCCTCCAAATAATCATTTTTTATCCTATTTTTTTGCGTCCCATAAGATGTATCATCTAGGATTAAGAAATTGAGTAAACCTTTTATAGTTGAGTGGGATATTGTGAAGTTAATATAACCCGAAGGAGCCACACTTACACTGTCCAAAGTGTCATCTCTTGGCAACTTCTTAATTTTCTCCAATATCCTATATTGTATCTTACTAGCAATATCAAATGGGGACTGCTTAAGAGCTTTGGACAAATGCATACTTACATTTGTAGTATAATCCCCCCAAGAGCTTTCGGTTGGTATGGTAACTAATATAGGAATTCCTGCTATAACTTCACTTCCAAACTCATCAGATATTGCCTCTTTAATAAGATTTTCTATCCTTTCAATAGTTCCCCAATCAAAATTCGCTCCACTTAAAGATTTTACCAAACCACCCTTACCCCTTTTGACCGGTTCATAAAAATTACCTGTTGCATCAATAGGATCTATAGAATTTTTATCAGACGGACCAGCACTGCCGCCACCTTTCTGGGGTGCCTTAATAATCTTTTTTTCCATACTAAAAAGAATTGTACCTTATTTTTATATTGCCCTCTATATCAGTACGAAGATACCTTGCATTAACATTTTCTAACCAATCAAGAACCTCGGGATGGGGGTGACCAAACTTATTTACAGCCCCTACCGAAATTACCGTAAGGAGGGGATTAAGGTTATTCCAGAATTCTGCATTAAAGCCATTTTTTGCCCCATGATGAGAAAGTTTATAAACTTCTAAGGAGCCATCTAAAAAACCAAACTCGTTTTTAATAAAAGAAGAATTTATCTCTCTTAAAACCTCTAGTTCTGCATCTCCTGTAATAAGAGCCTCAAATTTGCCAAAATCCAAAAACAACATAGTGGAAACATTGTTTATGTTAGAAAGACTCTTCCCAATATAATGGTTGGGTGGCCACACGCCAAAAAATACAAGATTCCCAAATTTTTCGGGTTTATAAATATCCCCGGATAAGAAGGGGGTTACTAAAGCACCGTTTTTGGTTTTTTTAAGAGCTGTTTCCTGAAAGTCATCATAAAGACTACTTTCATACACAGCAGGGGTATAAAAAATCCGCTTAATATGACAATTGTCCAGTACCCTATTCAGGCCTTCTAGATGATCCGCATGCGGATGGGTTAAAAAAACTGCTTCCAAGTGACAATTATTCAAAGGAAAGTATGAATTTAATTTGTGAGAAACTGTATATCCAGGACCCCCATCAATTAAAATCGCCTTTTTTTGTGGTGTTGTTATAAAAATAGCATCTCCTTGACCAACATCAAAAAAAACAAGTTCAGGAAAAAACCGCACATGCTGATCTAAATATATTAATAGTTTTAAAAATGTGTAAAAAATAAATAAAATGAGGTGATTTTTCATAATTTTCTGAATAAATAATGCCCTTTATTATTAATTTTTAATCAACCGCCACCCAACTGATTGGAGGTCGTTATATCTGGGGAGGTTTCTTTAATGGATGAAAAGGTTGCACCAAAAGCAAATTCCGACTGAGATGATTTTCTACCCCTTAAAAATAATAAAAGAAGCAATACAAAATAATATAAAAACAAAACTTTTGAAGATATTTGAAAATCTAATTGGGCAATCCCCCACTTTAAAGAAATATCGGCAAAAAATTGAACTGTATTTACAAAGAAATCCAGTGGAATATAAGCAATAAAGGCAAAAATTCTAGCTACTGTATCTCCTAGAAAAATCGTAAACAAAAAAAGTCCGCCTAAAATGGTACTTATTGAGACTGTCCATAAAACAAAAGTATTCACTACAACCGAAACTAAACTTACTCTACCAAAATAATATGACAAAATAGGCCAAACTAGTATTTGGGCAGCTACTGTTGTTATAAAGTCCTCTCTAAAAAGTGAAGGTATATATTTTGAAATAAAAGCGATCCTTTCCACTATTCCCGTAAATAGAAGTAAACTTAAAGTAGCAGAAAGACTTAGCTGAAAACTAAGACTAAATAAATAGGCTGGTTGCCACAAAATCATTAGTAAGGCTGAAACAAAGACTAGTTTTAAAGCGGGAAACGACCTCCCGTAATGCTTCCCTAAATATGCTAAAGTCCCCATCACCCAAGAGCGCACAACTGGGGGCTCAAAACCCGAGAGACCTGCGTATAAAAGAGCAACCGCTAGACCAACAAAAAACTTTTTCCTATCATAAAAAGACCCCAATAACTTCCAAACCAAAGAATATACCAAGCTTATATTGAAACCAGAAACCACCACCACATGTATAGTGCCTGTGTCTATAAGGGCTTTCTTGAAAAAAGGAAGTTTGGAAAAATAATCAAGCCCCACAACCATTCCTAAGAGAAGTTCTGAATGGGGACTCGGCAAATAAGCCTTTGCATGTGAAGTGGCCGCTTGCCGTATTTTTTCTAGGGCAGGCCTTATTCTCATAAAAAACAAAGGCGTTTCCAAAGCATGCTCTTTATCAAAACAGGCACTAAGATCGCAATTGCAGTAAGTAAAAACCCTTCGCGCTGCAATAAAGGTTAGTAGTATTAGTAACCAAAAAGGCTTTATTTTCCTCATGATTCGTTTACTTAATTTTTAAAAAGTCACAAGCTCCCTAATAGCCTCTATAACACTGTCGTATATTCCCGTTTTTTCTTTTAAATCTTCAAAGCTGGCGTAAGGCCTAAAATCTATAATTTTTTTAGCAGTAACCTCTCCCACTTTAGGAAGAGTTTCTAGTTCTTTTTGGGTTGCAAGGTTAAGGTTAATTAAGGCATCAGTACTAGAATTGTCTGTTCCTAACGAGGCACCCCCACTAGAGGCATCATCAGAAACCTCCAGAGCATTGGAACTTCCAGAAGAAACACCAGTTGAAGGTATAGTTGACTCCAAAGCCAATTCCTTTAATTCATACTCAGGAAAGGATGAAACGACCTCCCACTCAAAAGGAATATAGATTTTTTGCTGATCTTTTAGGATAGCTGCCAAATTTAAATTTCTTGATAACCATTTTTGGGAAACCTCAAAAGTGACCCCACCAGAAAGGCTTATAAGGTCTGCCAATCTAGCCCCATTTTGTAATGTATAAACACCCGGATTTTCAACCGCTCCAGAAACATCCACAATTATTTTCTCTAAAGTTTCAACAGTATTTTCTTGAGACAACTCATCCGTTGAAGACGAAAGGGCTTCCCTATTATAAAAATATGTATATGTGGCAATTGCCCCTAATAAGACAAAAAAACAACAGGTGAAATACAGGTTTTTTGATAAAAAATTTTGCATTCATTTGTTTTAGTAAGTTTTTTGTTTCCTGAAAAGGGTGAACACTCTATTTTAAATAGAATTTCAGGCAGTTTTTATCTTATAGTTGCAAAGGCCATTAATCGGCCAAAATTCCACTACAATTCCCGCATTTTATCCGCAATAGTTGTTAAAACGCGCAAAAATATAAATTTATCCACAATATTGTGGAAAACTCGAAAAACACACATCAATTACCGCAGTTTTCCCGCAAAGGCCACGCAAAAATAAGGGCTTGACTTTACCCACAACAACAATGAGCAAAATTAAGCCCTCACTTATCTATAATTTATCCTCTTATAAAGGGAATTATGTGAACCTATTCGTTTAAGGCCGCTTCAAGAATTTCCTTAAATGCGGGGTTCTTGCTTATATCTTTTATAAGGGAAACAAATTTCTTCTCGTTTAAACGATAAAAGACCTGTCTACCTTTTTTATCATTTTGCAAGAATCCCAAATCAGCCAAGACACGCAAGTGGTGAGAAGCAAGGTTCTCCTCTACTTTGAGATTCTCTGCCACATCAGTGACATTGCGCTGTCCTTCGCTGAGGAATTCCAAAATTTTTAATCGGTTATTATCCGAAAAGGCTTTTGAAACTTTTGTAATTGATACCATACTGGGATAGTACAACAACTATTATATAAATTTCAACTAATTCAAATTGTATGAATTATTTTTACGAGTAGATTTATAAGTTGATGCCTTAAATAAAGCAACTTAATCAAAATCTCTAACTCTGTGCTGTAACGCCTCAGCCAAATGTTCCTTTAATATGCGATCTTCACCCGCCAAATCCGCAATAGTCCTGCTTATTTTTATTGTTTTAAAATACGCCCTCGCCGAAAGACCATAACAGGAAGCTGCTTTATCCAAAAAAGTCTTTTCCGCGGAATCTAAATTACAAAATTCAAGAGTTTGAGAATTATTCATTTCGGAATTGCAAAATATTCCAAATTTTTCAAACCTTTTCTCCTGTATTTTTCTAGCTTTAATAACTCTTTTACTAACCTCTCCCGATGTTTCTCTTTTTGTTAGAGTTTCTGCACATGCAAAAGAAGAAGTATTTTTCTTCTCAACAAATGGATTTACTTTTTCAAAAGAATAATCCCCCTCTCCAAAGGAACTCAAAGTTGTAAATAAATCCACACGATCCAATATTGGCCCAGAAACCTTTTTTCTATAGCGTCTAATCTGCCCCGGAGAACAAATACATTCTTTTTTGGAGTGACCAAAATATCCGCAAGGGCAGGGATTTAGAGCCAACAAGAGTATGAATCTGCATGGAAATTTAAAACTACCCACTCCTCTAGAGATAGTAATATAACCAGATTCCAGAGGCTGACGTAACATCTCTATAATATTGGAAGGAAACTCCGGAAATTCATCCATAAACAAAACGCCTCTATGAGCCAAACTTATCTCCCCGGGTCTAGGTATTGTCCCTCCCCCAACCATGCCTGCATATGAAATACTGTGATGAGGAGCTCTAAATGGTCTCTCTCTTATTAAAGACCCATTTGGAGGTATATAACCTCCCGCAGAAAATATCTTTGTTACTTCTAGGGATTCTTTTAAGGAAAGGGGCGGAAGTATTGAACAAAAAGCCTGGGATAATAGCGTCTTCCCCACTCCGGGGGGACCCATCATTATAAAATTGTGTCCTCCCGCAGCAGCCAATTCCAAACTTCTTTTTGCGGATTCTTGCCCAATTATATCGGAAAAATCCACAGCAGATGAGTTACAATCTCCTAATAAATGCTTGGGTTCAGCCAATTTTACACTATCCCCTTTCCTACCACTGTTAAGCTCTGTTGATAATTCCGCTTGAAAACTTTCTCCTAGAAAGGGCTTAATCTTTCTTATATTTAAAAGATGTTCGTAAACTTGAAAAAAATTTTCTACCGGAAAAACTTTTATTCCGGGGATGGAAGAAACTTCCCGGGCATTTGACATAGGAACATAGACAGAATCATAAAAACCTTCCTTGGCGAACAAACCTAATAGGAATGCGCCTTTTGTGTGGCGTAAATCTCCATCCAATGACAATTCTCCAAAAAACAGACTCTTGCTAGGGGGATTTATTGCCTTTAAAAGACAAATAATGCCAACCGCTATCGGAAGATCATAAAAAGACCCGATTTTAGGTATGTCTGCGGGGGCTAAATTCACTGTTATCTTTTTATTGTAAGGAAAATCAATCTTTAGATTGATAAGCGCCGTCTTTATGCGATGCTTACTCTCATCTACTGTTTTGCTAGGAAGACCAATAATGTCAAATCCAGGAAGTCCCCGGCTGGCAATGTTTACCTCCACCGAAATAGCCTGAGCCTCCAAACCGTAAGGAGTAGCAGAATTTATCTTAACTAGCATAATATGCATCTCCTTTTTGATTAACCAAACCTTTAATTGTAAGAGAAGTTAAAAGTGTCATAATCTCAGGTATGGGTACACTAAATTTTTGGTATATCTCATCCAAAAGTAAGGGTTGTTCGTTTTTTAACAGGAAATAAAGATCCTCCTCTGTTTTTTCTAGGTCACCAGAAATAGATAGCTTATTTTCTTTATGAAAAGGTTTTAAATATGACTCATCCAAAGTATCAGTACTAAAGGTTGTTTGCTGGTTGGGATAGTTTGCAGATAAGAGAATCCTTTCCTTTATTAGAGAACTAGAATGAGCCACAGTAGCACCTAAAGATACCAAATGCCAGTTTCCCTCAATAGAAGGATTAAATATATCCCCAGGCGCTACAAATACCTGCCTTCCTAATTTTCTTGCATAATTGGCTGTTATTAGAGAGCCACTGTTTTGACCAGCCTCAATAACAAGAATTGCCAAACTAAGCGCAGCTACTATCCTATTTCTACGAGGAAATGTCCATGTTTTAGGAGCAGTATCACCCTCATATTCCGAAAGGAAGATACCTCCATTCGCAAGAATTCTGTCGTGTAGACCACGTTGAAAATCAGGACAAATGTAGTTATGGCCACAGGGCATAACAGCAATAGTTTTCCCACCTACAGAAAGTGCCGAAATATGTGCCTGCGCGTCAATGCCATACATAAAACCAGAAACTATGCATACCCCTATGTTGCATAAGTCAGCAACAAAATATTGAGTAACCTTTTTACCATAATCAGTCATTTTTCTACTACCAACAACGGAAAAACATCTACTAAATATATTTGAATCAAAGGAGCCTTTTTTAGTTTTTATGTACAACTTTTGGGGATAATCCTTTAAATCTTTTAGCAATAAAGGATAATCTTGAGAATCTTTATCCAAGGATATTATCTCGATATCTTCCTTATCTAAAAAAGTCGTCTCCAAAGTTTCCATAAAGAGAGCTTAGTATTAAAAAATACAAATTGGAACAATTTGTATTCTATTTAAAATAGCTTTTTGAATGTATAATTTAGCTATGAGAAAAGACTTAAATATCCGAGAAAGCAACAAAGAATCCAGCAAAACAAGAGAAAATACTATAAACGAACAAATTCCTGAGGATAAACTTATCTCAGCGGAGGAACTTATAAAAAAAGCGCAAGAATTAGGCATAAACTTTGGGAAGGGAGAACCTTATAACAGACTTAGATACTATACTAAAATGGGGTGGATACCACATATGCAAAGAAAAGGAAGGGATGTTAAAGGACATTATCCTTGGTGGGTAATTAATAGACTCAGATACATAGAAGAACTTAGAAAAAAGGGACTTTCCAAAGAAAAAATAACAGAAGAAGTTATAAAGATTGAGAAACTGGAGAATATAAAAAACAAATACTTAACGAAAAAAAATAAAAAAATTGCATTAATTATACTGGGAGCTTTCATCCTTTTGGTGTTGACCATCAATGAAATAGGCATTATAAAAATTGGGAAAAACAGAAATGACTTAATGCCTCTAGGGAAACCAGAAAGCTTTATTTTCCCATAATGGGAAATTAGATTTTTCTTACTCCTTGACATTTAACAGAAACCATACATACTTTCTTTATGCCCAAAAATAATAAGTACAATTCAATGATAAAAGTCATACTTTATCTATTAGCGTTCTTAATACCAGTTTTTTTTCTTCCCATAACATTAGAACCTTTTGAGTTTAATAAAATTTACCTTGCAACAGGCCTAACGGGAATAATGCTTATAATTTGGGGAATTAAGGTTATAGCAGAGAAGAAACTTGAGATTGCAAAAACAAGCTTACTTACGCCTGGAGTTCTCCTAATGATCTCTGTAATTGTTTCCACAGTATTTTCCATTGATAAAACATCCAGTATATTTGGCGCCTCGGGAAGGTGGTTTCCCAGTTTAAATGCAAACATAACATTAGGCATCCTTTATATAATCATCAGCACCTTTATAAAAGAAAAACACGAGATCAAAAATATTCTCATGTCATTTTTAGCAGGTACTTCCCTATCAAGTCTTATAGCTTCCTTAAGTTTTTTCGGTGTGTTATTAATACCTGGAACGGATAGCAACTTTAACCCTACGGGTTCTTTGATCACATTAGGAATTCTGAGCGCACTGGCAATAGTTTTTTCACTGTATGTTCAAACAACCCAAGAAAATAGAGCTATAAAAGCAATGGCAGTTTTGTCTTTTATACCAAACTTTTTCTACATCGTAGCCTACGATAACCTAAAAGTTTGGGCCTTATTAGGGCTAGGTATAGTACTTTTAGGAGCATCCTTTGGGACAACAAAAATTAAAGAAAACCGATTAAACGGTTTATTGGTGGGAATTATAGCCACCGTCATCTTGGGGATTACAACAATCCCAGCGACAAGAAGTGTAATAATGAGACACTCATACCCAAAAGAGGCGCAACTCTCTTTTAAGGAGTCATGGAATATAGCCATATCCACTATGAGAGACTTCCCTATTGCAGGGACAGGCCCTTCCACTTTTTACCTAAACTATCCAAGATACAGATCAATTTCTATGAACCAAAACGAAAACTGGAATCTTAGATTTGATAAGCCTCAAAGTGAGGTACTACTTGTCATAAGCTCGTTGGGAATTTTAGGGATTGTAGTAGGCACTTATTTTGGAATAAAAGTTACTAAAACAATTATGCATACCTACACAAAAGACGATTTGGAAAGAGTTGTTGCAATTATGTCGGCACTCATGGGTATTACGCTTTTCCTAACCCACGCTACTGTTCCCTTAGGATTTGGGCTTACATTAATGATCGGGATAATGGGGTCAATAGAATTAAGTAAAGAACAAAAATTCCTTTCTTTTAAGGCCTCAAATGAAAAAGAAACAATTACAACTCTCTCTGGGAAAAACGAAACCGAAGGTTTTCTAACTGGCGTAATTGCCCTTCCATTATTTGCTCTAGCAACACTTGCTTTTATAACAATATATAAGGTCTACCCCTCCGAATATTATATGCAACAAGCCGTAGAAGCATTAACAACCGATGCGAGTAAAAGTTACGAATTTCAAACAAAAGCAATCAAACATAATCCTCATAGAAGCAACTACTATAATACATTTGCGCAGACTAACCTTGCAATTGCCATAAACCTTGCAGGACAGGAAAATCTGAGTGAATCCGATACCCAAACGGTACAAAACCTTGTAGCTACAGCCATTAGCGCAACAAAGGCCTCTGCAGAATCAATAAATCCATTAAATCCCATCAACTGGGAAATACAGGCAAGCATATATAGAGCAATTAGAGATGAGACTCAAGACGCAGATCAATGGGCAATAAGGGCAATGGAATCCGCAATTAAACTAGACCCAACAAACCCAAGATTAAGACTTGAATTAGGGGGAATTTACTATGCCAAAGGTGATTTTGCCACAGCCGCTTCCCTATTCAGACAAGCCATTAACTTAAAAGCAGACTATGCAAACGCCTATTACAACTTTGCACAGGCGGCTAAAAATTTGGAGGATTTTGCCACAGCAAAAAGAGCACTAGAATTAACCTTAAGCTTAGTTCAAACAAATTCCGAAGACGCTGAAAAAGTACAACAAGAAATGGCAGACTTGGACAAAAAATTAGCGGATTTAGGAAGCACACAACAAAAACCAACAGTAGAAGAATTGGCAAATCAAGCTGAGGTAGCTGAAAAAAGCGAAGGAGAAATATTGCCAGATCAAGAACCTTTGATAGTTGAAGGAGAAAGGGAAAATTTTGTAAGTCCTTTACAAGGAGAAGGTACTACACAAAGCCAAAGTGAACTAGAAAATCAGGTGGAGGAGAGCAACGGCATAGTGAATGAGGACATGAGAAACAACCAACAAAATATGCAAAGGGAATAAATTTTGAGAGAAAGTCGCTTTGGATAAAGCGAGGATGACAAACAACCTTAGCTAACGCGAAGGATGTATAGAAAACTGGCAAGTAGTATATAATAGCCCGTGTTCCGAACCAAATATGGGCCGTTAGCTCAGTTGGCTAGAGCACTACGCTGGCAGCGTAGGGGTCGGGGGTTCAAATCCCCCACGGTCCACCATGAATTCAAAGAGAAAAAATTCGCATGAAGAAGCCCTTACGAT
>ERZ795047.2895-NODE-2895-length-15833-cov-4.958613_pt1 | contig 15833 bp, 13 predicted proteins | sample MGYA00375131_ERZ795047 | MGnify/ENA primary metagenome ERZ795047 (study PRJEB30176, sample SAMN05720228) | activated sludge metagenome | isolation source: Anaerobic digester | place: Japan | collected 2015-05-20 ...
GACGGTGGAAAAGCGGAACGGGTAAATTTCACTATTAATAAGGAAAGAAACAATCCTCTTGTAGTTCTGGACTTTTTCCAGGCTGTCCGTATTATACCTAAACACGTTTTTCAGCCGATGCTCGATTCACTGGGAGACCTCTCGGCAGTTCAGAAAGACAAAATGGATAAAAACCCTGTTGTCTCAGGGCCATATACACTGGACAGCTATTCCGGTGAAAAAATCGTTCTCAAGCGTCGTGATGATTACTGGGGAGTCGTTCTTCATGATGGCAAGCTCCCAAAACCCCAGTACATAATCCACCCTATCTATAAAAGCAACGATCATTTCAGCATCTCTCTGCAGCAGGGAAATCTTGATATCTCTTCAACATTTATCCCCCGTATCTGGCAGAAAGAGAAAAACGGTGTCCGTACCTGGTACTCAAAGTCACCCTATTTTGTTCCTGCCGCGATGGTTATGCTGATGGTAAATCATACCAAGGCTCCTCTGTCTGATAGAAACTTCCGCAAAGCCATGGCACACGCCATTAACTATGCTGATGTCAAAGATCTGGCTTTTTCTCAGTACAGTCTTGATCTCAAACCCGGTCTTATCCTTCCATTTGGAACCGAGGAACCCTATTTCTCAAATGAGGACACAGAGAAGTACGGGTGTAAATATGATCCTGAGCTGGCAAAGAAGATACTTGCAGATGCTGGATACAAATCGGTTTTCAAGGCTGACGGGCAACTGGATTACATGCTCGATCCCAAGGGACAGAAAGTTCCTACACTGCTTATCAGGTCACCTGCAGGATGGACCGACTGGGAATCAATGGTTCAGATCGCTGTCAAAGGGATGAGAGCTGCCGGAATCGATGTCCGGGAAGGTTTTGTGGATGCATCTGTTTACTTTAACAGCATGCCGACAGCCGAATGGGATCTTCTGCTCCATGCCCCGTCAGTAAATGTCACTCCCTCTCAGCCCTGGGCACGCTTTGAATCTGTGATGTCATCGAGAAACTGGAAGCCCGCAGGAGAAAAGATGAATGAGAACCAGGGCCGCTACAATCAGCCTGGTACCAAGGAGTACAATCCGAAAGTTGACAGCTTGCTGAAAGTGATCCCGACTCTGACCGAACAGGAACAGAAAGTTGCTGCTTATCGGGCTCTCAATGTTATTTTCATGCAGGATCAACCAAGCCTTCCTCTGGTTTACAGGCCTGAACAGTTCTATGAATTCAGTGTAAAAAGCTGGACAAATTTCCCCAATGAGCAGAATCCTTACACACCTCCGCAGATTCCCTGTTTCGGTGTCGGGACCAAAGCACTCTGGGAAATTGAATCCACTGCGAAATAGGAGTATTCATGCTGAAGCGATATCCAACTCTTAAATACATTTTAAGCAGGGCGGTATGGTATTTCATTACCTTCCTTGCTGCAGTAACCATCAACTTCTTTCTCCCCAGGCTGGGCACCAGTAATCCGGTGGATATTATCATGGCCAGAGTGGGAGCGGGTTTGGATACCGAAGCAGCAAAGGAAAAAGAAGAGTCATACCTTAAAGAATTCGGACTTGTTGAAGTTGATAAAAGCGGAAGCATCATTCGTGATGCTTCCGGTAAACCTGTACGTACCTCAAAACTTAAGCAGTTCATAAACTATATCAGCATGAGCATGAGGGGAGATCTTGGGACTTCATTTCTGAATTATCCCAAGAAGGTTACTGAAATCATCAGTGATGCACTTCCCTGGACTCTCGCTCTTCAGATCCCTACCATTATATTTGGATGGATAATCGGTAATGTTCTGGGAGCTCTGGCAGCCTATCGCAGGGGAATTTTTGATAAAGTGCTTTTCCCTGCTGCTCTCCTTTCCAGTGCGATACCATTTTTCGCTTTTGGAATGATCCTTGTTTTCCTCTTCGGAATCGTCTGGCCCATTTTTCCTGCAATCGGGGGCTATGCCGGAGACATAATTCCAAGCTTCAGTTGGAAATTTTTCTCCAGTGCGTTATATCACTATGTTCTTCCGTTCCTCTCCATTTTCCTTATCTCAGCGGGCGGCCAGGCAATCGGCATGCGCTCGATGTCAATTTACGAATTAGGAACAGATTACATAAAATACGCGAAATGGCTGGGCATGAAAGAGAATAAGATTCTCTTCTACATGTTCCGCAATGCCATGCTGCCTCAGCTTACCGGACTGGCTTTGACACTGGGAACGATGGTTGGCGGTGCCCTGATAACTGAGATGATCTTTTCCTATCCCGGTTTAGGAATGGCTGTGCTTACAGCGATTCAGGGAAATGACTACCCTCTTATTCAGGGATGTACACTGCTGATTACGATCTGCGTATTGATTGCCAATTTTACCGTGGATATTCTGATCGGTTTCCTTGATCCACGTGTCAAAGCAGGATTGGGGGGAAAATAGGATTATGAAGTTATTGATGAATCTTTTGAAAACACCTGCCTTTATAATAGGCATTGGTTTATTTCTTGTAACAATCTTTATTGCGTTGTTTTTTCCCATGATATTCGACATCAACACCAACCTCAGAGTTGGCGGACCCTATATGCCACCATCCGGTAAACATATTTTCGGTACGGATCATATGGGCATCGACATGCTGTCTCTTCTTGTCAAGGGTCTCCGGTCCTCTCTGTACGTTGGTTTTCTTGCAGGGATTATCGCTACAATTACAGGTACATTTCTTGGTGTTTATGCCGGGTTTAAAGGCGGTGTGGTCGATGATATTATCAACATGGTCACAAACCTTTTCATAGTGATACCTCAGTTTGTGGTTTTAATCCTTGTCAGCAGCAGTATGGAAGAGGGGCGTTCATTGTCTCTGATAGCATTGCTTATCGGACTGACTACCTGGACCTGGAGTGCACGTGCAGTCCGCGCACAGGCATCAAGCCTTAAGAGCCGTGACCACATCTCTCTGGCAAAGGTAAATGGCGCCGGAACATTTAAAATCGTCTCCATGCACATCCTTCCCTATCTTCTGTCCTATGTTTTCATGGTTTTTATCATGCAGACAGCTTCCGGAATTCTTTCCGAGGCAGCAATCAGCATGATCGGCCTGGGTCCGTTTGACACCGTATCACTGGGCACCATTTTAAATCAGGCCATGCGCAATGAAGCTCTTACTGACGGAGCGTGGTGGGCTTTTATACCGGCGATGGTTCTGGTAACGATTATTGCCTTCGCTTTGTATGTGATCAATACATCGATGGAAGGTGTCTTCAACCCCCGCCTGCGTAAATAGGAGATCAGTAATATGTTAGATGTTCAAAGCAGGACCAGCGAATCGCAAACAGCACAGGAAAGTAAGTCTACGCCCATCTTTGAGGTTGAGGATCTTCATTTACACTATCTCACCCGATTTGGAGATAAAATACCGGCTGTGTCCGGAGTTTCTTTTTCCATGCAAAAAGGTGAGATTCTGGGTGTGGCTGGTGAATCAGGATGCGGAAAATCGACTCTGGTAAACGGATGTATGGGTCTTTTTATCCCTCCGCTCAATCCCACCAGCGGTGATGTACGGGTAGCAGGTGAATCACTGATGAATCGTACTCCCAGTGATATCAGAAGAAACGTACTGGGCAGAAAAATCACCATGATTCCTCAGGGTGCGTTTAACTCTCTCAATCCTACCCGTAAAATCAAAGACTTTGCAGCGGACATGATCGAGAGCCATGAGATGGGTTCCAATAAAAAGGAGATCTATGACCGGCTCAGAGAGCGCTTCCGCCTGATCGGAATGGATGAATCGATTCTAAATTCTTATCCGATTCAGATCACTGCCGGAATGCGTCAGAGATCTGTCATCGCAATTTCAACCCTTCTGAATCCACAGATGGTTATCGCTGACGAACCGACATCGGCACTCGATGTGACCACTCAGAAGGCAGTAATCAAAATGATATTCGATCTGCTTGATAAAGAAATCTTCTCCAGTATGATCTTTATCACTCACGAATTACCCCTTCTGCGTCATGTTTCTGACAGAATCGCGATCATGTATGCGGGTGAGTTTGTTGAGGTCGGTACGACAGAGCAGATTATCTTTGACCCGCGCCATCCTTACACCAGGGCATTGATGGGCGCGATGCTCAGCGCTGAGCCTGGTCAAAAACAGAAAAAACCGGTTGCAATAGAAGGAGCGCCACCGAACCTGGCTAAACCGATTTCCGGTTGCCGCTTTGCAGAGCGCTGTCCTGTCGCCCGGAAAGAGTGTCATGTCAACAAGCAGGAAATACGCATCGTGGGTGATAGACAGGTGAGGTGCGACTATGCAGAATAAGGATATTTTCACGGCGAAAAACATTACCTGTACTTTTGGCCATGGGAAAAAGATGGTCAAGGCTGTGGATGATGTAAGTTTTACAATTGCTGATGAGGAAATAGTATCTCTTGTTGGCAGTTCAGGCTGCGGAAAAAGTGTTCTGGCCAAAATAATGCTCGGGCTGATACATCCTACCTCTGGAGAATTCCTCTACAACGGTCAGCAGATTGTAAATCAGCGGAAGCACTGGAGGGAAGTACAGCCAGTATTTCAGGATCCTTTCAGTTGTTTCAATCAATTCTTTACAATCCGCTCTCAACTGAAGGCATCTTTCGGAATTCTTGAAAAGAAACCATCCGACAAGGAGATGGAGGAAAGAGTCGATCAGGCCCTTCTGGCTGTGAATATCAAGCCACCAGAGATCGAAGGAAAATATCCGTTTGAGCTTTCAGGTGGACAGATGCAGCGTATGCTTCTGGCCAGGATTTTCATACTCAAACCGAAGGTTCTTATCGCTGATGAACCTACAAGTATGGTGGATGCCTGTGTGAGAGCAAATATCCTTGACTATCTGATGAAGCTCAAGGAAGAACTCAAAATGACCATCGTCTTTATCACTCATGACATTGGTCTGGCCTATTATGTAAGTGACCGTCTTTTCATCATGTACAAAGGAAAGATAGTCGAACAGGGTCCACCGGACGATGTAACTCTGTCACCTAAGAGTGAGCACACGGTTCAGCTCCTGGATGATATCCCTGATATACATAAGGAGTGGATCAAGAGGTAATATCAGAAAAAAATCGGTGTTGGGAAGAACCGCTCAGGAGAGGGATAGATTGCTCCCGGGCGGTTTTTTTATTATCGAATCAATGTCCCGGAGGCGGAGGTGGTTCGGGAATTCCCCTGTCGACTTTTACATTTCTCAGGGAATTCACTATTATTGCTGTGATAACTCCTCCGGCGACAGCCGATGATGCAGCAGTAAACAGGAACACTTTTTCGGATCTCTTTAGTTTCGAGAATTCAAAGGTCTTTTTCCTATATACCTTTTGTGGAACAGGCTTTACCGCATCGTCAATTGCAGCTGCCTGCTTTGTCAGAGCATTTTTCACAGAATCGGCCGAATGTTCTTTTCTGGAAGCAGCGGTCCCCACATCAACCGTAAGAGTCCTTCTTTGCATGCTCTGAGCCCTGTATGCTTCACCACTATTAAATGATCCGCTCTGCTGTCCTATTTGATTATCCTCTTTCTCCTGTTCAGCCTTTACCTGTGAAGCAGAAGTATCATTATTTTCCGGTTCAACAGCCGCTGCTTCGGTTTGAGAATCATTTGAATCAAGGGCTGCATCTGCAGTAGCTGACCCGTCAAGTGATGAATCCTGAGAAGTATTCTTCTCACCGGAAACAGCAACTGTGTCGGCTTCAGATGTTCCGCTTGATAAATTCAGGGAATCCTTTGCAGTTGTGTCAGCTATCTCCTGTGCAGCAATACCTGAGGTCAGAAAAAAAGCAGAAATCATCACCTGGACAGCAAATTTCAATATATTGTAACCTGTCACTTTACTTCTCCTCAAATTACCTGATAACATTTACAATTCTTGTTTTTGAAAAAGACGGAGTTTTAAATCGGGCGATATACATTCCTCTGGAAACTTCTGATCCCATCCTTCCGGTTCCATCCCAGGTTACAGTATACTTTCCCGCTTTCCTGCGCTCATTCACAAGCTCACAAACAGAGCGGCCGCTGATATCGTAAATTCCTATGAATACAGGGCAGTTTCCTATTACCGAGGATGGTATAGTGTATTGGATTTTCACTGCTGTACCGGCTCCGGTTCTTGCTGTAGTAAATGACCAGTTATTAAGTTCCTTTACTGCATGAAACTCCGTATTCTGATTCCAGCTTACTTCCAGTTCCCTTTCAGCTTCACCTCTGTTCAGAGAAAAGGTGTAAGAGGCTGATCTGTCCATATCTGTTGTGGTTCCGCTTACCGGGTCCCTGAGGATCAGGTTTCCACTGTTTTTTCCGTCTTTCTCCCAGGAGAGGGTAACTGGTTTTCCGGTAGTACTTTTTATTTTCAGTATCCAGGAGTGGGAGCCCTTTTTCAAACCGACTATGTCTGATATGTAAAGGTCATTTCCCCATTCAGGATGAGAAAAGCCGATTTGAAACTGCGACTGAATCGATGGCGGTCTGGGGGAGTCATAAGTGTCATAGCCTTCTGAGGCGGCTTCAGATGCACCTAAAACAGAAATGTCGGAAAAGACTCCTGTGGAAGCTTTGAGAAGACAAGTCCAGAATTCAGCCTCTCTACTTTTCTTCATGCCCGCAGTTTTTATTCTTTCAGAAGCAGGATTTATCAGACATGTAACAGAATCTGTTTCAGCATAAACCCAGCAGGCCTGCCATGGGTAAAGACGTGCCGTGTCATTGTAAACATGTTTCGCAAGATCACGGTTGGAAAAGTACTCACCATTGTTCCAGGTATCAGGATATCTGTCCTCATACGTAAAAATCTGACGCCGGATAAATTTTGAGGCTGAAACATCGGTAAGTCGAACCAGTGTGTTTCCTTTTTTTACAAGCGAATTATCCCAGAACACTGGAAAGGGAAAAGGATTTCCCACACAGTTCCATCCCTTCTTAAGGGAGACAGGAAAAAGCGTATCCGGTTTTATCCCATTCGCCTTATGGGTAAACGAGCGGCTCTCAGTGTGATACAGCCAGCCACCCTCTCCGCTTCGGATTTCACCAAACCTGATGTATTCTCCGCTTTTAGGTTCATAGCCGTAATAACGCCATTTCAATGTATCTCCCAATGCCTCTTTAAGCACTGAATAGGAAGATACCGGGGAATAATTCAGCGGAATGGAAACCAGACGGTAAGCTTTCAGAGATGTAAAGCTCTGTGCAGTAAGAGTAACTGATTCCGGTGCTATAGATCTCCTGGCAGTAAGAAGTGTATCACTTTCCTCTGTGAGAAGGATTGAATAAATAATTCCTGAGACTGTGACTTTTTCTCCCGGGATCTGTACATTGTACTTGTTTCCATCATATTGAAAGCCAAGCGTATCTACCCCTGGTTTACCTCCCTCACTAAAGAGAAGTCTGGCAACAATACCATCAGAACCACTAAAGGATATCCGCAGGTTTTCACCGATACTGTACTTTGAAATATCCGGTGAGTAAATGGAAGAGGAGTAGAGTGAACTTGACAATGTACTTAAAGAGTCACTGCTTACAAAGGAATTTCCGTTAACGTCTGTAAAAGTACACCGGACATGATAAACCTGTGATGGAATCAGGCCTTTAATGGTTACTTTTGTACTGTCGGAACATGAAACAATAACATTTCCCGAGGTGGAAAAAGAGGGATCAGTACTGTATTCAATTGCCACGACTGTACTCTCACTTGTTGTCAGGGTGATCAGTGCTTTGTCCGGTCCACATTCTGAGACCCGGAAAAGAGATGACTGTGGGGCAACAGTATCAGGCATTCTTTTTTCATAGAGGTCTTTCAGATCAAATTCTGAAGTGTTAAAAACTGCCTCCAGTCCGCCGGCCAGGAAAGCGGCAGGAGCATTCCAGTTAATAGCCACCTCATTTGTTGTAAAACTGCAATTATTATCCAGCCATGCTTTCGCGGGATAAATAGAATAGGCATTCGCAGGACAGTTCTCCCCGCTTCTTGACTGATTATTGGGTCCGCCTACCAGAAAACCCGGAACAGGTTCAGGAATACCATCGGCGGTTGAAGGACGATGGTGTGGATTCCTTGCTGATCTTGAACCAAATCCTGTAACGAAACTATACCCTGTAGCATTTCTCCCCAGAAGGTAATCAAGAGAGTGAATGGATGATTCCAGATAGGAGGGATCTTTTGATAAAAGGTAAGCAACCAGTGTAAGCATCCCGTAATTTGCTACTACAGCATTACTCCCCCAGTAAAAATCTCCACTTCCGATACTGGTTTGATACTGGGAGGATCTGGTTCTGGCACGGATCGAATTTGCTGACGACAGAACTCTGCTTTTTGAAAGCGAGTCATCAACAGTCAAGGCCATCGAATAAAACCCAAGCATCCCCACATTGGGCCACCCTGGTTCACCATAATTTTTCAGATAAAGTTTGCTGTCATTATAATAAACCGAATCACCCGTGGCCAGAAACAGTTCAATCGCCGCCCAGTAATGCTCGTCTGAACAATTCCGGTCACCGTATTCACCCGTGACTATATCAGGTGGATTTGTAAAAGTGCTGTCAGGATGCTCCAATCCCCAGGAAAAGGCATACTTTGCCGCCTCCAGACAGGAATCTGCAAAGGAGGGCATAAAGTCTCTGTAAATTCTGTAAGCAAGCGCACAAACAGCGGCAAAATCAAATGTAGCTGCTGAACCTTTGCCGATAAAATACCTGGTTTCACCTGCCGTTCCGGGCATTACATCCCCTATAAAATTGGGCCCGGTCAGTTTGTGATACACTCCCCCATCTGCCGGATCCTGCATTTTTAATAGCCAGTCCATCTCCCACTTAATCTCATCAAGCAAGTCAGGAAGCAGTCCCCCCGATTCGGGAATGTTAAGGTTAAGAGTGTCAAAATAGGTGGAAAACTGCTGATAGAGCAGAAGGAGAGAATAGGTGGTTATTCCTGCATTGACAACATACTTCCCATAATCACCGGCATCATACCACCCCCTGGGAGCAGAAAAAGCCTCCCCCGCCTTCCTTGCTCCCTCTTTTCTGGGGTCAGATGCTGCTGAGCTGTGTACAATGACATAATCATCAAAATGACCTCCATCTCTTTGCCAGATCCCGGCATATTTGGCAGGCAAAGGCGTAGATGCTCTCTGATAATAGAAAGCTCTGATAAGCCCCCGTGACAAAGCACCGTGGATATCATTCCTAATGCTGAAAGGATAGGAAGCACCAATCCCATTAACATAAACCACATAGGTTCCCTCTCTGGTAAAACCGGAAAAATCGGCGATCTTTAAATTTTCACCTGATGAAGTCCAGTATTTCTGGGATGACAATTCTCCGGAGTAGTATGTGGTTTGAAGATCAGGACTTTTAATGGAAAAATACCAGGTTTCAGGTGAGACCACGACTGCGATTTTTGGGCCTGCCGGATAGAATCCAAGCTGATTGAGCCTGATGTTTTCCACACTCGAGCCCTCTGCATGAGAAAGCAGGGCAATGGAGATGATAATCGACAAAGAATGCATAAAACGCTTAAGTTGAAGACAAATCATGGCAAATCCATAATTAAAGTGATTATTTCCGTTTTTAAAAAAGATACTCCAAAAAAGACAATCTACGAGTGATTATACAATTAAAACAAGAAACAAGTCTTATAATTGATTTCGTTTGAAGTAATGAACACAAAGTACGGTTTTCATAGATGAAGTGGCAAGAATACTGTTCCGGGTAAAGAGGCTAAGATAATATACTCTGGTTATCAGACGTAATCTTTATAAACAAAATAAAGCAGACATAAAGGTAAAAAATGAAATTATTCAATCCGAAAACATATAAAAAAATTCAGAGAGCAAGATCTATTCTTCTCTCACGGGCACGGGAGCGCCATGGAAATATCCAGCCGTGCGGAAGCTGGGATAAGAGTTTTACAATCGAGGGCAATACACTTCTTTTCTGGTATATTACTCCTGGTGACCAAAGCACACACCTGGTTACTGAAAAACTGGATAAAGTGGATTAACAAGCGTTTGTAAAAAACCTGGCAGTCAGATCACTTTCTTTATTTCACTTAATTCTTCGGGAGACAGATGAGTAAGATTTTCTTCTGATGGAAAGATCCTCTTTTCTACATCTTCACGGTAATTTTTAATCGCTTGCAAAGCAAGATTTCTGAAATCCATATATTTTTTCGCATGACGGAACGTACGATCCCCTGTTCCAAGAATATCGTTTAAAACCAGTACCTGCCCGTCACAGGAAACTCCGCTCCCTATTCCGATTACCGGAATTCTGAGTCTCGATGAGATGATCGCAGAAATCTCATCTGGAATCTTCTCAACAATCAGAAGCACTGCTCCTGCTGCTTCCAGTACTGAGGCGCTCTCTATCAGTTCAAGGGCCTGATTTTTTTCTTTTCCATAGGTTTTGGCTTTCGTGCCATGGATCTGAGGATTGTAACCGATATGTGCACACACTTCGATTCCCTTTTCAGCAAGGCAGGAGATCACATTTTTCCTATCGCTCCACCCTTCGACCTTGACACAATCAGCTCCTTTTTCGATCATCAACTCCGCATTTCTGTACGCTGTAAAGGGATCATCAGCAGACCCGAAAGGCATATCCACTATCAGGTAGGCATCCTTAACCCCACGCCTTACGGCAGCAAGGTGATGCAGCATGTCATCCATGGTCACTTCTTTTTCACTTTCGTAACCCAGGATGTTGGTGCCCACGCTGTCCCCTACAAGCACACAATCTACCCCGGCTTCATCCTCGAGCTGAGCAGACGGGAAATCGTAAGCAGTCAACATGGTGATCGGTGTCTTGTTTTTTTTGCTATGTAGAAATTCGATTGTCTTTTTCATCCCTTTATCCTCCATCTGTACTTTAAAATAATAATAGGGGGTATCGGTTTTGATTCCTTATTTCCCTTTTTAAGAGTATTCATAAAGCAGCACCTCCGGTAATTATACTCAATCATCGTTACTTTACTTCCCTCATGCCGGAAATATTTTATTTTAAACTGATTTGACCGTTCATTTTTAAAATTCAGATAATTGATCATTACAGAAGGGATTTAATGATGAATAATGAGACACTGCTTCAGAAAGCCAGGGAATATATCTCATCAGAGCAGGATTCTTTTTTCAGTTCACAAGTAGCTCAACTGGTTGAAAAACAAGACTTTACAGAGCTTAGTGACCGTTTCTACACTGATCTTGAATTCGGTACTGGCGGTCTAAGAGGAGTAATTGGCGGAGGATACAACCGGATGAACCCTCTGGTTGTCAGAAGATCCACACAGGGACTGGCCAACTATATCCGTAAAGCCTTTCCCGGAAAAGAAAACTCCGCTGTTATCGCTTACGATTCCAGAAATTTTTCCGATGTATTCGCTCTGGAAGCAGCTCTTGTGTTATGTGCCAATGGAATCAAAACCTATCTCTTTACAGGCATCCGTCCCACTCCTGAGTTGTCCTTCGCAGTAAGAAAACTGGGAGCGTCAACCGGAATAGTGGTAACAGCCAGCCATAATCCCCCGGAATACAATGGATATAAAGTTTACTGGAGCGACGGCGCCCAGGTTGTTTCTCCTCATGACAAGGGAATAATCAATGAGGTTCGGGCGGTATCAGGGCCTATTCCCTTTATCACAAAAGAAGAAGCCATAAAAACCGGTATTCTGGTGATGATTGACAAGGAGATCGATGAGCCCTTCATAAGCATGGTCAAGAATTGTTCCCTCAGGCCGGAATTGATCAGAGAAAAAGGAAAAGATCTTAAAGTAGTTTTCACTCCTCTTAATGGAACAGGTGCGATCCCTGTCGAGAGGGCACTGAGTGAGATGGGGATAAAAGTCACTTTCGTACCTGAACAGAAGGATCCCGATGGAAATTTCCCCACAGTGAAATATCCAAACCCTGAAGAAGCCTCAGCTATGAAACTGGCACTTGAACTGGGTGAAAAAGAAGGGGCAGATCTGGTGATGGGTACAGATCCTGATGCAGACCGTCTCGGAATAGCTGCTCCTGACAATGGAGTTTTCCGTCTTATCACCGGTAACCAGCTCGGAGTGCTCCTTGCAGACTACATCTTCAGTTCCAGTAAAGAACTTGGAAAGATGCCATCCAGACCGGCTTTCATAAAATCAATTGTCACATCAGAACTTCAGTCTATTATCGCAGAGAGCTATGGCGCTGCTTCCTTTGATACTCTTACCGGGTTTAAATGGATCGCAGGAAAGATACGGGATTTTGAGACAGGGCCGGAGAAGTATGACTTCGTTTTCGGTGATGAAGAGAGTTACGGATTTCTGGTAAACAAAGACGTTCGGGACAAGGATGCAGTCTCGGCAGCAACCATGACAGCAGAGATGGCCCTTTATCACAAGAGCCAAGGTAGAAGCCTCTGGGATCAGTTGAGGAAGATCTGGGAAAAATACGGGTACTTTCAGGAAACGCTCATCTCCAGAGTTTTCAAGGGAGAAGCAGGGCTTCGTACGATGAACAGCATGATGGAGAAGATCCGCAGCAATCCTCCCTCAACCTTCGCCGGCCAGAAAGTAACTGTCATGAAGGATTACCTGGATGGAACCAGTTTTTATACTGATGAGAACAGCAAACGTAAAGATATCGATTTACCGTCATCAAATGTAATCCAGTTAATTCTTGCAGATAGCAGCATTGTCACTGCCCGCCCATCAGGAACCGAGCCCAAGATAAAATTCTACGCTTCCTGCAGAAGCAACCCCGGGGAGCCGCTGGAGAAGGCGATGGAGTCTGTAAAGGGCAAAATCGATGCTATAAGCGAGGCACTCAACAGTCTGTTTGGATGATTTTTCATATCAATTTGTGAAAAGGGACCCGATTCTTGCAGAAAAGGGTCCTTTTTTTGTTTGGAATCCAAGGGACGGAATCCAAGGGACGGACTATCTTTTTACTTTTAGGTTTTAGAGATTCTCTCTCCAGCTCCGATAAAAAACCACTTTCTGGAATAATTTTTGCTTTCATACCTGCTACATGGCAAACAGATTTTCCGCTTCATTTTCACTGATACTGAGTATTCCTGGAAATGTCTTTTCCTCACTGATCCACCTTCTGACAAAACCTGTTGCCTTTTTCGGGCTGGTGTTTTATCCATCCACCTGGGTATTGATCTCCATGCAGCTAATCCTGATAGTGAAATCTTTCTTATCAAAAAGCAGCGAACCCCCTCTTTTTCCTTCAGGCCTGCTTCTTTCCATGCTTCTACCTCTGCTGCTGATTCAGGCGGTAAAAAATCTTCTACATTTTATCTCTATTGCCGGAAACGTTTTGACTGTTTTTCTCTGCCTTTTTTACTTTCTTCTTACACTTTTCTTTGTCACAGAGGATGCTCCTTTTGATTACTCACTCCTGCATCTAAATGCCGATCTTCTGTCTTATAAACAATCCTGGATACTTCTTTTCGAACGGTTAAACATCTACTCCTACATCGTTTTTATTTTCTATTCCTTTCTTTTTCTGGTGATGATCAGAACACATCTGAAGAAAAAAGGACACAGGGCCAGGTCTAAGTATTCTTTGTTAAGCGGCACAGTCTGCCTTGCGCTTTACTCTCTGCTTATCAACACACCATTACAGAATATGGATCAGTTTTATACCCTGTATCATTCATATAAGGAATACTCGTTTCAACAGAAGGCTATAAAACAGGCAGAAAGCCTTCTCGATAAACCTTTTCCCTATGTACATATACCGGATTCCTCCTTAGCCGTAAGTATTGATAGTAAAGATTTACCTCATATTTTTCTAGTCTGTCTTGAATCATGTAACGGTACTCTGATTGAAAAAAGAACCGGGAGAGGAGACGAGATTACTCCCTTTTTCAACAGTTTAATATCTCAAGGGGTTTATGCAGAACATTTTTACGGAAATTCAGTGCAGACCGCGCGGGGATTTTTTGCCCTGCTTACAGGGAATCTCCCTGGATTCCGTAAAAAAGAGTTTACATCAATGACCAATCTTAACATCAGAAGTCTGCCTGCGATTCTCTCCGAGTATGGTTATCGCTCATATTTTATCAAGGCTTACCACGATCTCAATTACGACAATACCGGTGAATTCATGAAAAAAGCAGGATTTCACAATGTGTGGTCTATGACAGAGGATATTCTTGATAGTAAAGAGAAAGAAAACCGCTGGGGATGGGGGCTTCAGGATGATTACTTCTACCGGAAAATTTTCAGGATGCTCGATAAGGAATGGGAAGAGAACAGCTCAGAACAAAAGAGAAGGCCGTTGTTTGTGACTACTCTTAATGTGTCAAACCACATGATGTTCAACAGCATGCCCGCAAATCAGAAATATCTTTATCCTGATGCCGGTCCTGAGGACTATGCAAAGAATTTCCGTAATTCCATGTTTCTGTCCGATTCCTGCTTAAGAGAATTTTTTGTACAGCTTGATAAAAGGGAGTGGCTCAGAAACTCAATTATTGTGATTGTAGGTGATCACGGTTTCCCATCGGGCGAGCACACAACCAAAAATGAAAAGGGTGCATGGGAGGAAAATTTCAGAACCCCGATTCTTTTCCTCTGGAGAGGACATCTAAAACCACTGCGTCTCTCAGGCCGCGCTTATTCCCAGATAGATCTTATGCCAACTCTTTTTGATCTGCTCGATCTCAACCCCGCGCATCATTCAGTCGGAAAATCGGTTTTTGATCCTGGAGAACGTGAACCGGTTCTTCTTACACAGCCCTATGACGGGATCTACCTGGTAAGCGTGGACTATCCCTTCAAGATGGTCAAGAGACTCAGGGGTAATTTTCGTGCAATTTACAACCTATCAATTGACCCTGGAGAAAAGCACAATCTTATAAATCAGGATTCTCTCAGGCCGGTAGTGATAAAGCTGCAGGAGAGTCTCATGAAGATAATGATGAATCAGGTGCTATTAGAGAGTAACCGGATATGGCCGGGGAGTTACAATTGATTATCTCCAGGAGCCGGGGAAAAAAGTGTCAAGTATCATTTCGGCTTTTTCCCGTTCATTTTTATTTACCTTAATGCGGATTTCCTTTACATCCCTCATATCGAGAAAATCACTGCTGTTACCGACCACAAAACTGTTTATGTTGTTGGACTCCAGAATTTCCTGAGCCAGATCCGCCTGACGCAGGTCCTTGAAATTTCCCAGTTCGACAAGCTCCTGTTGATCCATAACTGTAATCTTTCTTTTACCTGGTTGGTAATCCCGGAGAGACAGTTGCGATATCGGAGGCAAGAAACCTCTCCATAATAAGGATAACATCTCCGGATTTATTCTCATCGGCCCTGCTCCAGAAAAGAAGAGCTCCCTCCGAGACACCATCAATATATTTCCGGGCAATCTCCGCAGGCAGACCAAATTCTTTCAGAGCTGATTCCAATCCCTTTACCGGCTGCTCTACTGCCACACCCACCATCGTAGTTGCAACTGTACCTGCCACATAGATTCTCCCGGTATCGCTGACATTTACCGGCTGCTGACCTCCGAAAAGTCTCTTTAATCCCCTTATTTTTTCCTGCTCGGTTCCTTTCTGATAGGAGAGATCGTTGCTCTGGATTTTAAGATACTCCTTTGCCATCGCCTCCTGAACAATGCAGTTCATCTCTTCTTCGTTGAAACCTGCCTGAAGGAGGTTTTCGATAGCTTTTTTAGCGTAATCGATTTCCGGGAACAAACAGAATATGATTCTCATGGGGAGCCTCTTTTTGTGTGATTCTTTTATAAGTAGAGAGCTAAGGGTGTGCCAGTTGGGAGGTGGGAGATTCACCTTGGTGCATAGACACCGGATTTGTTCACAAGGATGGGAGATGCCTGGTCATTTT
>ERZ795047.2897-NODE-2897-length-15829-cov-3.958096_pt1 | contig 15829 bp, 27 predicted proteins | sample MGYA00375131_ERZ795047 | MGnify/ENA primary metagenome ERZ795047 (study PRJEB30176, sample SAMN05720228) | activated sludge metagenome | isolation source: Anaerobic digester | place: Japan | collected 2015-05-20 ...
TACCCCCACATGACTTCCACATAACATTGGGGTTTAAATGGAAAGATGTCTTTGGTGTTCCCAAAAATCAAGTTTTAGATCATAAGTCCAAATTTTTAGAACTTTTGAAATCAGAATTTTATAAGAAGGAGAATTTAAATTTCTTGAAAAAAATAGATAACTATCAAACAAATCCTGATTTTGATATAATCCCAATATCTATTTCAGATAAATATTTGAAAATATATTCAAATGGAATCATCATGGACATTGGGATCCTAGACGAACAAAACAAATTATGGGTCATGTCAACATACAAAGCTGAAGGAGATCCGGTGAGATTGCCAATGACCGAAATATTAAAAACATTAAAACAATAAATGGAACCAAAATTATTTAATTATTATTCAATAGATGAGTGTACAAACGAAGACAAATTATATTCTGAGTTAGATAAATTTGTAGATAGTGGTGCCCTACAATATAAATTAGAAGATAGACATATTCTTAAAATATCAGATTTAGATCTCACTGAGGATGAAATTGAAAAGATATCAAGTCTTTTAGATGGGTTAGATGTCTTCCCATACTTGGATCTTCATGATGATGAAGATGAAGATTTCCATGAAGACGATTATGGCGATGACGAATACTGATTCATATTCTGAATATATTATTGATTCTGTAGATGATATGATCACCATGGAAAATAATCTAAATGCATTTCCTCATAAAGATGCCATTAAAGAGATCGAAAAGGCTCTTGTAGACGAATTGACTAAATCAATAAATGAGGAAATAATTTTAGATGTACTTTCCCCGGAAACAAAGGGACTTCCTACTCCAGATAGGAAAAAGACTATCCAAAGGAATCAAAAAATTGACCAAATAATTGGTAATGGATCTATCACGTTAGAAAATGGAATTGAGATAGATAATTTCACAGGATCAACTATTGATATCAAATCTCATTTTGAGAAAAAGACATTTAATCTAGTTTCGGATTTGAGTAAACCAGGATTTGTCTGGGTTCCTTACATAGTGTCAGGTCCCATACAGGTTATAAGTGATGTCAAAATAAATCCTAAGCTATATTCGAAAGTCCATATTAATATATAATTAATGATAAAAGATTGGAAGCAATTTGAATCCATTGATGATGATGATTTAGATTTAGCTCGAATGGAAATGTCACAATGTGATGGATTTCTATCTTTTTATTTCCGAAGTTTTCAAATTAAAAATGAAGAAGAAATTAAGGAATTAATTTCTCTATATGAAGGAATGAAGGCCAAGCATAAGGAATGGAGCGGAGGACCAGTCAATAGGGAATTTGACAATCTTTTCTTGAATCGATATAAGCCTAGTTTGACCAGAGCCTGGCAATCCAATCCATATAAACCATCTATTGGACTAAATATAGAAACAGATTATGGATTTTTCTTCTCCTCCTTCACAATAAAAGGACACAAGTTATATTCCTATGTGCCTAACCCATATGATGATAAAGATCTTTTTAGAGGAGAAAGGGTTGATTTATTTAGAATCAATAAAACAAAAAATGTCTCCTCTGTGGTAGGAAACATGTCTAGATTGTGGAGCGATATCTGTAATGAAAAAGACAATTTAGAGGACGTAATAGATCACTTTAATATAAAGACAAATTATTTCAACATTTTTTCATAACTATCTGATAATCAATTATATAAAAAGTTTGTGGATATGAAAATATTGCCTATATTTGTACTCACAACAAACAACAACGCATATAAAAATGGCAACCAATCTATTTTCCAAAGCTAAGAAGTCAGCAGAGAAAGCACCTGCAAAACCTAAAGACGAGAAAGTTCGAATTAAAGTAGAAGATGCTGGATTCTTCGAGAAGATTGAGTCAATGGAGAAGCTCCAAGACACAATCAAATCAGCAGAAGCAAAGGTTTCAATGATCGCGGACGAGATTAAGGATACCGGAAAGCGTCTCTGGGCAGCCAAATATAATCAAATGGAGAAAAATCCAGGATCTGTGATGCTGGAGGCCCGAATGGGTGAGGACATTGCTCAAGTGATGCTTCTTCCTTCAGATAAGTACATCACCATCAATGCGGAACGAGCAGATGAACTCCGCGAAACCTACGGTAATGATATTGTTGAAGAATCAACAACATTCGCATTCGACAATGAAATGGTTGATAAGTACGGTGAGGTAATTTCCAATCTTATTGAAATGTCAGATGAGATTTCTGAGGCTGATAAAGCTAAAATCATCAAGGCGGTAACGAAATTCAGCGTTGCAAAAGGGACAATTGATAAATTCAAAGTCTATGGTGGAGCAGATGTGTTCGGGGTGATGGAAGCTGTGAGGCCAGTAGTTGCTCTGAAGGGACCGGAGGTCATCAAGGGATAATACTAAATTATATAACAAATCCCAGAAAAATTCTGGGATTTGTTATATATATATCATATATGGATAGAATTAAACACTTTCAAGATTTTCTTTATCAAAATAAAAAGAAGGAGAAATTGATAGCAGTTGATTTGATTAATAATATTCTTGAAGATAAACTAGCTATAGATGAGATATCTGACATAATCCTTGATTCTCAGGATGATGGAGTCAATTTCAAATTGGAATCATATTATTTTTTTCATGGGAGAGTTGGGGTATTCGGGGATGAGGAAAGAATTGAAAGTAAAGAAATATCAAAAGATATTGTAGAAAAATTATCTCAACTGGAATCTACCTAATACAATTATTAAATTATTGGAAGGAGAATGGAATTAGAATGGAAATTTATCTTTGGTTATATCACGATGAGAAACCTCTAATTGATAAATCAAAATTATATATCTTGAGGAGGTGTGAAAGGTCAAATATAAGGTCAGCTATACTCGTGGTTGGACGGGATTAAGAATTGACATTTAATCTAATTTTTTCTTATATTTGTGATGCGTGTGAAGCATGTGATTCTGTCGGTTGAAAGTGGTGGGAAAATATTCCCACCACTTTGTTTTTAGTAGTTATTATGCTTATATTAGATCTATGATTAGAGTAAATGGGGAAATTCCGCATAAAATCTATCTAGCTTGCTCGGGTGGAATAGACTCGATGGCTGTTCTTGATTTCCTAAGAAAAGGGAAGAAGGAAGTTACTGTCTGTTATTTCAACCATGGAACAAAACATTCACAAGATGTTTGGACACATCTAAAAGAATATTGCGATAAAGAGGATATTAAAACTCTTTACGGTGAGGTTAATCGAGATAGATTGAAAGATGAATCTCTAGAAGAATATTGGAGAAATATTCGTTATGACTTTCTAAACTCAATTGATGGGGATGTAATTACTTGTCATCATCTTGATGATGTTGTTGAAACATATTTGTTTTCAACAATCCATGGTAAATCCAAACTCATCAATTATCGAAACAAGAATGTCATTCGACCATTTCTTGGTACGAAGAAATCAGATTTTTTAAAATGGTGCATGGACAAGGAAGTCCCATTTTGGGATGATAAATCCAATTCGGATGTCAATTTCTCTCGCAATAGGATTCGCCACAATATCATTCCAGAAGTCCTGAAAATTAATCCGGGGATTCATAAAGTTGTTAAAAAACTTTTAGATAAAGAACTAAAAAATGAATATAACGAAGATCACGAGTAGTGTAGTAAAATCGATTCCTAAGACATCAAATCCGCAATCAATCAAAGAACTCTCCTATTGGAATCAGAAAATTGGACCAACTGGTGAAATCATTGTTTATATCATGGTCGTATTCTTCGTAATTTCTATATTCTATGTTATGTCATAATCTATGACAATCAACAACTTAAATCAAAAAATCAATATAATAGGATATAATTATTAAAAATGAAATATCTTTATTTTGCTATATCTATGATTCTTCCAATCATCGGGGTTTCCCAATGTGCCGGTCTAGAAAATTTCACCGTCTCTCCTACGATGGACCAGTATCCGGGTGGAACTCAAATACAAGTATGTTACTACATGTCGGGATGGAATGGGACACCAAATGGAACCAATTGGCTCGAAGGATTTGAAATATCCTTGTCTCCTGGACTATCAAATCTAACTCCTACTATACCACCAGAAAATTGTCCTGAGTCACTTGATGGTGGAAATTGGATATGGGTTCCTGGGAATATAACATCAGCCAATACTGGTATCCAAGCAGGTCCAGGATGGTTTTATGAAACTTCACTAGGTGGACCAGTTGATAATCAACCGGGAAATGATTGGGGTGATTTTGGAATTAATTGTGATTGGAATTTTTGCTTCAACGTAACTGTTATTGATACCTGCGTTTCAATGGATTTATCCGCAAGTGTTACTGCTGGAGCCGACGGAACTTGGGGATCATGGGTAAATAATACATGTGGATTAGTTCCATTCAATATTCCAATCGGAGAAAATGATCCCATAGAATTCAATTCTATTCCTAATTCTCCACTTGTAGATTCTGTATGTGTCGGTGAATCTACTTCACATTCTGTTCTAGATACTACAGGAGTCTCTGTTTTCAGTCCAAACAATCCTGTCAATGTAGTATGGGTATCTGCTGGAACAAATGAAATTTCAATAATTGAGGAAACTCCACATGGATGTAAGGATACTACATATTTCACAATTCATGTTCTTGATTTACCAGATGTGACTGTTCAGGATGTAGATTCAATTTGTTACCAAGATAGGCCATTTCAATTGGATTATTCTCCATCAGGTGGAACATGGACTCCTTCTGGTCCCATGGTCTACCCACAATCAGGGGACTCTCATTGGGTTATTTATACATATCAAGACCAATACGGATGCGAAAATTCTGATTCTACTTTTGTGACTATTCATCCAAATCCACTAGAACTAGAAATAATGGGCTCCGATACATTCGTAAATTGTATTGAAGATAGCCGAAATTTGGTCTATTCGGTTGAGCACACAACATCGTCTATTTACTTTTGGGCAATGAACGGAATTCCTCTTGATAACCACAATAGCGGACTCTATATAAAATTCCCAAATGTTTCTAATACAACTCATGCAATAACAGTTTATGAAATAAATGAATTTGGATGTATTGGACCTGAATCTAGTCTTTTAGTGAGAGCGGAAAAATGTGGAGACGTCTTTATTCCAAATTCATTTACTCCTAATGGAGACAACATTAATGACCATTTTAAGGCTTTCTGCAATGGCCCCATAGAAAATTTCAGTCTTTCAGTGCATGATAGATTTGGAGTCCAAATTTATAAATTTATCAATCAGCAAGACGAATGGTTTGCAGATAATTTTCCCAACGATGTATATGTTTATAGATTTAGCGGTCGCGTTGGTGGAAGGCCTGTTAATAAAACCGGACATGTAACTCTACTTCGATGATTTCAGATAAAAAAATATCACAGATTCTTCTCTGGTCTAGGAGATCATGCACTTTGTTTGCTTCAGTTGTGGCTATTATGCTCTTATCATTTGTATATTGTACTTTCTTTGATCCATCGTCTAGGCTATCTAATTTCATGGATAATCATGATAAAATTGGTAGATTTTCATATCATATTGAGAAAGTAAATGTGACTATTTATGAAAAAGACTTAGCAGAGCATAAAATTGTTCCTCACTGGGATTGGATATTTCATGGATATATAAAAGATATATTTAAAATTAAACCAGCCAACCCAATGAGTTCTCAATACACACTAAGCAGTGGTGATATCGATGCAACAATGTTCTTAAAATTCAGATCTGACATCGGACCTGAGCTAGTCCAAATGGTATATATCCAAAATCATCTGACAAATTTACAAAGAATCATATTAAGGTTTTAGAAACTTCTCCATGGATAAAAGGATCAGAATATCTCATTTTTGATATGATAATTCGTGGATTAGAACCACATAGATTATATAGTATGGATAAAATCGTACCAATCATAAGAGACAAGAAAATTAATAATATTATAGATGAGTAACATTAAAATGCCATTCAGTCAAGAACAAGTTGATAAGTTAAATCACTATCAGCAATCGGGGAAATTTCATCCCTATACATGCAGTCGAACTTTTGATGAATGTGAAGTAAATCAAAAACCTCGTGATTATTCTAAAGACGGTGTGCTAATAGCAACAACATCAGGATGGGTTTGTCCATGTGGAAGGTATACTCAAGATTGGGCACATGGTGGAAGTTTGGATATTGCAAATGACAATAAGTGAATTAAATAGAATGGTGGATCACGAGATCCAATGGTTGTCTTATTACTCAACATCTGAAAGTCGATCTAAGCTTACAATAGGTTCAGATATTTATTCTGAGTTGGAAGTCATGGGATATTGTAAAACTCCAACTCCTTTACAAATAAGATGTTCTATATGCCTTCTTTCTAATGGATCAGTGATAAATGAACAGACCCAAATCGAATCATTAAAACCAACTAATAGAATTAGGGAGGAATTTGATTACACACCATTAGAAGCTTTCCTTCTTATGTTTCCTTCTAAAAAAGAAGAAACACTTAATAGACTTAAGCCAATAGAATCTGAATGGAAACCACATTTTGGATTCAAATCCAAAAAATAATATTTATATATTTACAACATAAACCCAAAAACCCATATTAACTAAATGAATTGGTATACTATTTTTTATTGGATCACAGTCGCGGACGGAGTAAAATCTTTTTTCGACACCACATCAAACATTTTCACTTTCCTCGCCGTTATCTTGTTCATCATCATGTTGGAAGCTAGGCTTGGACGATTTGTTCAAATAGCAGATAGCAATTCCTCAAGTGAGGAAGATGACAAAAAGGATCCGAATATCCGAGCATGGGAACTTACAAAGAAATTGTTCTATCCAATGCTGGCCATTTCCCTTATAACTTGGCTGGGATATATGATGACACCGACTAAAAAGGATTGTCTATTCATTGTAGCTGGTGGATCGGTGGGTAATTTCATTCAATCCGATACTTCAGCCGCGGCTCTTCCATCAGATATTGCAAGCTTTCTACACCTTTCACTGAAGCAGGAAATTGCAGAATTGGCTACTGAAGATCAAAAGGCTCTAGGTGTTGATACCACGAAGAAGGCTGTTCCTGTGGTTGCTAGTGATAAGAATACTGATGTATTGGATAAATTCAAGGATATGACTAAGGATGAGATTATCAAGTATCTTGAAAATGACACAAATTCTGTGATTGGGAAAGTTGTGAAATAAATTTTGGTCAGGTCGGATTTTTTATATATATTTGTAGTGTAAGGAAAGGATAAATATAATTCTTGTAAATCAATACCTTCCATAGCTTAATTCGGTCAAAGCAGCTCACTCATAATGAGAAGATTTCTAGGTTCAAGTCCTAGTGGAAGGACAAATTTTTGATAAATTCTTTTAATTTAGAATATTCAAATTCAACAAACTTGGGATTATATCTTCCCATATCCCTTATTACATAAGGAGTATATCCCGCTTTCATTATCTCATTTAATTTAATTCTATCTCTGTTTTCGACTTGAATTAGGGAATGCTTTTCTGTTACCTTTTTATAATGCCATATACCATTCCAAAGTATTGCTAATTTTAATTTTGGTATGATTATATCAGCATCCCATCCATTAAATATTGATTCATTTGTTAGAATTTTATAATCTTTAGAAATCAATATTGATAGATAAATTTCATTTTTACTTCTTCTTTGTCTGAATTTTGATGAATTTTGCCCCATTTTCATGAAATGTGATTTACCCAATTTTTTAGCATTTAGCTTAGACGAGCATCGTCTTGAGCACGAAAATGATTTAGAATTGAAAGATTTATTACAATTGGGGCATATTTTATCAGGTCTTCTTTTCAATGATTTTGATATTTTTAATCTAGTTTCTTCCTTTTGTGGTCTTCTATTAGAGCATTTTTGAGAACAATGTACTTTGTCTCTTTTATATCTACCTCTATATCTTATTTCCTTTCCACAAATATTACATGGTTGAATATAATCATTAGTTAGAGATCTATATAGACCATATTTCACCAGCCAATATTTTATTGTTGTCCTATGTACTCCATATTTAGCTCCTATCAATTTCATAAATTTTAATTCATTGTAATCTCTTTCTAATTGATCTTTATCCATAAATTTTATATCATTTATTGTATATATTGAAAAGTTACTTTTTCCTATGAAGAAAAAATATGAATCTACAAAAATTTGTAGAGATAGATATAATAAAAATAACTCAACTATTCAGATTAGCAGAAAACTAGTAGAGAATGTCAAGGATCTGATAGGCAAATCAACCAGTCTAAAAGAATTTATTGAAGACGCAATTAGAGAAAAAATAAATGATTTTAAAGTTTGAATGATTGGAAAAAAACTATATATTTGTGTTGGTGTTATAACATAACATCATGAATCGTTCTTTAATTTATTATTGGTCCCGTGGCGCAATTGGATAGCGCATTTGACTTCGGGTAAAAATAGGAGCCATTATAGAGAAATCTATTTTGGGATTCTGGCTGATCAGGGAACGCTTCTCCTAGAGATAGGATGCCAACCGTGAGTTTTAGAAATAAAATGCAGAGACTGTATGCCAGACGTCTTAACAAGTTATGTTGAAGATGAAGAGACAGTCCAGACCACAAACAATTTGGCAGAGAAATCTGAAGTGGTAAGCTAATCAAATGGTTACAGGTTCGAATCCTGTCGGGATCACATGAAAACAATGAAAGAAATCAAAAGGGAAATTTTTATTCGAGCAATGGAAAATGCCTTAACTCGTCTTAAGAAAAATGAAATAGATATTGCCGAGTTCCAAAAAATTTCCTTGAGAATCTTTGAAGATTCAGATGAGCCATTTTCAAGCATCTAATCCTAATAAGGATTATTGTATTTTCCGAATAGATTATTTTGCGGATAGAAAAATTAACAGGGAAAGATTCTCAATTTTGGTTTCTAAATTATTTAGACCCAAGGATCTGTGCATTTGAAGAAATTAGAGAGAAGACTGGAATCTTCTGTGTGGAAGATTCGGGTAAATTATACATCCTTGTTCCCCTGAATCAATCTGATATGATAGATTGGATTAGAAAGACAAAGAATATCCTTCCTAAAAAGGAACTAAAACGATTTAGGTTTGCAAATATGTGGAACATATGGAATAAGAGAGATCCTAATCAATTCAGAAGTCTATATAGACATAAATTCTCAATCTAAGACCTCATTCCAATTTACTTGTGCCTCTTTCGAAGCCCACATAGTATGTCCTTTATCAGTGTTAAAATCATATCCTCTAGATCTTACTAGATTCTCGAATTGATCAACTTCTGATTGGCAGAATTTTCGCCATCTCTCAACTTGGTAATCTTTATTATTCAAATCAAAGTATATGCTTTCATTACGTCTAAATTTCATATATTAGTACTGAAATATATAACTAATGATCAAGACCTTTGAATCCCATTCAAATGGGAAATCTGTTATTCTATATCATGGATATTGGAGTAGCATAGATGATCCAGATTATATTGCAGAACCAGATACAGATAGAATAGAAGTTCTTGAAGATATGGGAATTAAGGCTGTTTCTGATATCATTGATTATGATCAAGAATGGTATACAGATAGGTGTAGGACTCTATTTCTTAGGGAGGCAGAAAAAGCTAAGAAATTTGATGTCATTATGGGATTTAGTCTTGGAGGATATATGGCATATAAACTAGCCGGATATGTATCTAAAGATCTTATCCTTGTAAATCCTGCTATTGATAGAAGCATTACACTTCTCGATATCAAGGAATTTGATTGCCCAAATGGAAAGAATTTTAAGAGGGTTGAAGTCTTTTTGGGAGAAAGAGACATGCTAATTGATAAGAGAATTACCATTAACTATCTGAAAAAGGAGGGAGTTAAATGTGATGCCTATTTGGTTCCTAGAATGGAACATAGAACACCGCTGCATTTTTTCAGGGGTATTGTGAGAGCTAGCAAAATTCTTAATGATGACAATTCCTGAAAATAGAATCGTTTTTTCATGCAACAAATGTCAATCAATATGTTATATTGATTCTAGATCTAGAAGCTCTAGCGCTCCATTATATGCGGGAGATAGAGATAAAAAATGTTTTAAATGTGGTGATCAGTCCTCAATTCGAATTGAGATTTATGGGGATAAGTATAGGGATCTATTAATTGATTTAATACTTACGTAAAGTGCATTTGTAAATGCACAGCCACATATCCTGTATTCTCATCCAATAGATCGATCATATGTGCTTTTACACCACCCTCTAATTTGGATAACCCATCAATGATAAGAGGTTGAATTCCGGATAGAAATTTTGATAACAAATTCATTTTTATGGAGAAATTAGACATGTCCTCGATAGAGAATCCGCTTCTCCATCCCTTTATGTTAGATAATAAATTAACATCATTTTTCGGTGGAATTGGAATCATTACACAAAAAGTATAATTTATTTTTTGAATAGTTCCAAATTTAATATCATTTCTCCAACTATGATGAATAAAAGCATTATATGAATCAAATATCTCTGAAAAGGCGTCTTTAACTTCCTCTTTTAATTGATCTTTTGATTTTCTTTGGAATCTTTTGATTTTCATATAATATATATATAATATATAATCCATGAAACATATCAAATCGTTCAATGAGGAATGGGATCCAAAGAAGATCGCTGTTGGAGCTGCAATTGTGGGTGGATTGGGACTTGGAGCTGGATACTTACATGACAAATCAATTGAGCCTAAAGAGGCTGTGAGCCAGAATCCAATTCCATCAAGATTTCTAATGAAAGGAAAATTATTATCTATTGGAACAGACATGTATCTAACAAATGATAATAATGATAATTTTGGCAGAGTTGAAGAGAGAACCATTAGACTATCATCGACATTTGAATATTTTGATAGCTCTGGAAAATTGAAAGCTAAAGCATCTGAAAAATTACTAACTCTATATACTATAATAGAAATAACTGATGAAAATGGATCAATTATTGGATATGTTGAAGAAGAAGTAATAGAATCAATGACATCTTTGTTCTATCATGTCTTTACGATCCGAGATTCTAATAAAAATGTTCTTGCAACTTCTAAGAAAATTGATTTATTATCTTCAAATGTCGAAATTTCTGGTAGTGGAGGAGTGGTCAGAATTTCTCAATCAATATTTAGATTAGGAGATGAATGGGAAATTGAAATTAATTCCAATATAGATAAGAGATTGATAGTATTCATCCCATCATTTATAAAGTCATCTCAGGATCGAAAGAAATCGAGATGATGAATATTTAGTAATATCCACAACTCCCTTCGTGTATCTTCAGGTATAAATCTTTTATTATCTCATTTCCCTCTTCCTTAGTCAAGGTTTTATCTAGACTCCTCAGTGTTATTCCTATCAAAACATTCTTCATTCCTTTTATCATTCCAAGTCTCTTAGAAACATGAATTGGAAGTCTTTCATATTCTGTTTCGGATTTTATCACAACTTCTTCTATCCAATCAGAATTATTAACCAATTGTCTTATTTTATCACCAAGAATCTCTACATCAATTTCCTTTGATATTGCAATTGATATATCACTCTTTATTGGAGGCATTGTGGAAACAATCTTATATGGTTCCAAATTCAACATTTGACTTAAGTTTCTTGGGTCCTGACTTCTCAATATCCTTATATCTGGAATAGATTTCCTTATCATTACAGCTCTATCTAATCCAATTCCCATTGCTAGACCCGACCAAATTTTTGAATCTAATCCATTGTCATCTAAAAGTCTTGGGAGAATTTCACCACATTCTAATACCATTTGATTTATCTGAAAGATCGATAATATCAATGGATTTTTTAAGCTCTTCTGGTGTTAGGTATTTAATTTTCATTGTTTTTATTTGTGTTTTAAAAGAGGAAACCCCGGACTTTGATCCGGGGTTTCTATAAAAAAGAATGGCCTTACCGAATCGGTTTCGATTTGATAAAGCTAAAAAAGTTTGAATTTCTCATTTGTCAAATATATATAAAAAATTCTATATTTGTCTACTATGGTTAAAAATGATTCCCTCGGAGATCGCATGAAATTTTACGAATCACAAACTTGCGATATTCGGATGCTTCCGCTTATTCCCGTGATAGCACGCCTCGATGGTAAAGGATTCTCTAAATTCACAAAAGGTCTTAAAAGGCCCTATGATGAGAGACTTTCTAATCTCATGATAGAGACTACAAAGTATCTTGTGAAAGAAACCAATGCTAATTGCGGATATACTCAAAGTGATGAAATCACTCTTGTTTGGTATTCCGAATCAAGGGATTCTAAAATCTACTTTGATGGGAGACTCTTCAAAATGATTTCAGATCTTTCTGCGATGGCATCTGTATTTTTCAATTCTAAACTTGGAGAATATCTTCCCGAGAAGGTAGATAAGATGCCTAGATTCGATTGTAGAGTATTCAATGTTCCGACTGTCGAGGAAGCCGTAAATGTATTCTATTGGAGGGAAAAGGACGCTACCAAGAATTCCATTACAATGGCAGCATCTGAATACTATTCTCACAAGTTCCTAATGGGAAAGAATGGTTCTGAGAAACAAGAACTTCTTTTCCAAAAGGGAATCAATTGGAATGACTATCCATCCTTTTTCAAGAGGGGAACGTATGTTCAAAGAAAGAGAGTTCTCACTAAATTCTCCGCCGAAGAATTGGAAAAGCTTCCACAAAAGCACCAAGCTAGACAGAATCCTGATCTTCAAATTGAAAGATGGGTTGTTGATAAAGTAGATCTTCCACCTATCTCCAAAATTGATAATCGTGTTGAGGTTATTATCTATGGGGAAGATGTAAAAGAGCGTGTGGATGTTTGAGAAATATGTCAAATTATTGAAATCTGGGAATATCTCAAAGGTCTATAATGGACCCGCGGGATATTCCTATTTAGACACCAATCTGTTATCACTCGGGGGCATTGATAATGTAATACAGATAGAATTCAAATATTTCTATCAGAGTCTAATCGTGAAACTATTTCAAATGGGTGGGATCGATTTGAGTGGGGATAGATATCTTCTAGAGTATATGTCAGATGTTGAATCATTTTTGAATAATGCTGATCGGCTTATGGAAAAGGACTATGACCTATATTTAGATCAGAGGACCTATAGCCAAAGATTCTATGGAGAGCTATTGAGAAAGTCCCCAACACAAATAAAAAATCTTACTATTCTAGTCCATGTTATGTTTGATGACCTTCTCGAAAGAAATAAGAATATTATTGAGATTGATACTAATGTTATTTACCATACAGGAAAATTGGATGTATCTTGGATTCCAGTTGAATATAGTAAGGAGGTATTCAAGTATTTTTTCCCGCTTTCTAAAAAGAGATCAATTCTAATAGACAAAAATAATAATGTTAAGATTAGAGCAACTGTTCAAAGCACAGAACACGAAATTTACATACCATTTATAATGTCAAAGGCTAGAGAGGGGAAAATAGATGATATTATTAGATAGAGAATCTATCCCAAAAATGGATTTGTCTTGTCCCCCAGAACTTGTTTAAGTATTTCAACATCTTTTTTTCTTTGTACTTGAATCACCCATATTCCATTTTGCTTTACTCCAACACCATACGACACTCCAATCGAGTCTAAACAATCACCAAACATATTTAATATATCTGTTGACTTGTTTGTAAAATTATAATTATCATAAACATATTTTCCTCTTCTGCTTTTATAAAAACTTCCATCAGAATGGAATAGACCTCTCATCAATTCGATTTTATTAATCCAAGTCTCTTGAAATGGAGTTAGTTTTATTTCTCGTAAATGTTTATATCCTCTAGAATGTTGCGGAAAATATAGGTTAAGATTCTTCTTATAGAGAGTTATCTGACAACAACCTTTTTCTTTAATAGAAAAGCAAGAACCACCAAAGAACTTACCAATAGAGAATCTAATTAATTCGACTAATTTTTCATATTTTACATCTTGTGAGATTCTTATCTTGTAAAGATTTTTGTCCTTTATCTTATCAATATATCCATCTCCTAAGTATAATCCAAGTATATAACTATATAGTTTTGAATTCTCCTTGATATTAGACTCTACATAATCTGTATTATTATCTGAAGATTTCGGAATCCCAACTTTTTCCCAATATTGAATTGTTGCTCTCGGAATCCCATATTTTTTACTTAACTCACTTTTATTCTTTCCCATAGAAAGATCATCCAAAATAGAAATTATTTTTGATTTATCATGTTTGGTATAGTTCATTGATTATATATAATTTTTTTAAGTCCTAATTTTGAATTTTTAAATATTATTTCTATATTTGTGGGGTATATAGAATGCCCCTGTGATGAAATTGGTAGCACATAGAAGACTTAAAATCTTCTGGGCCGTAGGCCCGTATCGGTTCGAGTCCGGTCAGGGGCACTTAATCATTAGTATCAATGGAAAATAATTACATTCTAAAAGATAATTTGATTTGTGCTCTAGAAATCGCAATACAGACTCAAGAAGAAGGTGAAAGACAAATGGGATATTTTACCAATTCTGCTCTTCTAACAGGTTGGAAAATTGCTCTTAAATCTCTTGAAGAGGGAACATTAGAAATACGATAAAATGGTAATTAAAAGTTTAAATTCAAATTTAAGTCACAGAGTAGAATTTGTCCAGTCTGATCCAGAATCTGTATCAATAATGTCAAATGGCATCAAGATAGGATCAATTCAATTAAAATCAACATTTGATGAGACAAATACATTATACTCGATGGTGGTATTTTCTCAAGGATCAAATCTCTATCAACAAGAAAATCTAGATGTTGAATGTAATTAAAGTAGATATTGAAAATGATTATCAAGTTATGTCTATGGCAGTAACTAGACTTAACGATGATCCTAAGGCTTGGAATGTCCACGAATTTGATGGGGATAAGGTATCAAATACTGTAATGATAATCTATTCTAATTTTATTCTTGTCAATACTAGGTGGTATTTAAGATGGAGGAAACATGAATATGGATATGAGAGTTGGGTAAAAAATCCTTTTGAATATAATAAATATAAATATCAAATAGATTTTCCACGACTTGATGGAATTGTTAATGGAATAAGGAGAGAAAAACAAATAAATGAAATACTAAAATGAGCCTAAAATCACAAATCAATTCTGATTATATCACAGCATTCAAATCAAAAGATGCTGTTCGTAAGTCCATTCTATCGGTCATTAAGGGAGAAATTCAAACCCAGGAAAAGAATACGAATGTAGTAGATCTTTCTGATGAAGATGTTCTTCGAATTCTTACTAAGGTGGTCAAGTCTCTCAATGAGACTATCTCCAAGGCTGATGATCAAGAAAGTAAATTGCAACTAGAAGTTGTTTCAGGATATATGCCAAAACAAATGTCTGAAAAAGACATTCGAGATAAGATGAATTCATTGATTCAAAACGGAGCGATGAATATTGGAGACATCATGAAGGCTTTTGCTAAAGATCCAGTAGATAAAAAATTGGTTTCTCAAATATATCAAGAGGTAAAGTGAAGAATAAATATTGGTATATTGTTTGGAGGGAGTTTTTGTTCTTAAATGGTCAGGTTGGCTGATTGGCAACGCCCCCATAACTACACACACATAATAAAGTACCGTTGTAGCGGGAAAATAAAAGTGCGATTGGGTTCTAGATTCTTTCATTACTTGTTAGAGTCACAGGATGTAGGTTCGAATCCTACCCTGACCACATAAAAAAAATTATTTTTCAGATTGCGGAAAAAATTATACATTTGATATATGGTCGATTGGACACC
>ERZ795047.2900-NODE-2900-length-15808-cov-34.685076_pt1 | contig 15808 bp, 11 predicted proteins | sample MGYA00375131_ERZ795047 | MGnify/ENA primary metagenome ERZ795047 (study PRJEB30176, sample SAMN05720228) | activated sludge metagenome | isolation source: Anaerobic digester | place: Japan | collected 2015-05-20 ...
TATACTCATAAAGATTACTAAAATACAAATGATTGAAGCTCTTTTAAAGCTCAGTGAGGTGTTTGCAAAAGTCTGTTACTTTTGCAAACACCTCTTGCAGTATTTTTGCAATTTAAAAATAAATATTTATATTATAAAGAATAGCAAAAATACTGCATATACATCTAAGGTAGCTCTTTCAAAACTCCCTGAGTTTTGAAAGAGCCTCCAGTTATTAAAAATATGTTATACTGTATATATGAATACAGAACATTCACTTTTGGTTCTGGTACTTCCAGAACACCGTGTCCCAAAGGAGGCTCAAAAACGGCTTCAGGACCATGCTGGTGGCAGAACGGTTAACATTATTACCGATAAAAGCCAGTTGGAGCCCCTTCTTGATAGCATTGAAATTGTCGGTGGTGAGGTTCCGCCGGCGCTTATTTCCAGGATGCCAAAGCTAAAATGGTACCAATCCTGGTATGCCGGTGCGGACTGGCTCCAGAAATTTCCGGAGACCAGGAACCATCCCTTTATCCTGACCAACTCGTCGGGAATTCACGGGGTCCAGATGTCGGAACACCTCTTTGGCATGCTTATCTCCTGGTATCGCAGGTTTCCTGCCGCATTCGCCGCACAAAAGAAGCATGAATGGCTTACCTTTACCTATCCTGACATGGATGTGCTGGCTGGAAAAACCATGCTTATCGTCGGGTATGGTACGATTGGCAAACGGGTAGCCAGGATAGCAAAGGCCTTTGAAATGGGGATTATCGGCGTAAAACGAAGCCCTGCCACAGAAAGGGATCCCTATGCGGATGAAATTGATGTGTATACAAGCCTGCATCAGCGCCTCGGGGAGGCGGATATTGTGGTTAACATACTCCCCTTAACCGCAGAAACCAGGGGCTTCTATAACAGGGATGTGTTTAAGACCATGAAGCGGGATGCCCTCTTTGTAAACATAGGCCGCGGGGGCTCGGTGAACGAGGACGATCTGGTAGAAGCCCTCAAGTCTGGCCTTATTAAAGGAGCCCTGCTGGATGTAACCGCTGAGGAACCCCTGCCGGCAGCATCACCCCTCTGGGATCTCCCCAATCTTATGCTGACCAGCCATTTTTCCGGCTTCCATCCCCAGTATGATGAACTGGCGTTCCAGGTTTTCCTTGATAACCTGGATCGGCTTAACCGGGGCGAGCCGCTGAAAAATGTAATCGATAAGGAACTGGGCTACTGATCCGGGAGAGCGCGGCCCCGGGTCTCTGGGAGCTGCCGTAACGGGCCGCCCCAGGACCTAAAAAGCCTTAGGCTTGCCGTTTTTTCTGCAAAGCTTCCTTAAATAAACGGTCCGGGTCTATGTCAGTTTGGGTGCCGTACAATGGTATGGCACCCTCGCCATTTACACTCCTGAATAGAATCCCCGCATCATTCGTGTAGGCCCAGCTGTATTCGTTGTTGATGATGTAATCAAGGACCATGGTAACCGCCAGGGTAAAGTACACGAGGGCCGCATTGGTTCGTTGTTTAGAGTTTTTTCCTCCCAGGAGTGTGTCAATTCTCATAGAAAGCGGATTAGGCACCTGAAATACATATTCATCCCAGGGATTGTCGATACCGTCACAGACCGCGTTTGACTCAGCCCCGCCGGATTTTTTAGCCCTATCTATGGAAGCTGCGACCGAAGTTAAAAGACGTTTTAAGGTATGGACCTCTGAATAGAAGGGCGGCATATCCAGTTTGTGGATGGTAGGTGCGGAAAAGGAATCAAATTTATAATAGGGCAGGAAATAGAGCCGCCGTATCCAGTTGAGATCCTGCAGAATTCGTTTCGGGTATGGGGCGGTTCGGGATTCAGAAGAGGATTCCAGGATTTGACAATATTCGTTTAAGCGGTGCAGATATTCCTTTTCCAGTACCTGTTCCAGATAGCGGGGCCAGTTGGTGATAATCCTGTTGATGATCGTATCCACCGGTTCGGCTTCCTGTTCTGTTACCTGTATTGCACTGAAGGATACATACCGCAGCCCGTAAAAGAGCTCTTCCAGTATATGCATAAGCACAGCAACCTGCTGGAGCGGATCCGTGGGTGCGATAAGTTCATATTCATTTTTTAGGGAAAACAGTTTAGAGAAATAGGGGTAGAGGTCGGGATACGAAGAAAGCCGCTGCCATGAAATACCAGGAAAAAGACTTTCCAGGGTTTCAAGTCCCTTTATGACACCTTTGCTGACCGGTTCCGGTTCTTTCGGGGTAACAGGTGTTTTTTGTTCCTCACCGGCTTCCTTTTTAGCTGATTCAGTTGAACTGGTTTTTTCTTTAGCTGGAACATTAAGCGGCGGCAGGGGCTGGATCCAGTCCATGTCGGAGATTTTTAAAAACGCAAGAATCCGTTTGCGTCGGGCAGAGAAAAAGCTTTCGTAGGAATAACAGGTATCGGATACCAGTTTCATTAGGAGGGGAAATAACAGATAGCGAATGCTTTTCATTATGATTGAGTATGCGATGAGGGCTGCTCTAATACACCCCTGATGTTTTTCCTTAGCCTCGACGGGATCTTCCTCTGCCAGTATAGTATAGAGTCTTTTATAGGCCTCTTTAATATCAGTTTCGATATCCAGTTTTTCCAACAGCAGTATGGGACGATAGATAGCTTTGATAATATCAGAAAAATCGGAGCTTTTTACATTTCGAGGGCGGGCTTGCAGCCTGCTTAATTCTGTATTGATGAGTTCTATGTTCCAGAACCGAATAGTATCGATGATTGCAAAGGCTTCGGGGTGCACTTTTTTAAAATGTTCAGAACGGCGTGTGTTTTGCCGGGGCAGCAGGGTCCGGGTGTTGGTAACCAGGGACTCAAAACGGCTGTAATACTCATTCATCCTGCGGGTTACAAAATCGGGGTTCAGAAAATCCGGGGGATCACTAAATACGGACAGCCGTGAAACAAGGACCTGGAGGGGCGTTTTTATTTCAAACTCTACCTGGGCCGCCAGTTTATCCATTTTTACCCGTTCGCGGTAACTTAATTTGAATGGCTGGTCTGGATCGTCTCCCGTATCGATCCTGCTGGTCCGTTTTACCTTTAGCGGATTCGGTTCTTCGGTCTCGATAACTTCTACCCGATGTTTGGGAACATTGCTTTTTCCTTTAATACTGACCTGTACTGTTTCATTTCTATTCTGGGGTGTATGTTTTACCTTGGGCGGTTCGGGGAGTTTTTCTATACCGACCTCTCCCCCAAGTTTTTGCGCAATCTGGCGGGCTTCTTCCGGATCCAGGTCTCCCAGGCGCTGTCTGGTTCGTTCCAGCTCACCTGGTTCATAAATAGCCTTCGGTTTTTTTGTCATAGACATCCCTTCTTTTACACTCTCAGGTAAATCTGTTCTCCTGTACCCCAGATATTCCGGATGTTTATTTTTTCCCCATCCTTTGTCTGCAGCATTCCATTATAGACCCCAAAGGGAGCAATATATTCGCTGCGGGTAAGAAAGAAATCGAAACCGGTTTTTATCGGTTCTTTGGGAGTAAAGGTCAGGTCTACCATCCCCTCCAGATCCTGGATAACCCAGTCCGAGTCGGGGCCCTCCGGCATGGTGATGCGAACCGGCGGCAGCGGGGTAAGCTGACCCGCCAGCCAGAGCCCGTTTTCATTATAGCGGAAGCTGTCCCTTGTCTGACTCTCTACCACGCTAAAACCAAAGGGGCGTCCATCATTATGGTAGCCATGGCCGGTACACCAGGTCTGCCGCATCCGGTAGGGGAAGTACCCCTTGTAATCCATGAAAAATCCAAAGGTATTATCCAGAGAAAGGCTGACATGTTTTCCGCCGAATACCAGGTCTCCCCGGACGGGAACCATGGCCTTATAGTTGTACATACAGCGCCGTTCAGAAAAGGGAAGACAGGTAACAAGGGGGGTGGTTTTTAACCGTGAAAAATCAAATTCGATGTGGGCCGTAAAGGAGGGCCGCTTCCGGTTCGGTTCAATATCCAGGTCCAGCTCAATCAGGTCCGCATCGAGCCAGTTATGAATTCTGAAATAAAAGCCGTAACTGCGGCTCGTAATAGAAGAATTCGAAAGGGATCGGGGCAGTTTCCAGGCCCCAAAGGGGAGGGATTTCCTGAAGAGGAGACTTTCCTTGGTTTCCTTGTTCCAGAGGAATACCTGGGCCAGGCGGTAATACTTGGCATTGGTCAGTACGGCGATGAGAAAATAGGTTTCGTTCTGAATATGAAAGGTCTGCCATTCCTTTACCCGGAGGTTCCGGACCCACTTCATGGTGGGAAGGTGAAAAGGATGCTTTATGCTGAGGAGGTCCACATCATCAAAGGGGCGGGTCCAGGTGCCGAATATGGGGCTTCCCTTTTCTATGGGGCTGGACCGGGGCGGGGAAATATCTCGCTGGTACATTAGAGGCGCCTCGCCAGATAGAGCAGATAGAGGGCCTGGGTCCCCAGATCGGCGCCGGACTGGGCATCCGCGGGGATGGCGGGCTCCGTCACTCCCCTGTAGTGGGCCTTTCCCAATTCATGGGCCAGGTCCTGGAGCGCCCTTGAATCGAGGGCTGCCAGTTTCCGATACAGGGCCTCAGCCTGGATAAGACCGGGGAGTGTTAAGCCCAGCTCCCGGGCGCTTTCCAGGGCAATTCCCATATCCTTGATAAAATGTTTAATATAAAAGCCCGGTTTTACGTTGCCGTCCAGCATTCTGGGAACCAGGTTCGACAGGGACCAGCTGCCGGCGGCGCCGGACTCGATACTGGAGAGCATAACCCGGGGGTCGAGTCCTGCGGCGAGGCCATAGGATAGGGCCTCCACCACGCCCATCATGTTTGATGCAATGGCGATCTGGTTGCACATTTTGGTGTGCTGGCCGCTGCCGGGCCCACCCTGCAGCACGATGGTTTTCCCGAGTTTTTCAAAGAGCGGTTTTGCCCGGGTAAAGGCGGCTTCGCTCCCCCCCACCATAATGGAAAGGGTTGCATTTCTTGCCCCCACATCCCCGCCGGATACGGGAGCATCCAGGGCTTCCAGTCCCCGCTCCTTTGCGGCGGCGGCGATCCGGATAGCCAGTTTCGGACTCGAAGTGGTCATATCGATGAGCATAGCCCCCGGTTTTGCCGAGGCAATGATACCATCCGGGGCCAGGTAGAGGCTCTCTACATCCTGGGGATAGCCTACCATGGTGATGACATAGTCCGCACCGGTGACTGCGGCCTGGACTGAGTCGGCCCAGCGCCCTCCCTGCTGCAATATAGGTTCTGCCTTGCTTTTAGTTCTCGTATAGACCGTAACCGGATACCCTGCTGAAAGCAGGTGTCCCGCCATGCTGCTGCCCATGACGCCGGTACCAATGAAGGTTATGTGTTCCATGGTTCTAGTATACACTGAACACGCAAAATGGTGCAAACCATGAAAAAGTATAGTATGGTATAGGATATGGCTATTACACTCTATTCCCTCGGTGCGGCCGAGGAGGTTACGGGCTCCAAACATGTGCTCGAAGTGGACGGCAGGTCTTACCTGATTGATTGCGGCGCTTTTCAGGGTAAACGGGCTGAGGCGGACCGGAAAAACCGGGAATTCGGTATCAATACGGACCGGATTGAGTCGGTGGTGCTTACCCATGGACACTTTGACCATTGCGGGCTTCTGCCCCTGCTGCCAAAACGGGAGTACAAGGGGACAATCTATACCACCCCCGCAACCCGGGATATTGCAAGTCTGGTGATGATGGATTCGGCCCGCATACAGGCCCGAGACGCAGAGTATTTAGGAAAACAGGCGGCCAAGAAGGGCGAAAAGTTTACCTGGGAGCCCCTGTATACCGAACAGGATGCCATTGCTGCTACAGGACAGATGGTCTCGGTTTCCTATGAGCGGCCCCTCTGGATCGGCGACGGAATACAGCTTTCGTTTTATGATGCGGGCCACATCCTGGGATCGGCCATGGCGGTCATCAATATAAAAAAGAATGGAACCGAACGGGTTATCGCCTATACGGGGGACCTGGGACGGAAGGGAAAGCCGATTATCCGGGACCCGGCTACCAACCTTCCTGCGCCGGATTACCTCGTGCTGGAAAGCACCTACGGCGACCGGCGGCATGACAGCACCGATGATGCCATGAAGCGGCTTGCGGAGGTGGTCCGCAGGGCTGTAAAGACCAAAGGCCGAATCATCATTCCTTCCTTTGCGATAGAGCGGACCCAGGAATTGGTCTACTATTTTCATATGCTGAGCGACCGGGGGGAGATCCCGGAAATTCCGATTTATGTGGATTCCCCCATGGCGACCAATGCCACCACGATTTTCCAGGTCCATCCGGAGTGCTACGATGAAGAAACCCACGAGGCGTTCATCAAACATCATAAGAATCCCTTTGGTTTTAATGCCCTCCATTTTACGACCAGTGTGGATGAATCCAAGGCGTTGAATGATATGGATGGACCCCTGGTTATTATTTCTGCCGACGGTATGTGTGAAGCGGGGCGTATTCAGCATCATCTGATTCACAGTATCGAAGATCCCAATACGACCATTTTGATCGTCGGCTATATGGCTGAGCACACCCTGGGACGCCGGATCCGTGACAAGGAGAATGAGGTGAAGATCCACGGGATGTGGTTTAAGCGGAAAGCCCAGGTGGAGGCTATCGATGCCTTCAGTGCCCATGCGGACTACCAGGAAAGCATCGACTGGCTTAAGGAGATTGATACATCCCGGCTTAAAAAAATATTCCTGGTCCATGGCGAAAAGGATGCCCAGAAGGTCTTTGCCCGGCATCTTGCGGATAACGGCTTTACCAATGTAGAAGTAGTGCGCTATGGTGCAACCTACGATTTGGAGTGATGAATGGCGTATTTAACGGGTTTTCATGCGATAGAAGAACTGATCCGTGCTGGTAAGGCAAAGGGGCCCCTGCTTGTGGCCAATGCGGGGCCCCGGGCCCGGACCATCATGTCATTGGCGACGGATAACAAGATACGGATTGACCGCCTTGGTGAACATGAGCTGAACCGGCTTGCTCCGGGTAACCGGGGTATTGCCTTATATGTGGAAGGTAAGGAACAGAGTAACGAGATTACGGTTCAGGATTTTATAGCCGGGCTTGAGGAAGGTTCCGATGCCCTTGTGGTGGTGCTGGACGGCATTACCGACCCCCATAACTACGGGGCCATACTCCGGTCCTGCGACCAGTTTGGGGCGGACCTGGTGATTGTGGGCAACCGGCGGTCCGCCAAGGATGCGGAGGTGGTTTCCAAAACCAGCGCCGGCGCGGTCTCCTGGGTTCCCCTTGCCTTTGTTCCCAACCTGGTCCGTTCGGTGGAGCTCCTGAAAGAAGCGGGTTTCTGGGTCTACGGGGCGGACATGAGGGGCGAAGCGGTCTACGAAAAGGATCTGACGGGCCGGGTGGTGCTGATTATGGGGAGCGAAGGTTCAGGCCTTTCCCGGCTCTTAAAAGAAACCTGCGACGGCATGGTCGCCATCCCCACGAGCGGCAAGGTTGATTCACTGAACGTCTCCGTCGCCGCCGGTGTCCTCCTGTACGAAGCCCGCCGCCAGAGGGGGCCCGGCAAAAAGTAAAAAAAAGTGGGTGTGGGATATGTCGGAAAAGGAAGCAAAAGCGCGCATTAAAATAAATAAACTTCTTGAAGAAGCTGGCTGGAGGTTTTTTGATACCGAGACTGGGAAAGCCAATATCTTATTAGAAAACCATGTAAAAATAACTGAACATCAATTAGATGAATTTGGTCAGGACTTTGAAGAAACAAAAAATGGTTATGTGGATTTTCTTCTTATCGATACACAGGGCTTTCCTATAGTCGTTCTGGAGGCTAAGTCGGAAGACAAAAATCCCCTCTTTGGAAAAGAACAGGCCAGGCGGTATGCCATTTCCCAGCATTGCCGCTATGTTATTCTTTCTAACGGAAATATCCATTATTTCTGGGATTTAGAACGGGGCAATCCCCACATCATCAGCAAGTTCCCATCCCTTGAGACGTTACAGGGGTATACTCAATTCAAACCGGATAAATACAGGTTAGTAGAAGAACTTGTCCAGGATGATTATATCGTTCTTACCCAAAAACCGGACTATAAAGAGAACCCATCGTATATCAACGAAAGCACGAGGCAAAAATTTATAATTGAACATAAATTGCGGTTTTTGCGTAAGTACCAATTACTTGCATTAAAAGCAATCCAGAATGCGGTAAAAAATGGCAAGGACCGCTTTCTCTTTGAAATGGCAACAGGGACAGGCAAGACCCTTGTGTCTGCGGCAGTGATAAAGTTATTTCTTCGCACCGGTAACGCTCGCCGTGTGCTCTTTTTAGTTGACCGGCTTGAACTGGAAGAACAGGCTCATAAGGCGTTCCGGGAATACTTAAAAAATGATTACAAAACCGTCATTTATAAGGAAAATCGGGATGATTGGCACAAAGCAGAAATTGTAGTGTCAACCATTCAGACCTTTCTTGCAAAAAATCGATATAAGCGGCTCTTTTTACCGGATGATTTTGATCTGGTGATTTCTGATGAAGCCCACCGCAGTATCGGCGGTAATAGCCGTGCTGTGTTTGAGTATTTTATTGGCTACAAACTGGGCCTTACCGCCACACCAAAGGATTATTTAAAAAATGTTGATGTAGGGAGCCTGGGAGAACATGACCCCCGCCAGCTTGAACGAAGGTTATTGCTGGATACCTATAAAACCTTTGGGTGCGAAAATGGGGAGCCTACCTTCAGGTATTCGCTTATCGATGGGGTAAAAGATGGGTATTTAGTAAACCCGATAGTAGTAGATGCCCGAACCGAGATTACAACACAACTTTTGTCCGATGAAGGTTATGCGGTACCGATTCAAAATGAAGAAGGTGAAGTCGTAGAAGTTACCTTTAAGCAAAAGGATTTTGAAAAGCAATTTTTCTCAGAAAATACCAACAGGGCATTTTGTGCCGCATTTCTGGAACACGCATTACGGGATCCTATAAGCGATGAAATCGGTAAGACCATTGCCTTTTGTGTATCCCAGAATCATGCGGCAAAAATAACTCAGATTCTTAATGAAATGGCTCATCAGATGTTTCCGGGTAAATACAATTCCGATTTTGCTATTCAGGTCACATCGAGTATTCAGAATGCGCAGCAGTATACGGTCAATTTTACCAATAACAATCTTTCTGGCTCCTGCAATTTTGATCCGGCATATAAAACAAGCAAAACCCGGGTTTGTGTAACCGTAGGAATGATGACCACCGGATATGACTGCCCCGATATATTAAACCTTTGTTTAATGCGCCCTATCTTTTCGCCCACCGAATTTGTACAGATAAAAGGAAGGGGAACAAGGAAACATAATTTTGTTCACAACCTGACCGATATACAGCGGAAACTAGAGATTGGTGATAAAGAAAAGGAGTATTTTAAGCTCTTTGATTTCTTTGCAAACTGTGAATATTTTGAAGAAAAATTTAATTATGATGAAGTATTAAAGCTCCCCCAAATAAAAGAAGGATCCTACCCCCACGATGATATTGCGTTTCAGGTGAACCAAACTGATACAGATGGAGAGTATCATAGTGATAAACATGACCAAATTGTAGCCCTGGGCCATACGGTAATCGGTCCCGAGGGAATGAAAATTGACCGTATGTATTTTGAAAAATTTGAAAAAATTATTTATACAAATCACTTTATTAAAGAAAAAGCCGAAGCGGGACAATGGGATGAATTACTACGATATATAGAACAGGAAGTGCTGAATAAGCCCGAAGATTATTTTACCCTGGAAAAATTGCGTCAATCAATCCAGATTGACCGTCGTATTTCGTTACGGGAAATTATCGAAAAAATCTTTGGTATTATTCCTTATTTTAAGACAAAGGATGAACTTCTCGAAGAAGAGTTTGATAAATTCGACAGCCGATACTTACCTAAAGAAGAATATTTTGAATATGCAAAGACCGTGTTTAAGGCTTATATTATTGATAATGAATTCCGGCAGATTGTAGATAGTGGAAATTTCTCTATGCTTAATATTTCTCCCTATGGTGAAGCATTCAAAAAATTACCACAGGACCTTAGAACAGCAATCCCTGAATATATAAAAGATAATGTGCCACTCAATAAATTTGTAGCCTAAGGAGCCCCCATGCTTGATACAGACACGAAACGACGAATCGACACCGCCCGGGATATACTGGTAGGAAAGGTACCTGACCCAAAGAGTCAGGTGGAGCAGATTACCATTGCCCTCATCTACAAGTTTATGGATGACATGGACAGAGAGTCCGTTGAGATGGGCGGTAAAAGAGGCTTTTTCATTGGCGAATATGAAAAATACAGCTGGAGCAATATATTTAACCCCCGTATCGGCGGCCATGAGATGCTCAATCTCTATGCAGAAGCCATTACACGGATGAGCCAGAACCCAAACTTGCCCGAGCTTTTCCGCAATATCTTTAAAAATGCCTATCTGCCGTACCGCGACCCCGAAACGCTCAAGCTCTTCCTTAAAACCATCAATGAATTCACCTACGACCATTCCGAGCGTTTGGGTGATGCCTTTGAGTACCTCCTTCTGGTGCTGGGCAGTCAGGGTGATGCCGGGCAATTTCGCACCCCGCGTCATATCATCGATTTTATGGTGGAAATAGTTAGCCCGAAGAAAAACGAACTTATTCTTGACCCTGCCTGTGGTACTGCCGGATTTTTAATTTCTGCATATAAACATATCATGCGCGAAAATACTTCCGAAAAATACCGATCCAGCAATGGTAATGGCATGGGCGATCTGCTTACACCAGATGAACGTAAAAAGCTACTCACCAATTTTAAAGGCTATGATATTTCGCCAGATATGGTGCGAATTTCACTTGTCAATATGTATCTGCACGGCTTTGTAAACCCTCAAATATACGAATATGACACTCTGACCAGCGAAGATCGATGGAATGATTATGCCGATGTCATCCTTGCCAATCCCCCCTTTATGACCCCGAAGGGAGGCATCAAACCCCACAAACGATTCAGCTTGCAGAGCAACAGAAGCGAGGTACTGTTTGTAGACTACATCGCCGAGCATCTCACGCCCACCGGAAGGGCTGCGGTGATTGTCCCCGAAGGCATCATCTTTCAGAGTGCCAATGCCTATAAGCAGCTTAGAAAAGCGCTGATTGAAAAGTATCTTTTTGCTGTTGTCTCACTACCAGCGGGAGTTTTTCAGCCCTATGCTGGTGTAAAAACATCCATCCTTCTTATGGATAAGGTGCTTTCTAAAAAGACAGATAGCATTCTGTTCATAAAGATTGAAAACGATGGTTTTGACCTCGGAGCCCAGCGCCGCCCCATTGATAAAAACGACCTGCCCGATGCCCTGCAGGTGATCCGTGAATATATTGACAAGGTAAGAAATGGCAAAGCAAATGAATTTAATGCCGACGAAAAACCCTGCTCCGCCCTGCTGGTAAAAAAAGAAAAACTTGCCGAAAACGGCGAATACAACCTCACCGGCGATAGATACCGGGTGGTAGAAAAACGCAAACACCAGAAATGGCCCATGGTGAAGCTGGGGGAGGTGTGTGAGATATATCAACCACAAACAATAACAACTAAAGAACTTAATGATAATGGAAAATACAAAGTATATGGAGCTAACGGTATTATTGGTTACTATGATAAATATAATCATGAAGATTCAGAGGTAATAGTAACTTGTAGAGGTGCAACTTGTGGAACAGTTAACATTTCTGAACCAAAGTCATGGATCACTGGAAATGCAATGGTTGTGACACCCTTTAATAAAGAAAAAATAAACAAGAATTTTCTATATTATTTGCTAAAATTCTCTAATTTAAATTCCACAATAAGCGGAGCTGCTCAACCACAAATTACGAGACAAACGTTATCACCTTTCCAAATCCCCCTTCCGCCGCTGGAAGTGCAGAAAGAGATAGTGGCAGAGATAGAGGGCTACCAGAAGATCATCGACGGCTGCAGGCAGGTGATAGACGCCTGGAAGCCCGATGTAGAAACCTACCTGGACGAAGAACTCAAAGCCTACCTTGCCACTGATCAAAACAATTTAGTCTATGATAAGTTAAAAGAAGCATTAGAAAAATTTAGAATGCAAGACTTTTATCTTATTGAAACTGATAGCAATGAAAGAGCAATAACTGCAAAAATTGTATGCTATCTTCAGGAGCAATTTCAATCTTGGAATGTAGATCATGAGTTTAATCGAAACCAAGAAGATATTAAAAGAGACAATCAGGGAAATAGAATTATTCCGGATATAATAATTCACAAAAGAGGTACTAACGATAATTTAGTTATGATTGAAGTAAAAAAACATATTTTTTCTAATGAATATAAAGAAAGATTAAGGAATAATGCAAAAGACTTAGGTTATAAGTACGCGTTTGCTATAACAATAGACAAAAATAAACCTGTTGAAAAATGGATAGAACCATTAATTGTAGAAAAAGCAAAAAAGGATCTGTTAACATCCTGGCCCATGGTGAAGCTAGGGGAGGTGTGTTCTTTTGAATATGGTAAAAGTTTACCTGAAAAATCTCGTAAGGCAGGAGAATATCCTGTTATGGGTTCAAATGGAAGAACTGGTTTTCACAATGAATATCTTATAGAAGGTCCAGCAATTATTATAGGACGAAAAGGTTCTTCTGGAGAAGTAGTATGGGAAGAAAAAAACTGCTTTCCAATTGATACAACTTATTATGTTGTTGCAAACAAACAAAAAGCAAATTTTAATTGGTTGTATTATATTTTAAAAAACTTAAAACTAACAGAATTAAGTGGTGGTGCTGGTATACCCGGTCTAAATAGAAATGATGCATACTTAAAAGAAATCCCCCTCCCGCCCCTTGTAGTCCAGAGCCGTATAGTCGATAAAATCGAATCCGAGCGGAAGGTGATTGACAGCCTGCGGGAGATGGTGAAAACCTACGAGGAGAAGATAAAAAAAGTGATTGCTAAGGTGTGGGAGGAGTGATAACTAACTATGATTATCCAAAAATTTTCTGTTAACAATCAACCAATACAAACATTGCTTTCCTGGGTGATAAGTAATGAAATTGCAATCCCAGAAATTCAAAGACCCTTTGTGTGGGATGCTTCAAAGGTGCGGGATTTAATCGATTCACTGTATAAGGGATTCCCCATAGGGTATATTATAGCCTGGCAGAACCCAACTGTCAGATTAAAGGATGGTAGTTCATCAAAGGGTAAGAAAATTCTTATTGATGGGCAGCAGCGGATAACCGCATTAATGGCTGCACTTCTGGGAAAAGAAATCATAGATAAGGATTATCAAAGAAAACGAATAGTAATTGCCTTTAATCCTGATGAAATGATTTTTGAAGTATCAAACCCTGCTATTCAAAAAGATAAAAGATGGATTGCTGATATATCTAAAATATTTGCACCGGAGTTCAAGCTTTTAGATAAATTAAAAGAGTATTGTACTAACAATCCTGAAATGAATGAAGAAAAAATATTAAATGCATTTGACTCTCTTAAGAGTATTATCAATATTCCTGTAGGTCTTATAGAACTAAGCCCTGAGCTTGAAATTAGTGAAATAACAGAAATATTTATTCGTATTAACTCCTCCGGAGTTACATTAAACCAAGCTGATTTCGCAATGTCAAAAATTGCAGTAGATGATAGAAATGGTGGCAACCTGCTCAGAAAAGCTATCGATTACTTCTGTCATCTGGCGGTAGAACCTGAATTTATTAAACAGTTAAAAGAAAATGACAAAGAATTTACAAGCACAGATTATTTTCAAAAAATGTCATGGTTAAAAGATGATCGTGACGATATATATGACCCTTCTTATACAGATATGCTCAGGGTTTCTTTTACTTCAAAATTTCATCGTGGTCAACTTCAGGACCTGGTCGCTTTGCTTTCTGGCAGAGATTTTGAAACCCGGCAGTATAAAGAAGAAATAGCAGAAGAAGCATTTAACACGCTACGTGAGGGTGTTCTTAATTTTATGAACGAAACTCATTTTAAAAGATTTGTAATGATTATTCGTTCCGCAGGTTTTATAGATAGTTCGATGATACGTTCTCAAAATGCATTAAATTTTGCCTATATACTTTATTTGACCCTACGAGAATTAAATTATAATCAAGCTAAAATTGAACAGCTGGTTAGGAAATGGTTTGTGCTTTCGGTGTTAACAAGCCGTTATTCTGGTTCACCAGAAAGCCAATTTAATATTGACATAAGACGTGTGTATGAACGACCAGAAGAATATATTAACAATGTAATATCTGCCGAATTATCCGACACCTATTGGACAATAGCATTGCCCCAAAGTATGGATACCTCTTTAGCAAGTAGTCCAATTTTTAATGTGTTTCTTGCCGCACAGGTAAAAATGAACGATAAGGGCTTCCTTTCAAAGGATATTACCGTAAAAGATTTACTAGAATTAAAAGGCGACATTCACCACATTTATCCAAAGAATTACTTAAAAAAGCAGAATTACAATCGAGGAATGTATAATCAAATTGGCAATTATGTTATGGCACAAAGTGAAATAAACATAGCTATTGGTGACAAAGAACCAGAAAAATATTTTTCAGAATTAAAAAAACAGTGCGAAACACAAGCTGCTAAATATGGTGCAATCATTGATATAGAGCAGCTTAAAAACAATCTAAAAGATAACAGTATCCCATTAACCTTATTAGATGGTACACCTGTTACATATGAAGATTTTTTAATAGAAAGAAGAAACTTGATGGCTAATAAAATTAGAAATTACTTTAAATTACTATAGATGCATGCTCTCAGCTAGAGAAATGGGGAAGGATACGGTTGCTTCCCCCTATGGCGTAAATGATCTTTACTCGGATTGAAATTAACGATTACGATTATTAGCTGACTTGATTATGCATACAAATAGCTGTATATTATATGCAGAGGTGTGTATATGCCGTTACTCCAGGTACGAGATTGCCCAGAAGACCTTTACCGTAAGATAACTTATTATGCCAGAAAGCAAAATCGAACAATTGCTCAGCAAGTAATTGTTATTTTAGAAAAAGGACTTGGACAAGATCTTTCCAATATTGAAAGGAGAAAAGAACTCCTTGAAAAAATCAATAGCAGAAATATACCTGAAAGGGTACAAGAATTGGACGATGTAGCCCTCATCAGGGAAGATAGAGATAGATGACAATAGTACTTGATGTAAGTGCCGCAATTCAAATACTCCTCAAAAAGGATAGGAAAAAGTACTTTTCTGAAATATATGAAAAGTCATCATGGGTCATTGCTCCAGATTTGTACATTGCTGAAATCACTAATGTGTTATGGAAATATAATAAGGCTGGAATATTATCAGCTGACGAGTGTCAGCAATATGTTGAAGATGGAGTTGCACTCATAGATGATTATTTTCAAACTATAGATTTATGGAAAGAAGTGCTTGGTGAGAGCATTAGGTATAAGCATTCTTCTTATGATCTGTTCTATGCAATACTAGCCAGAAGGAATAGCGGTAAGCTAATAACAAATGATAAAGAACTGGAAAATATTTGTAAGAAGATGAAAATAGAATGCAATGGGTAACATCTGTATGGAGCGTAACCGTTATAAACTTTCCGTTAGCGGTATAGCTGGATGAGCTAAGGTTATACGGTAACAGGGCTTTCCGTTCTGGTTCGGTACAGCAAATTAAGATATGCATAGGGTTCGTGGCCATTGACTTTGGCAGTTTAATTGTTACCAACCGTTCCTTTCAGTTCCACCTGCTTTTTGGCTTTCCCCGGTTGACCCGTTACCTTGT
>ERZ795047.2904-NODE-2904-length-15803-cov-4.546228_pt1 | contig 15803 bp, 10 predicted proteins | sample MGYA00375131_ERZ795047 | MGnify/ENA primary metagenome ERZ795047 (study PRJEB30176, sample SAMN05720228) | activated sludge metagenome | isolation source: Anaerobic digester | place: Japan | collected 2015-05-20 ...
AAAGCAGATGGCAGAGAATGGAATCGAGCCCATAGACCTGGTTGTGGTCAATCTGTATCCATTTGAGAAGACTGTTCTCAGGAAAGATGTGACTATAGAGGAGGCGATAGAGAATATCGATATCGGGGGGCCGACGATGGTCAGGAGTGCGGCCAAGAACCATGCTTATGTGACAATTGTAGTTGATCCTGGTGATTACAGTCTTATTATAGATGAGATTTCAAAGTTCGGCGGAGTAACATTTGAGAGCCGGAAGTATCTGGCTGTAAAGGCATTTCGCCATACTGCGGATTATGATGCCAATATAGACAAGTACCTCAGTGATGTTTATCTTGGAGAGAAGATACTGCGGATCTCTTATGGAAAAGGTACTTCTCTTCGTTACGGAGAGAACCCGCATCAGAGCGCGGTTTTTTTCAGGGGAAAGAGCCAGGAACCATCTGTAGCCAGTGCACGTCAGTTGCATGGGAAAGAGTTGTCTTTCAACAATATCGTTGACGGTGATGCTGCGTTAGAGGTTATAAAAGAGTTTTCAGATTCTCCCTCGGCGGCCGTAATCAAACATACAAATCCCTGTGGACTGGCAACAGGAAATACACTGGCTCAGGCACTGGAGGCGGCCTGGTCGGGGGATCCGGTCTCTGCTTTTGGCAGCATTATAGCGGTCAACCGTGTTTTGGATAAAGATGCGGCTGAGGTTCTTGCGGGGCGGTTTGTGGAGATGATAATAGCCCCGGATTTTATACCTGACGCACTTCAGTATCTGAAAGAGAAGAGCATGGCTATAAGGCTTCTTGCGGTTGGGGAACTGGCGGGGAGCGAGAAGGAAGAGTACACATTAAAGCATGTTACAGGCGGTCTTTTGTGGCAGGATCGTGATACGGGTGTCAGTGAAAAATGGGAGTCTGTGACTGCTCAGGCATTTCCCCAGGAAAAGGAGATGCTGGGGTGTTTTGCATGGAGAGCCTGCAAGCATGTGAAATCAAATGCTATAGTTCTGGCGCAGGAGTATGCTCAGGGTGTTTACAGAGTTCTGGGTATGGGTGCGGGTCAGCCAAACCGTGTAGATGCGCTCAGGAAGCTTGCTGTTCCCAGGGCTTGTGAGAATCTTGCCCGGGAGTACCAGAGTGCAGGCAAGTCAGTTCCCGGGGATTTAAAGTTTGCTGAATTCGGGGACATGGTTATGGCCTCTGATGCGTTTTTTCCTTTCCCGGATGCGGTTGAGGAAGCGCACGGTGCTGGTATCAGGTATATAGTGCAGCCCGGAGGATCAAAGCGGGACGGGGAAGTGATAGAGGCTTGTGACCGGTTTGGGATGTCCATGGTTTTTACGGGAATGCGGCATTTCCGTCACTAAGTACGGCATTGTTTTTGCAGCATTCTGGGTCGATTTGTTTGAAATCATAAATGGAGTATAAATAATAAAGGAAAATTGGCGTATATGGCAAAACATCTGGTAATAGTGGAGTCGCCTGCGAAGTGTAAGACAATATCCAAGTATCTGGGGAAGGATTTTGCGGTGCGGGCAACGATGGGGCACATAATAGATTTGCCTGAGAAAGAGCTGGGTGTGGACCTGGAGAAGGATTTTCGTCCCAAGTATACAACCTCCAAGGGTAAGCGTCGCATACTTCGTTCTCTCCGTGACGAGGCATCGAAGGTAGAGGATGTTTATCTCGCACCCGACCCTGATCGTGAAGGGGAAGCTATTGCCTGGCATGTAGCTGAGTCTATAAAGAATGAGAACACCAGTGTAAAGAGGGTGATGTTCAATGAGATCACCAGGCGTGCGGTGCTTTCTGCATTTGAGAATCCCAAAGAGATTGACATGAACAAGGTCAATGCTCAGCAGGCACGGCGTATACTTGACCGGATCGTGGGTTATCAGGTTTCCCCGATTCTCTGGGGGACTGTTTTCAGGGGGTTGAGTGCCGGACGGGTGCAGTCTGTTGCCCTTCGTCTGATCTGTGAGCGCGAAGAAGAGATAAAGGCGTTCAAGCAGATGGAGTACTGGTCGATTCATGGAACTTTCGAATATGAGAAATCATCCTTTTCAGCCAAGCTCTTCTCTATTGACGGGAAAAAGGGTGATCAGGAGCACGCGCTTATCCCGGATGAGGCAGCAGCCAAGGCGATTATGGCCCGTCTCAGGGGGGTAGATTACACCATAAAGGATGTGACCAGGTCTGAGAAGGTTCGCAAACCTTATCCGCCGTTTATCACCAGTACCTTGCAGCAGGAAGCGGCCCGGAAACTGGGATTTTCGGCTGCCAAGACAATGATGATAGCGCAGCAGCTCTATGAGGGGTTGGAACTTGGAGAGCTGGGTTCAATGGGGTTAATCACCTACATGCGTACCGATTCGACGCGTATAGCCACGGAGGCTTTGCAGGATGCAGCAAAGGTTATAAAAGTGCTCTTGGGTGACAAGTACCTTCCTGCGGCACCAAGACTATATGGCAAGAACAAGAATGCACAGGACGCGCACGAAGCGATCAGACCATCACAGGTGAATCTCGATTTCTCTCCTGACAGGATGAAACAGTATCTCTCACGGGATCAGCATCGTCTGTACGAACTGATCTGGAAGCGTTTTCTGGCTTCACAGATGGAAAACGCGGTTTTCGATTCTACAAGGGTTGATATAGAGGGTGATGGGTGTGTATTCCGTGCTACAGGCAGTATCATCAAGTTTGATGGGTTTCTTGCTCTTTACGATGAGACAGTGGAAGACAGTTCCGAGTCGGGCGAGAGCCAGAATGAGAGACTTCCGGATCTTTCTGCCCACAAGCCGGTTACTTTGAAGGAATTTCTTGACAAACAACACTTTACGCAGCCGCCTCCCCGTTACACTGAAGCATCGCTGGTGAGGGAGCTTGAGGACAAGGGGATAGGAAGGCCGAGTACTTATGCTCAGATTATCGATACACTGAAGAGGCGAAAGTATGTAAATGTTGAATCGCGCCGGTTTGTGCCATCTGAAGTGGGTATGATGGTCAAGAACATACTTGTAAAGGAGTTCTCCAGTGTTTTTGACGTAGGTTTTACAGCCGACATGGAATCATCGCTGGACAGGGTAGAGGTGGGAAAAGCCGACTGGGTGCAGGTACTCAGGGATTTTTACGGTCCGTTTTCCAGCCGTCTGGCCGATGTACGTCAGAGCATAAAGGATCTGCGGGCGCAGAACCAGGAGGTTACAGAGCGGACATGTCCTGAATGCGGTAAGCATCCACTGGTGATTAAATGGAGCAGAAACGGCAAGTTTCTTGCTTGTCAAGGTTTCCCGGCATGTAAGTATACCGAGCCGCTGGAGAAGATGGATGTTGTCCAGACCGATGAGAAATGTGACAAGTGCGGTGCACCGATGGTGATTCTTACTATAAACGGGAACCGTTTTCTTGGCTGTTCAAAATTTCCTGAATGCAGGAATACGAAGTCTATGTCTACCGGGGTGCGTTGTCCTCAGGAGGGTTGTGATGGGACGATTGTCGAGCGTAAGACACGTCGTGGGAAGATTTTTTATGGCTGCAGTGCTTATCCCGGGTGTACATTTGCGACCTGGGACCGTCCTGTTGACCAGAAGTGTCAGAAATGCGGTTTTCCGATGATGGTCTACAGGGAGACGAAGCGCAAGGGTGCGGTCATGAGATGTATCTCATGTAAAGATGAGATACCGGCAAAGCAGAGCACACCTGAAGTGACTGCAGAAGTTTGAGGAAACCGGGCGATACATTGGGTACAGTTGCCATTATCGGAGCCGGGCTGGCGGGCAGTGAAGCTGCTTTGGTTCTGGCCAGAAACGGCATTTCTGTCGATCTTTTCGAAGCCCGTCCTGAGCGGATGACTCCTGCGCACAAGACCGGGTATCCTGCGGAGTTAGTCTGCTCAAACTCCTTCAAATCCAATCAACTTCCATCGGCACATGGTCTTTTAAAAGCCGAATTGTCGATTCTGGGAAGTCCGGTTCTGGAGGCGGCAAAGAGGTGTGCGATTCCTGGCGGGTCTGCTCTTGTAGTTGACCGTGAGGCTTTTTCCGCTGAGGTGGAAAGGCTTATCAGAGAAGAGCCGGGTATAAGGCTGATTCGTCAGGAACTTAAAGAGCCTCCCTTATCATACCATTGCTGCATAATTGCTGCAGGTCCCCTTGCATCGGAGGATCTTACAAACTGGCTTGCAAAGACTTTCTCCGCATCATCGCTGCATTTCTACGATGCCATAGCTCCGATTGTATCAGCAGATTCACTTGACATGTCGATAGTATTCAGCGCATCGAGGTGGGAAGATGGTGAGGGGGATTATCTCAACTGTCCATTTTCCGAGGGGCAATACCGGTTTTTTTACGATGCCTTAAGGGAAGCAGACAGGGTTATTGCGAGGAGTTTCGAGAATCAGAAATTTTTTGAAGCTTGTCTTCCTATTGAGGTTGCGGCGCAGAGGGGTTTTGAGGCGCTCGCGTTTGGTCCTTTAAGGCCAGTGGGTCTTACAGATCCCCGCACAGGCAAACGTCCTTTTGCAGTGTGTCAATTAAGGAGAGAGAAGCTTTCAGGGGAGAGTTACAATCTGGTAGGGTTTCAGACACGGCTCACTATTCCTGAGCAGAAGCGTGTTTTCCGTTTAATACCCGGGATGGAGAAAGCCGAATTCCTGCGGTTTGGAAGCATTCATCGTAATACCTATCTTGATTCTCCAAAGCTTCTTTGTGAGGATCTGTCTTTCCGAAGCAACAGGTCGCTTTTTCTTGCCGGTCAGATATGCGGCAGTGAGGGGTATACCGAGAGTGTGGCAACCGGGCATCTGGCTGCTGCTGCAGTTGTGGCGAGGATCAGGGGTGAGGCGTTTGTGGTGCCTCCTGCCGGGACTGCGCTTGGTTCTCTGTTGCGACATGTCACCTGTTCTGAGGAGAAAAGCTTTACACCAAGCAATATCCATTTCGGCCTGTTTCCGCCTTTGGATGAAAAGAGGAAGGGGAGGGGTTGGAAGAAGGAGAAGAAAGAGCTTCTTTGTGACAGGGGGGTGAAGGGAATGACTGAATGGAGCCTGAAAACAGGGTTGGTGACGGGCAGGGGGGCTAAAGAGAGCCAGCCAGTGCCTGTTTGATTTCTTCAGGAATTCTTCTTGCTCTTCCATCAGGTCTCATGCATGCCAGTCTGGTATTTCCTTTGACAAGCAATACTCCGGATTCATTTTTTATCGTTGTTTCAAAACCGATTGTTGCCGCAGTGATTTCATTTACAACTGACTGGACGTCCAGAAGATCGTTGTATCGTGCCGGAGCGCGGTATTTGACATTTGCTTCGATTACAGCGAACAGGATATTGTTTTTCTGATATTCGGAAAGATCCACTCCCCGTTCTCTCAGCAGTTCTGTTCTGCTTCGTTCCATGTATTTCAGGTAGTTGGCGTAATATACCACATTTCCGCAGTCGGTGTCTTCGTAGTAGATTCTGATTTTCATTTACTTGACCTCTATGTTGTATTCTTTGATTTTGCGCCAGAGTGTAGAGCGGGAGATACCCAGTTTTCTGGATGCCTCGGTATAGTTAAAGTTGGTCAATATCAGAGTCTGAGAGATGTGCCTTTTTTCCATTTCTGCAAGGGTAAGCACTTCTCCAGAATCGGGACTGGGGTCCTGGGATGGTCCTGAAAGCAGCAGTCTGTTTCGGAACATGGATTCCGGAAGGTCTTTTTCTGTAATTTCGCCACCTTCGGCAAGGACTACTGCGTGTTCCAGGATATTTTCCAGTTCTCTTATATTTCCCGGATAGTCATAGTTGGCAAGGATAGCTTCAGCGGCCTTGGAAACCCGGTTAACGTGTTTGTTAAGGAGCTGGTTGTATCTGTGAACAAAGAGACGGATGAGATTCGGAATAGTCTCTTTTCTCTCGCGTAAAGGGGGCAGATACAGATAGAAAACATTGAGTCGGAAAAAAAGATCTTCCCTGAATTTTCCCTGTTCCATAAGACGGGTGAGATCTTTGTTTGTTGCTGCGATAATCCTTACATCGACCGATCTGCTTGTTGTCTCGCCAATTCTGCGGAATTCTCTTTCCTGGAGGAAGCGCAGGAGTTTGACCTGTGCCTGAGGAGAGAGTTCGCCCACTTCATCGAGAAAAAGTGTTCCCAGATGAGCTTCTTCGACCAGGCCGGGTTTATCCCTGTCGGCTCCGGTGAACGCACCTTTTTTGAAGCCGAAGAGTTCACTTTCGAAAAGTGTATCCGGAACAGCTCCGCAATTCATGGCCACAAATCGCCCATCGAGTCTTTTTGACATGCGGTGGATAATTCTGGAGAAGAATTCTTTTCCGGTTCCGCTTTCTCCGCCAATCAGAATAGTTGAATTTGTGGGGGCGATTTTCATTGCAAATTTAAGAACCTTCTCCATCGATGGTGAACCTGCCATCAGGTCAGAGAGGAACTGTTGTTCAAGCTGGATCTGGTCATCATTTCTCTCAATCCGCAGTGCGAGTTTATCCAGGACGGATTTGAGGTCGGTCATCTTAAATGGTTTTACCAGATAGAATGCGGCGCCATTTCGGAGGGCGTTTGTGGCTTCCTCCAGTTCGTTCATTGTTGTAAAGACCACGATCTCCGCACTGTATCTGGTACGGATATAGCTAACAATATCAAGCTCGATCATGGGCATCTGCTGGATATCTAAAAATACGATTCCGATCTGGGATTGATCGAAGGCCGACAGAGCTTCTGCCTGAGAGCCGGTCTCAATCACATGGAGTCCCTGTAAAGAGAGGTTTTCTCTTATCCTGGCACGGAAAGGGATATCTGATGAGATAACCAGAACAGATTTGTTAATTTTGCCGGTTGTATTTGAGATTATTGACATAGCATTTTTTATGCAGTTGAACTGGAAAAAAGTTTATTTTTACACCAGTTCTGTAATTTAAATAAAATACGTTTTAGAAGCCGTATCTTCAACGGCAGTTACTGAATATGCTTTACAGGTTTTTTTAATGAGATTTTCTTTAGACAGGGTTTCTATCACCCGTGCAAGACTTGTTGAACGGCTCATCGCCATATTTCTTTTACTCATTTTACTGATTACCGCTCTAGGATTCTTTCCCTTTTCACATTCAAAGTTCAGAGATTATCTCAAAAATGCTCTTATTAAAGAAGGAGTGGAGCATTGTTCTGTTGGAAAGGTTGCAATCACGCTTTGGAAGAAAATAGAGATCACGGATATAGAGATTGGAATGTCTGAGAAAGGACAGAGCTATCTTTTTCAGTCCGACAAAATTCAAGTATCCCTTAACCCGTTTCCGGTATTGTTTCAATTAAAGCAGTTGAAAAGAGAATTTGCTGATTTATCCGTGAAAAAGCGGCTTTTATCAGATCCTCTTTCAGTGCTTGAAGAATTAATACGAATAAGAAGCAAGTATAATAACTTTGAAGAGGTAAAGTTTTATCGGGTTGCATTAAAGGTCACCAAGGGGAAAAAGATCGATATTGTAGCAAAGGATTTTTCACTCGAAATTGGATCCAGTGATGAAGGGGCGGGTGTATTAGACTGTTTTTTTGAAGGTGATGAGGTTTATTACAGGAAGAATTTTGTCACCGATATTAAAGGCGTTGTTACGTATGATGGCCGGGTTCGATTAAACAGGTGTAAAGGCAGGGCTTACGGCGGAAAGTTCAGGGTTAGTTCGGTTATAGATCCTGAGAAGAGGTATCTGGAGCAATTTTCTTTTTCAGGATCTGGTCTCAATCTGAAACGGCTTTATCAGGCACAGCAGTTTGGAAGTGGGGAGGTAGGAGGAAAAGCGGATATAGAGATTCGCCTGTGGGGTCATCTTATGGTTGACTCGCTCAGGGGGACTGCAGAGATCAATGTGAGTGATTTATCCACGAGGGGACTTCCCATTCAGGAAGCCTTTTCTTTTTTCCTTTCTGCGCCAGAGTTTTCAGAGCTCCGTTTCAGCAGGTTTAAGGCTGATCTGCAGCTCCAGAGTCCAGGGAAGTTTCTAACCGCAATGAGCGGCAGCGGGGAGATGTTGGATTTGAATGCTGATGGATGGATAAGTCTGGATGGGGAGCTGAACCAGGAGATGCGCGGAGAGATATCAGCTAAAATGGCCAGAAAACTTTCTAATCTTGTAGCAGGTTCTCTTGAATCTACGGAGAGGAGAGGCAAGCTGTTCAAGTGCAGAGTTTATGGCAGCCTTTCCAACCCAAAGATTGAGCTGGACAGAATGATTTTAAAAAGAGCCGTAGGGAATGTTTTTCAGAATATGAGGCAGGGATTTCAGGATTTGTTCAAGAAAAAGTAGATCTTTTTCCTGCCGGAATAGTAGATTGCATTTACCTCGATTTAGATTGTTTCAATACAAAAAAAATGAGGTACTACACAATAAAAAACAGGAGCAGTTATGGAGATAATTATAACTCCGAACTATGAAGAGATGAGTAAGACTGCCGCAAAGATAATAGCGTCTGAAATCAGGCGTAAGCACGATCTGGTTCTTGGGATGGCGACAGTCAGATCACTGCTACAGCACTGCAGCTCCATACACACGTTACTGTTGTGCTGGACGAAGATGCAGCATCCATGCTTACCCGCACTGAATACTATAACTGGGTACGCGATAATAAGCACATGGTTCACAAACTGGTTGACAGGTAGTTTGTTGTAAAAGGAATCCATAGCTCCGGCCATAGGCTATTTTTTCAGATATGTGATCCCGGCAGTTGCATTGGCCTTTATCTTTCAACGGGGTTGTCCTCTATTTATAGTCAAAAAAGGGGCCTGTATGAAAAACAGGATCATGGATACAATTGTAAGCGACTGGCAGAATTCTGAGCATATAAGGACTCTTCAGAGCCTTAAAAGCAGGAAAGGCAGCCGTCTGTTTGGTGACAGGGTGAGGTCGCTTACTCCTGAGGAGATAAAAGTGCTTGTTTCTCAGGGGAACCGGGCTTCGGACTGGAATGAAATCCGTGTATCCGATGGTTTTATCCCTGAGAATATCTATGACAATCTGTTCAGGGGTGCCTGTGTGCTTGGGGTTTTCACAGGAAAGGAAGTAATGGCTTATGAGGGAGCACCGTTTTCATCCGGGATTTACAAAAGTGTAATCTGCAATTCCGAGATAGGAAACGATTGTCTGCTGTTCAGAGCCGGTCTTATATCGAACTGTGTAATCATGGATGGTGCCGCTGTTTATGAGACCGGGAGCCTGCTTTGTTCAGGAAAAAGCGCTTTTGGTAACGGAAGGTCTATATCGGTCGGGATAGAAACCGGCGGCAGGGAAGTAAAGGGGTTTGCGGAACTGACAATTCAGACCGCATCAGCAGTAGCTCTTAACAGAAAAGATTCCGCCCAGCTTGCTCTCTATGATGATTTTGTAGAAGCTTATACAGAAGAGTGCAGTGTTCCCTTCGGTGTTGTTGAGCAGAATGCGGTTATTCGCAATACATCGAAAGTGGAGGATTGTTTTATCGGAAAATCGTGTGTTATTGACGGGGCGACACTGGTTCAGAACAGCACGATCTTGAGCAGTCCTGAAGAGCCGGTGCAGATAAGTCACGGGGCTTTTGTCCGCAACTCGATTCTTCAGTGGGGCAGCGAGGTAACCTCCATGGGAATTGTAGACGATTCAGTGCTTACGGAGCATTCCCATGTAGAGCGTCACGGCAAGGTGACTTCGAGCATAATAGGGCCGAATACCGGAATAGCTGAGGGCGAGGTCACATCATGTCTTCTGGGACCCTTTGTAGGATTCCATCATCAGGCTCTGCTTATAGCAGCAATATGGCCGGAGGGCAAGGGAAATGTGGCCTATGGGGCAAATGTGGGCTCAAATCACACTTCAAAGTCACCGGATCAGGAGATTTGGTGCGGTGAGGGGCTGTTTTTCGGGCTGGGAGTAAATATCAAGTTCCCATGTGATCTCACACGTGCGCCTTACTCCCTTATCGCTACTTCTGTCAATACACTTCCACAACGCATTGAATTTCCGTTCTCTCTGATAAACACGCCTTCATTTCATCCGCCAAATCTGCCTCCTTTGCACAATGAGATTTTCCCGGGCTGGGTGCTTTACAACAATATCTATACAGTGATGCGTAATGAGAGCAAGTATCTCAAGCGTAACAAGGCTCGCAGGAATATGTTTACTTATGAAGTATTCCGCCCGGATATCGCTGATCTGATGGTGCTTGCCCGTGATGCACTGGTAAATATTTCCGAAACACGGGAGCTTTATACCGGAAAAGAGATAAAAGGACTGGGCAAAAACTTTCTCACAGAGGAGAACCGGCTCAAGGCGATTGAGAGTTACAATTTCTACATAGAGTATTATTGCCTTGTTTCTCTGCTGGAGGCGGCATCGGATTGTGTCTTACGGGGTGACACCGGATCTATAGGGGAAATTGCCACATTGCCCGGTAACCCAAGGTGGGAGCATGCGCGCGGGATTCTCATTTCCGGAGGGTATCCGGAAAGAACAGTAAAGGAGAGTCTTGAGCGCTTGATCGAGATGAAGGAAAAGATTGCCAGTGATACCGAGAGGTCAAAGTTCAGGGATGATCAGCGCGGCAGCCGTATTATCGATGATTATGCCTGTGCGCATGAACGTGCCTGCGATGATTCCTTTGTTAAGGAAATGTGGGCAAAAGTATCAGAGTCAAAAGCGCAAATAGAGAAAATACTGGCTGCGTTGCAGAATATCACGGGTTAAGAACCCTTTTATTATTAGATTTCCTTGATTTTCATCAGAGGAAGAGGTTTTCCTGTTCTTATTTGTATCTGACTGTTCTGTGCAGAACAGTTTGGATAAACCTTGAGACATAATGAGTTCCTCCGGATACCCGCAATCGGAAGAAAATAAGCCAGTCCTCACATCGAGGGGGCTTGAGCGCAGGCTCAAGCGTCATCTGCTTAAAGAGCCTCAGGATTATCTCGCTGTAACAACACCGGGATTTGAGCATATAACTGCAGATGAATTGACAGGGATAAATGCTGCTGTTAAAAACAGGATCAGCGGGGGAGTGGAGTTTTCCGGCGGGCTTGATCTTGTGTATTTGTCAAACCTGCGGCTCAGGACAGCTAACAGAGTGCTGATGAGAATCGGCTCATTTACATCCCGATCATACCCGGAGCTTTACAACAAGGCAAAGCGTATCTCTTGGGAATTGTATATCGGATTCAACAAAGAGATTTCTTTTTCCGTCTCTTCTCACAATTCCCGCCTTCATCATTCGGAGAATATCTCAGATGCGGTTTACGATGCAATAAAAGAGGAGATGGGGAAACTTGGTCTGGAGGTAAAAAAGAGCAGAGAATCATCCTTGAGATTTTTTCTAAGGCTCGCAGATGACGTCTGCACGATCAGCATCGATACCAGCGGGGAGCTGCTGTACAAGAGGGGTTACAGAAGAGAGGTGGGGCATGCCCCGATACGTGAGACAACAGCGGCTGCTTTACTGATGGAATCGCAGTGGGAAAAATATCCTCTGATTGTGGATCCATTGTGCGGGTCTGCCACATTTATGCTGGAGGCGGCGCTTATGGCTTGTAACAGGGCGCCTGGAATTAATCGTGATTTCGCGTTTTCATTCTGGCCCTGTTTTAACGAGAGTAAATGGGAGAGGCTCAAGAGGGAAGCACTGCAGGAGGAGAGGAAAAACTGCAGATTGCAGTTGGTTGCATCCGATATCAGTTCCGATGCAATCAGGGCATCAGAGGAGAACCTGAAGAATCTTGGTCTGGATGGGGCGGTAAAGCTTAGCAGACAGGACTGTCTCAGTTTCAAACCTGAATCAGAAGAGAAGGGGCTGATCATTTCAAATCTTCCATACGGCAAGCGTGTTGGAGCAGGGATGGAGATCAGGGAGTTTTACAGGATGTTCGGGGCGCATCTGAGGTGCTATTTTCAGGGCTGGAGTTACGGGTTTGTTGTAGAGGATCCGGATTTTGAGAAGATTGCGGGGCTTGAGAGGAAAAAGGAGATAAGATTTGTAAATGGGGGGCTGAAGGTGAGATTTGTTCAGGGAAGGATTGGGTGAGGATAGGGATTTGAGAGGCCCACTGATCCCCTCAAAGGGGGACTTCGAGGGTGTAGATACGAGGGAGAGTTACTTTACAAGTACACTTTAACTTTAAAATCATTCGATAATGATGCCGATTAAGGAACGATCAAATATACTCAAACAAATCCTGCTGACCGGAGGTGATTTTATCGAAGTTTGTGCCTGTGAGTTCCAGAATCGAATCTGCGACCGGTTTTAGCTGGCAGTCTACATAGTGGTTGTAGTCGAGGGGAGAGGTGAGTTTCTGAATAGGTTGCGGCCCATCGATAGTGATACAATACTTTACCAGGTGAGGAGGGGACTCCAGAAGTTTCGCTGCCTGGACATGGGGCGGGATATTAACCGTGTATTCTTCCACCTGTTTTCTCAGTCTCTTTTTGTAAATAAGCTTGTCGTCAACTACTCCGCTTTTGACTTTTAATACGATATCGTTAATGTACTGTTCCAGTTCTTTACCCGAGAAAACCCTTGATACAAGTTCATGCTGAAACTCCTTTGCCAGCTCTGTCCAGTCGGAGCGGGCGGATTCCATACCTTTGAAAACAAGTTTGAATTCCGAGCCTTCGGTTATGCTTCCGCAATAATGTTTCTTGCTTCCCAGGTTTGTCCCCCTTACAGCAGGCATAAGGAAATGGCGAAAATGGTTCTGATACTCGAGCTTGAGCCTTGAATTGACATTGAAGGTCTCTTTGAGATGTTCTGAGAGCCACGAGGTAATCTCTGTTGAGAGGGATCTGCCGATCTGGTCGGCTTCTTTTTCGAATCCGGGACCCAGGAGAACGAAAAGAGAGTCTGTATCTCCATAGATGACCTTGTATGGAGTAGATGAGGTGATATGGCTGACTGTGGTTTTAAAGATGTACTGGCCTGTTTTGGTGATGGTAGATGCGAGTTCCGGCGAAAAAAACCTGCATCCTTTTGCTCCAAGCACGCCATAAAAGCTGTTCATGAGGATCTTTATAGCCTGAGATAGATATGGATTATTGTCTTTTTTGGCAGCACTGCGTGCCTCAAGTAGGTTTTCTATTATTTCAGGCAGTATGTAATTAGTGGCAGAGAAAGAGGTTCCGGCAGGGGTATTTACCCGGTCTGAGGATTTCTCCAGATAGCCCAGAGGATCGATTTTGAAAGTGGATATGATAGAGGGGTAGAGGCTCCTGAAATCGAGTACAAGGACGTTTTCATAGATTCCAGGTACCGGTTCCAGTACAAAACCGCCGGGAAGAGGGTCAGCGGAGGAGAAAATATCTGCTGAGTCACCTGCTACAAAACCTTTGCGGTGAAGGCGGGGGAGGTAGAGGTAATCGAAAGCGGCAATGCTTCCTCCGGTGCGGTCAAGAAGATGACCGCTGAGCTTTGAACGTTCGATTGTCCCGGGAAGCAATCCTGCTTTGTCGAATATCTCTTTAGTCAGTCTGGCGTCTTTCAGGTTGTATCTGGCAAGTGCTTCTTTATCAGTCTGAAACTGACAGTTGATTTCCGCTATTTTCTCCCGGCCTGTCAAGGTAATGTCCTTTGTTTCCCCAAGCATCTCCGATGCCACAAAATCGAGCGAATACTCCTCGAATGTGTGGAAAAAAGCCCTTAGCATCACCGGTACATCCATGACTACTCTTCCCGGCACTCTTGCAGTCCATTTTGCCCCACTCTGATTTTCGACTATTCTTGAACCCGGATCACGACCCATATCGAATGGGAGTGAGAGGACCCTGCATCTCTGCTGAATGATCCTCAGATCAAAATCAATCACGTTCCATCCTATGATCACATCAGGATCGCTTTTTTGCAAATGTCTGAAAAAGGAAACAAGCAGTTCTTTTTCATCTTTACAGAACCAGACCGGATTCCGGTTCTGTCTCTCTCCCTCTATAAACACAGTCTCCCCGCCGCATCCGAAGCAGGCGATACTGTAGATCCTGTCTGAGGAGGCATCGGTTTCTATATCGATAGACATCACTTTGAGTACCGGTTTCACCTCTGTACCGCGGATCACAGGATTATGCATAGTCAAAGTGTTGCCTTTTTGGGAGAGTTTTCCTCTTGCCTCAAATCCGCCATTTACGAACCTTTCCATCAGGTATCGGTCAACAGGATGGATATCTGATTCGTAAATGATATTGCCTCTGCTTTTGAGATCTTTAATGCAATCAAGAAACGATGACTGGTTTTGGAAGTAGAGACAGTCCACTGCTGTTCCATCCAATGCTTTCATTGGAAGTTTTTTTCTTTCCACCGCAGTTTTTACAGGATAATCGGATGATGCTGGAATAAAAAAGAGGGGACGGTAATGATCAATAACTATTCTGACCGGAGAACCGCTTTCAGATACAGCATACAGTATTATTTCAAAGTGTCCTCTGAAATCACGGAAGGAGTAGTTCAGTAGAAAGCAGGAGATTGATTGAGAATCGGTCATCATGGTTAAAATATTTGTCTGCCAGCCTTTGCACAGCGGCTTTAGCAGAGAAATGTCGTGCAGAAACCGGTAATAAATTTGATATAACTGAACATCTTACGAATTGAACGGGCTGGTTATTGACACAATTCATAAGTGATCCGAATAAAGAGTTTTTCTGGAAAAGATTCCGGATTAAAAAAAATCTCCTTTTATTTCTCTCTGAAACCATTTTATAATAATGCCGGTGTATTGAAACAGATTACGGGAGAAACTTCATCATTTAAACCCGAGGAGGAATTATGGATAATATGTGGGAAAAAATTAAAAAGGGATTGAGGGACGGTGCTGCGCTATCGATGGAGAAGATCGAGGAGTACACAAAACTTGGCAAGCTGAAAGTGGAAGAGATGGCGGCCAAGAGGAAAATTGAGCGTAATTTCATGGATCTTGGGGAGCGTGCTTTCGATCTGATCGAAGAGGGGAAGGGGAGTGAAATAGCCCAGGACCTTACAGTCAGGAAATCGATTGAAAATGTGAACGCTCTCAGGGAGGAACTCAAGGAACTGGACCTGAAGATGAGGGAAGTGACTGAGAGCGCAAAAAAGGAACATGAAGAAGAGGACAGTGATATCAGCGACGTTTAGCAGATGAAGAAGGAAAAGACGATTCTTATTGTTCCGCCACGGGGGACTCCGGCAAAGGCTATCAAAATCCGTCTCTCTGTGGCGGTCGCTTTTATGGTTCTGGTTACAATCGGATTTGCGGGATATTTTATTCCTTTTAACAGTTTTACCCTTAACATTGTTGAACAGAATCAGAAAAAAAACCTTACAGATCAGAACAGAGCTTTACTTCAAAGGATTCTGTCATCACTTAAACTGCTTAATAATTTAAAAGAGCAGGTTGCCAGGCTTGAGGAAAAGCGTCAGACTGTGTTGAAAGCAGGCGCAACAACTGATCATCATTTCGAGCATGTGGCAGAGCGTAAGATCGATTTCAGCAGGATGCAGGCTGACGAACTACTGCGTTATGCAGAAATCCAAGAATCAAAGCTTGAAAAGTTTATTTCATTTGCAAGCAATAAAGAAAACTTTTTCAATCATGTTCCGGTGATCTACCCTGTTGTGGGATCTCCCATAATATCAAGGCGGTTTGGAAGCTCCAAAGATCCGTTTTCGGATGCTGAGAAGTGGCATTACGGAACAGATTTTGCGGCGGAGGAGGGGACTGATGTCATCGCTACTGCATCAGGAACAATCAGCCGGGTGGAGAATCATCCAGTGTGGGGAAAGAGGGTCTATATCGATCATGGAGAGTATCAGACAGTATACGCCCACCTTGGAAAGGTAAGTGTAGTAAAGGG
>ERZ795047.2909-NODE-2909-length-15787-cov-5.382723_pt1 | contig 15787 bp, 16 predicted proteins | sample MGYA00375131_ERZ795047 | MGnify/ENA primary metagenome ERZ795047 (study PRJEB30176, sample SAMN05720228) | activated sludge metagenome | isolation source: Anaerobic digester | place: Japan | collected 2015-05-20 ...
TTTCGGGGGAGCCCCCGGTGGAAAGGATACGCTTTGCGGGCGGGGTATTTTCTGAAGCTTGATTTGGTCGTTTTTTTGTGTCCGTTCTTTATCCACGGGCGGACAAAAGAGGGGGTATAATGCGGGCGATATGGACGAAAGGGCGACAATTGCGAGGATACGCACTATCGAAAAAATACTGTCGGACAGGGAGCGCGCCGACACGCTGTCGAGGTACAACGTCGGCGAAAAGGTGCACACAAAGCAGCTGCTTTTCCACAAGTGCGACAAGCGAAACCGCTGGGTGTTTGGCGGAAACCGCTCGGGAAAGACCGAGTGCGGCGCGGTGGAGACGGTCTGGCGGGCGAGAGGTATTCATCCCTATTTGCCCAACAAAAAGGACACCTTCGGCTGGGTGGTAAGCGTCAGCTATGAGGTGCAGAGAGACGTTGCGCAGAACAAGATACTGAATTACCTCAACCCCGCCTGGATACACGACATCATCATGCACTCAGGCTCCAAGACGGGCGCCGAGTACGGAGTTATCGACACAATCGTCGTCAAAAACGTCTTCGGCGGACTGTCAAAAATCGGCTTCAAGTCGGCTGACCAGGGCAGGGAGAAGTTTCAGGGCGCGTCGCTGGACTATGTGTGGTTTGACGAAGAGCCGCCCAAGGACATTTACGAAGAGTGCAGAATGCGCGTCATTGACAAAAGAGGGGTGATTTACGGCACAATGACCCCATTGAAGGGCTTGACGTGGGTCTATGACGAAATTTACCTCAACAAGTACAACTCCGACGAAATTCAATGTTTTCAGATGGAATGGGCGGACAATCCCTTTCTCGACCCCGCCGAAATCTCCGAAATGTCGGCAAGCATGTCGGACAGCGCGCTCGCGTCACGCAGATACGGCAAGTTTGACGTAAACTGCGGACTCGTCTATCCCGAGTTTGACGAAACCGTCCACGTTATCGACCCCTTTGACGTGCCCGAGTCGTGGCAGGACCTCATTTCCATCGACCCGGGGCTTAGGAACCCGTTGTCTGCGCACTTTTACTGCGTGGACTATGACGGCAACGTGTACGTTGTGGGCGAGCACTACGAAAAGGACAAGGACATCGACCACCACGCGCTGAAGATAAAAGAGCTTGCCGACCGCTTAAACTGGCACCGGATGTCCAACGGCAGTCTGGAAGCCATCATTGACAGCGCGGCGAAGGCAAGGACGCTCAGCTCGACCAAGAGCGTAGCCGAACTGTTTTGCGAGAGGGGCATAAACGTCAATTGCAACGTCAACAAGGAGCTGTTTTCGGGTATCAACACGGTAAAAAGCTACCTCGCCAAAAGAAAGCTGTTTATCTTCCGCACCTGCCCCAACATGATACGCGAGATAAAAGGCTACTGGTGGGGCAAGGACGACGCCCCCGTTAAAGCGGACGACCACGCCATGGACGAACTGCGCTACTACATCATGACCCGCCCGACCAACACTCCCCCCAAACAAGGCAAGTCAATCTTGCGGAAGCACTACGAGCGGCTTTTGAGAAACGCGAAAACAATAACATACGACGGCGTATAAGAGGTAAAAAATGATCGACATTCTGTTGAAAAAGGCACAAGGGTATGAAGTTGTGGAGACCGTGCAGGAATATGCGTACGACGAGGAAGGCAACAGAAAGCTCCTCAAGGAAAAGGTCTCCCGAAAGAATGTGCCGCCCGACATCTCGGCGATCAAGACCTATCTCGAGATGTATGACAAAGAGGTCTACACCATGACCGACGAGGAGCTGAAAGCCGAAAAGGACAGGCTGATAAAGACCCTCAGAAAGGAGAAAAAGAATGAGCAAAAAGAAAAATAAGCTTGTGGAAGAAATAAGGCAGGACTACGAAAACCGCAAGGAGCAGAGGCGAAACATCGAAAGAAACTGGCTGCTTAACATCAACTTCCTTGTGGGAAATCAGCACGCGTACGTCTTACAAAACGGCGAAATCGCCACCCTCGCCAAGGATTATTACTGGCAGGAGAGAGAGGTCTACAATCACATTGCGCCGATTATAGAAACCCGTTTGTCAAAGTTCGGGACGCTAAAAGGCAGTGTGTCGGTAAGACCCGCCTCCGAGGATACCGCCGATGTCAACTGCGCCAAGTTCGCCACACGCCTGCTCAAGGGTGTGGAAGAAGGCATAAATCTCTCGAGGCTTGTCGATAAGGCGACGTTTTGGTCGGAGCTTACGGGCACGGCGTTTTATAAGATAACGTGGTCGGACTCAAAGGGCTTCGAGGTGGGCAGAGACGGCGACAGAGCGATTTTTGAAGGCGACGTCGAAGTGTCGGTCTGCTCGCCGTATGAAGTTTACCCGGACAGTTTGTCGTGCGGCGACCTGGACGAATGCTCCAGCATTATCCACGCCAAGGCGTATCCCGTATCTGTCATTGAAAACCTGTGGGGCGTAAAGCTCGAGGGCAGGGAAATCAACGTCATGAACCTCGACAACGTGGACGCGGGCGGCGGCTTTAAGTACGTTTCGCGCGCGACAAAGCTTTTTACCGACACGCGGAAGGACCACGAGATAGTCATCGAGCGGTATTCTCTCCCCACCGCAAAATACCCCGACGGCAGGCTTGAAATCGTCGCGGGAGAGGAGCTTTTATACGCGGGCGACCTTCCTTATATAAATAAAGAGGAAGGAAGGCGCGGCTATCCCTTTGTCAGACAGGTATGCCTCTCCCAGCCGTCCAGCTTTTACGGCAACTGCATTATCGACAGGCTTATACCCATCCAGCGCGCGTACAATGCCATAAAAAACCGCAAGCACGAGTATTTAAACCGCATCGCCATGGGCGTACTGATGGTTGAAGACGGCAGCGTCGACCTCGACAACATCGAGGAAGAGGGTATCGCCCCCGGCAAAGTCATAGTTTACAGGCAGGGGAGCAACGTGCCCATAATGATGAATATGGGCGCAGTGCCGCCCGACTTCAGGGACGAGGAAGACAGGCTGCTTGCCGAGTTTATTACCGTCAGCGGCGTGAGCGACTTTCTGACAAGCTCCTCAATACGCGCCGAAAACATGAGCGGCGTAACGCTTAACCTCATAATTGAGCAGGACAACAACCGCCTTTCTCTCACCGCCGACAGCATACGCAACGCGATAAAAGAGGTGGGCAGGCACATTTTGCGCCTTTACAGGCAGTTTGCCACGACCAAACGCCTTGCAAGAGTTGCGGGCGATAACGGGGCGATGGAAAAGGTGTACTTCACAAGCAGCGACATAACGAGCGACGACCTGGTCTTTGACATCGCAAACGAGCTTACCGACACCCTTTCGGGCAGAAAGAACACCGTCGCCGAGATATTCCGCATGGGCTTGCTTTACGACGAAAACGGCAAGCTGACCGACTCGGCGAGAGTCAAGATTCTCGAGATGATGGGCTTCGGAAACTGGGAGACTGCGGTAAATTCCGAAGAACTCCACAAGAAAAAGGCGATGAGGGAAAACGAGTGCGCCCGTGCCGAAAAGCCCGCAATCGACGACTTCGACAACCACGAAATACACGTCGAGGAGCACACAAGATACCTTGTCAGCTCCGAAAACAACCTCGACGAAAGCGCGAGAAAAGCGTTAAACGCACACATTCGCGAGCACCTTAAGTACAGGCGGCTGTTAAAAGAAGCCGAGAGCCTGTAAAAACAAATAAATTAAGGAGAAAAAGCCATGGACGAAAATGAAAAAACCGTTCTTCCCGCCGAAGGCGACAAGGAGAACACCTCTTTCGGAAAATTCCGCACGGCGGAGGACCTACTCAAAGCGTACAACTCGCTCGAGAGCGAGTTTACAAAGCGCAGCCAGAAGCTCCGCGAGCTGGAACAGACCAAAGACAGCGCCAAGACCGATTGGGAAAGCAAGGTCAACGAGCTTTACGCAAAGTACCCGGTCGCGAACGCCTGCACCGACGACCTTATCAAGGAAATTTCGGAAAACAAAAACAGCATGAGCGAGGAAAATTTCCTCGAAAACGCCCTAATTTCCGTTTTAGCTAAGAAAATCGTCAGCAAAGAGCAGGCGGCGACCGATGAGGAAGTAGTGAAGATGGTGCTGGAAAAAGAGGAGAACAGGGAAAAGGTCATAAACGACTATCTCGGGAAAATACGCTCGAACCCCGTTCCCAAAGCTTTTCCCAAAGCGGGTGGAGCTATACCCGTTACGCCCAACAAGCCGCTGACTTTGGCGGAAGCGGGGCGGATAGCTCAGAAATATCTTGAAGGAATATAGGAGAAAAACATGATCACGACAACACAGGTAGACGCCATATTGCAAAACATTTATCTCGACGTAATCGGAAATCAGATTGACAGTACGACCAGCCCTTTTCTCAACGTCATCGAGAAGAGCGCGCAGAACATCCACCAAGGACAGGTAAAGTACCCCACCAGAATGGGTATAAGCGGCAGCGTGGGCTGCGGCGCCGAAGTTGAGCCGTACCCTGCGTCCGACAACGCGACAATCTTAAACTTCACCTGCAACCTCGCCAACATCTACGGCACCCTCAACATCTCCGACAAGGCGCTCCGCTGCTGCCAGAACACCCCGTCGGACGCCGTTAACCTCTTCCAGAGCGAAATGCAGGCGTTAATCGACAGCGCAAAATACAACTTTAACAGAATGCTGTTCCAGAACGGAAGCGGCGTGCTGGCAAGAGTTGTGTGGCAGGACGCAGAATTTTTGGGACTCGACAACGTCCGCAACCTCGCCCCGGGCATGGTGCTCGACATCTACGACGACCTCTGGTACAAAGTGCCCAAGGCGTTTACAATCGTCGGCGTGGACTACTCGGACAACTCGATTATACTCGACAAGTCCCTCGAAGAAGACGCTGTGCTCGGAGGCTACCTCTTTGTGCGCAACTCGAGAGACAAGGAGCTAAACGGCATAGAGTATATCTTTACGCCCACCCAGGCTGACATCCTTTACGGCGTAAACACCGCCGACTATCCTTACTTTAAGCCCGCGGTTACAAATGCTCAGGAACTGACCACCGACACCATACAGGAGACCATCGACCTCGTCGAGGAGAAGAGCGGCAGCCTCATCAACTTTATCATCGCAAGCTACGATATGAGAAGGAAATACCTCGCGCACCTTCGCGATATAAGGAGCAACGTCGACTACATGAACCTCGACGGCGGCTTTAAGGCTCTCTCTTACAACGGTGTGCCCATTTACGCCGACAAGTTTGTCCCCGACAGCACGATGTACTTCCTCAACACCAACGACTATATTCTCGCGCAGCTGGGCGACTGGGACTGGGTCACGGGTATCGACGGACACATTCTCCTTCCCGCCGAGGGCAGTCCGTATTACGTCGCGCACCTTGTCAAGTACGCAAACCTCCTTTGCAAGCGTCCGTTTGCCCAGGCAAAACTGACGGTCGCCGAGCCTACAGCGGCGGAAGGCGCCGACCAAGAGTGAGGTAAATAATGCTCATCGAAATCACCGCCGATCTTTTTGACATATCCTCGAGGATAAAGGAAATCGACCCCCGCTACAAGATTTTCTACGATACCGGAAAAAATGCCTTCAAACTCTACATGGGCGACCGCTACGAGCTGACGTTTCCGTTTCCGCATCTTGACGTAAGAGCTCTTGACTACGCATTCGAAACAAGGACAGAACGCCTTGACGAAATACTTGCGAAGATAGACAGGCACAACGAAAACGTCCACACCGAGGCGGTAAAGCGCGCGCAGGATAACCTCGAGGACATGGCGGTGACGACCCTTTAAGCCCCCAAAATTAGCCCCCAAAATGCGAGCATTTTGGGGGTGCCCCCGGGAAGATGCCCCCAAAATTAGCCCCCAAAATGCAAGCATTTCGGGGTGCCCCCCTGGGGGAAAGCCCCCATTTTGCAGGGGAGAACGGGGGAGAAAGTCCCCATTTTGCAGGGGAGAACGGGGACCCCCTGGGGAAGGGGGTTGCGGCGTTTCGCCTGACGAAACGCCGCCCCGCCCGCGGGTGCGAAGCCGGCGCGGGCGGAGTGAAAGAGCGGGAAAAACCTTTTTTAAAGAATTTATTAATGCAAACGACCGCGGGAGAAAGCCCTGATTGGGGGCTTCCCGAAAAACAAAGGTTTTTCGGGATAATTTCCGAGGGTCCCCCCAAAATGATGTCGGGGAATTGCATATAAGGAGTTAATGTGAAACTACGAGACGTGCTTGAAAAAGCTATCGCGATAATAAACGACGACATTGACCTGAACACACCGAGCGTGAAGCTGACCAAGCTGATAAAGTGCGCCAACACCGTCTACGCCGAGCTTGTGGAGGAGTATTCCTACCTCAAGCGCGAGGAAGAAGCGGAGTTTGTCGACGGCAGGGCATTATTCGGTCAGTTCGCAAAAACCGTAAAGGACATTACGGGCGTATATAAAAACGGCATAAAGTACCCGTTTACCGTCTATCCCGACTGCGTAAAGAGCGAAAAATTAAACGGCAAGGCGGTTGTCAGATACGTATATCACGCGCCCGAGGCCGGGATCGACGACGCGCTCGAGCTTCCGCCCCAGTTTTCCGCCCACGTCCTCGCAAACGGCGTGGCTGCCGAGTACTTTTACCGCTCGGGGCTGATTGACGAGTCGGCGTTTTACAAAAACAGGTACGACACTTCGGTCATCAACCTGACCCGCAAAAACAAGCCCATTGAGCTTAAGGTGGAGAGGTTTTTATGAGAAGGCCGTATTTACGAAACGACGTGGCGGGCAAGGTCACCCGCTACAATTACCCTATCACCGCATTTTCGGGCATAGACGCCGACGCCAAGGAAGATTCCCTCGCGTTGAATTACGGCGTATACGGCTACAATATCGCGGTGAGAAACGGCGTGCTGACCGACGGAATGGGTATAGAAAGTCCGTCCTATGACGGCTCCCACTTTCCCGAAACGAGGCAGAATTTAGCCGCCGTCAGGTCTATGTTTGTATACAAGCATTTCGACTACGCAAACGGCGTCAAAAACGACCGCCTGATAGGATTTTACGACGACGGGCAGGTATATCAGGGGAGTTTCCTTATGACCCGCCTTGTGCCCATTGAGCGCATGACGTTTACATCCCGACACGTAACCTTCCTCAACTATTACGCCGACGAGAGAGATTACCTCTGCGCAATCGGAGACAACGGGGAGATGAAACTCTACGACGGCTTTGACGTTACCGATGTTTCCGACTGCCCCGCGCTCAGCGACGCGTGCGTACACTACGGGCGCATATACGGCGTGGTGGACAGGGCGACGAGGATATACTTCAGCGCGCCCCTCGACCCCGCAAACTGGAACCACGGACTCACCGAGGGCGGCTACATCGCGTTGACCGACGAGGGCGGACAGGTAAAGAGGATAGTCAGCTTCAAAGACAGCCTATATATCTTCCGCGAATACGCCGTTTACAGGCTTGTCGCTTACGCCGACCAGACCGAGTTTACGCTGTCAAAGGTCTTCACGGGCGACAACAAGATCTACTCGGGAAGCGTCACAGTGTGCGGGGACAGGATTGTGTTTCTCGCGGACGACGGGTTTTACTCCTTTGACGGGTACACCTGCAAAAAGGTGCTCCGCAACATCTTTCCGCTGATTGAAAACGGCGAAAATGCCGCGGCGTGCTGCTTTAACCACAGATATTACATCGCGCTGAAGATGAGGACGGACGAAAAAGTCGTGGGCGACGAAAGAGAGACCGACCAGTATATCATGACCAACAACGCCGTCATAAGCTACGACCTTGACCTGGGCGAAGTCAGCATTTTCCGCGGCGCCGACGTGGGCGGCTTTATACCCTACAGCGCCGAAAACGTCAACAAGCTGTATGTACATTTCAATATGTACTACAGGATAGGGCAGGTGGGCGTAATCACCGAGACGGGCAGGCTGTTCGGGCAAAGTCTGCACAAAAAGTGGGTCAGCCCGCGGACGAATTTCGAAATAATAAACCTCGACAAGGTGTTAAAGAAAATTTATATACGAAGCGCCGCGCCCGTAAAGCTGACCGCGAGGATGGAAAACGACGTTGAGTACAACCTGTCGGCGTCCTACAGCGCGCAGATGGTGCCCGTAAACCGCCGCGCCGACAAAATAGGGTTGGTGATCGAGACCGACGCCGACAACTTTGCAGTCAGCGGCATGATACTGGAATTTGACCTGATAAGGAGCCGCAAAGATGAATGAACTGCTTGACAAACTCAACGAAATCAACGTGAAGATCGCCGCGCTGAATAAGAAAATCAACGAGATTAAAGCGGCATTAGACAATCTCAAGGAGTGAAGCCTATGGCATTAAACAACCTAATTTCGGGCGGGGTGCAGCTTGACAGGATTCTCAACGCCTTCCGCTCGCTGCAGGGCGTCACCGACAAGGACAGGACGCGCAATCAGGAGCTTATCAATACCCTGAAGGAAATGGAAAGCGCCTACTACAACAAAGTCGCCCAAAATGCGCCCGACTATGACAGCGTACTTCCCAAGACCACGGGAGGCGTAATGAAAGTCGCCGAGACAAAGACCGACGAAGAACTTAAAGCACAAGCCGAAACCAAGGTGGCCGAGAGCATAACCGAAAAAATAAACAAGCTCAACGAAACCACCGAAAAAAAGCTCAACGACCTGTACAAAAAGCTCTACGCCAACAGCCTCGACTTCGAGGAAGACACGCAGAAAGCCGCCGAAAATTACGCCGTAAAGAGCGAAAAGGCAAAAAATACGGCAATCAAGCGCGGTATCGCCTTCAGCAGTATTTATGACAATGTAAAAGACGACATTTACTCGAGCTATCTTTCCGAACTCAACCTCGCAAAATACGAGTATGAGCAGGTCTCGACGCAGATCGAGAGAGAGGTAAACACTCTCGAAGCATCGCGGCAGGGCGCGCTAAAAGAATACGACCTCGAAAAGGCGGCCGGGATAGAGAAGGAGCTGGAAAAACTCCGCGCCCAGCAGGAATCGGCGGTTGCGGCGGTCAACAGCTATAACCGGAAGATTGCCGACGCCGAGGCGAAGTACCAGCAGGACAGAATCAAGACTATAGAAAAGCTTCAAAGCGACTGGTTAGGCGGGCAGAAAGCCCGGCTCGAGCAGGAGAAATCCACCGCTTTTACGGGTGACAACCTGACCGAAATGAACGCTCGCTACGACCTTGCGAAGAGCTTTTACCTCAGTCTCAACAAGCAAAACGCCAAGCGGCTTATCGAGGAGAACGCGTCGATACTCAGAAACGTCCTCGGCGACGTCTACTTCAAGAAACTGCTCGACGAAAACGAATCGAGATAGGAGAAATTTTTTATGTGGGAAACCATAGTGCAATACGCGTCGGAATCGGGAATATGGGCGATACTGTTTGTCGCGCTGTTTTCGGTTCAGATCAGGGAAAACAAGGCCCGCGAGGCCAAGTACCAGGCGACAATAGAAACGCTTGCCGACAAGCTGAAACTGATCGCCGAAATCAAAGAGAGCGTGGATGAGATAATCCAAAAAATAAATAACACTCTCGAATAAACCTTTTTATAGACGCGAAGAAATATCTTTATAACAGATTAAAAAACCCCGAAGACGTAAGTGTTTCGGGGATTTTTTTGCACCCCAAAAAACACGGTTTTTTGGGGTGCCCCTGTGAATATATCCCCCAAAAGCATATGGGGTGAGTTCAGTCAAGTTTTCGGGGTGTTACCGGGGTCCCCGAAAATGCTTGCATTTTTGGGGTGAATTTACGAGGTCCACGAAAAACACGGTTAGATGGGGTTGTTATCGGGGGGTCCCCGAAAAACAAGGTTTTATGGGGGTTATTTTTGGGCTATTTTTCTATGGGGTCCCCGAAAATGCTTGCATTTTTGGGGTTGTTTTCGGGGAGTGAGTATAGTCCTTTGCCACTTTCAGATTTGTCGCGTAATAGCTCTCCAGCGTGCCGATATCCGACCAGTAGCCGTAATCGACATAGGCGTAAACCTCACCCACAAGGCGCGGAATAAGCTGCCTCCCGAAATCGTAAAATCCTTCGGGAATCAGCGAGAGTATCTGCTTGTTTATTATATATATCCCTGTGTTTATAAGGGCGGGTTTCGTTGTGTCCGGTTTTTCGATAAAGGACGTGACGAGGTTGTTTTCGTCAAGTTCGAGCACGCCGAGTCCCGCGGGGTTTTCTTTGGGCTGGGCGACCAGCGTAAAGAGTGAGTTTTTCGCCTTGTGGAAGCGAATCGCCCGCGAAATGTCGGTCTCGCAATAAGCGTCTCCCGACATCACGACAAAGTCGTCGCCTACAAAATTAGCCGTGCGTTTTACGCTTCCCGCGGTGCCGAGAGGCTCGTCCTCGACGTAGTAGACGAGTTTTACGCCCCATGCGCTGCCGTCCCCGAAGTATGCGATTATACTTTCCGCCTTGTAGCCGAGCGTAAGCGCGATTTCGGTTATGTTATGCTTTTTCAGATGCAAAATAATGTGCTCGAGTACGGGCTTGTCGATGATTTTCACCATGGGTTTGGGAATATCTCGCGTGAGGGGATAAAGCCTTGTGCCCTTTCCGCCCGACATTATTACCGCTTTCATCGTTTAATCTCCTATGTACCCCATTTTAAACGTCGTGCGCGCTCGAAAAATCGCAAAAAAAGGGCGAAATCACTCGATATACCACCCATCTGACAGGTATTTTCTTTTGAATTTCTCAGGTATTTTCTTTTAAGGTTATTTTTAGAGTGAGAAAAATGCGCCCAAATTATACATTTCTCCAAAAGTGCAAGAGTTTAGATAAAAGCTTTTTATTTTTCATTGGTGAAATGAAATTAATTATTCCGCGCGAAGGTTTTATATTAAGGTATTCTGCTTGTAAAAGGTATTAAATTACTATATAATTAAATAATTAAAGATAGCCCCCTAAATGCGCAAATTTAGGGGGGACCCCCTCGGGCACGGATACATCAAAAAATTTTAACTTTTTATGGAGTGCTCAAAAATCCTGGTTTTTGGGGGGTGTTTAAAGGAGAACAGATGGCAAAGAAGCTGAAAGTAGCATTTCTCGGAGGAACGGGAGAGATTGGGAAAAACATGACCGTTCTGGAGTATGGCGAAGATATCATAGTCGTGGACTGCGGAATGAGTTTTCCGTCGGCAGACGAAACACCGGGAATCGATTTTATCATTCCCGATTACAAGTATCTCAAAGACAACAAAGACAGAGTGAAGGCGGTGTTCATAACGCACGGTCACGAGGACCACATAGGGGGACTGCCCTATTTTCTTGCGGACGTCAAGGTGCCCGTTTACGGCAGTCCGCTTGCATTGGGCATTGTCAGAAACAAACTCAACGAGGCGAAGATCAACGATGTGCAGCTGGTCGGCGTAAAGGACGGACAGGTAGTCGAGGCGGGCAAATTCAGCATCGAGTTTGTCAGGGTGACCCACTCGATTGCGGGAAGTTATGCTCTCAGCATAACCACGCCCAAAGGCGTTATCTTCATGACGGGCGACTTCAAGATCGACCACACGCCCATTGACGGCAAAACGACAGACCTCGCGAGAATTGCCGAAATCGGCAAAAAGGGCGTATTGCTCCTTATGATGGACTCGACCAACGTCGAGCGCGACGGCTACAGTATGAGCGAAATGAACGTTTTTCGAGCGCTCGAGTACCAGTTTTCAATCAACAAGGACAGGCGCATAATCGTTGCGACTTTCGCGAGCAACGTCCACCGCGTGCAGCAGATAATAAACTGCGCCCTGCGCAACAACCGCAAAATAGTGTTCAGCGGCCGCAGCCTCAAAAACATCGTGGAGATAGCGCGCACGCTTGGGGAACTTAAGTTTAACGACGACGACATTGTCGACATCGAAAAGACCAACAAAATTCCCTACGACAAGATATGCATTATCGCGACGGGCACACAGGGCGAACCTTCCAGCGCGCTGACGCGTATGAGCAACGACGACTTCAAAAAGGTGTCGATAAGCGACCTCGACTGCGTGATACTTTCCTCGTCGCCCATCCCGGGAAACGAGAAACTGATTTACAACGTAATCAACAACCTCTGCAAAAAAGGCGCGCGAGTAGTTTATAAGTCGCTCGCCGAAGTTCATGCCTCGGGGCACGCGTGCAGGGAAGAACTTAAGCTTATGTTCCGCCTCATAAACCCCGCCTACTTTATACCCGTTCACGGCGAATTCCGCCACTTAAAGCTGAACAAAGAGCTTGCGGTGGAACTTGGCATGAAGCCCGCCAACGTATATCTCCCCACGCAGGGCGATATGGTGGAAGTGGATAAGAGCGGCTTGCGAAAGGGTCAGTCCATCCCGTCGGGCAATCTGCTCCTTGACGGCGCGATGGCGGTAGAGAACGAGTTTTTGATCCGCGACCGCAAGCAGATAGGCGAGGACGGCATACTTATTGCCATAGTCGACCGCACCCGCAACGACGAGGGCGAATACGACAAGCCGATAATCATCACCCGCGGCATAAACGTCAAGGAAGAATACAAGGAAGAACTCGCAGGAGACCTTCTTGTCGATATGAACAACGGGCTTTTCGAGGAAATGGACGCGGCGGGCGCAAAACAGCTGCTTCGAAAAATGCTGGCCAAAAAGCTGTTCAATAAGCTCAAACGCCGCCCCATGGTAATGCCCATAATAATGGAATAAATATGGACGTCAATTCCTTTGTCGATGAGTTGAGAACGCGCTCGCGCGAGGCGTTTATACCCGTAATGCGGGAGCAGACCACCCGACTTCTTGGCGACATTGTCAGAAAATACAATCCGCGGGAAATACTGGAAATCGGCACAGGCGAGGGAGTATCGGGAATTACCGCTCTTGCGAATTGCACAGGACGCCTTACCACTATCGACATCGACGAGGACGCGATATTGCGGGCAAAAGAAAATCTGGAAAAGTGCAATTTAAGGCCGAGGTGCGAGTTTATACTTGGGGATTGCGTGGAAGTTATCAGCCTTATGGACAACCGCTATGACTTTGTAATCCTGGACGGACCCAAAGGACAGTACGCGAAAATTTACGAACTGCTCTTCCCCATGCTTGAAAAAGGCGGTATAATATTTGCGGACGACATTAAGTATCTTGGTCTTGTGGAAAAGGACGGAACGCCTGCCCATAAGCACCGCACAATAGTCAACACGATGAGAAGATTTATCGACACACTAAAAGAAGATACGCGCGTAAGCGTCGCGTTTTACGACATCGAAGACGGCGTGGCGGTGGCGGAGAAGCTATGAAAAAGGCAGAACTTCTTTCCCCCGCGGGCAGTTTTGAAAAGCTCGAAAGCGCGTTCCACTTCGGCGCCGACGCAGTATATCTGGGCGGCAGGGATTTCGGCTTGCGGGCGTATGCCGAAAACTTCTCTTCCGAAGAAATTAAAGAGGGGATAAGTTTTGCTCACGCTTTGGGCAAAAAGGTATACGTCACCGTAAATATCTTCGCCAAAAACGCCGATTTCGGCGCGCTAAACGAGTACCTTGCCCGCCTTGAAAGCTATAACGCCGACGCGGTGATAGTGACGGACATCGGCGTAATCGACTATATACGCAAAAACCGCCCCGGCCTCGACATTCACGTGTCGACTCAGGCCAACACGTTGAACAAGTATGCGGCGGCGTTCTATAAGGATATGGGCGTAAAGCGCGTGGTGCTGGCGAGGGAATTGAGCCTTGACGATATAAAGGAAATTAAGGACTACGTGGGGGACGAACTCGAACTTGAGGCGTTTATTCACGGTGCGATGTGCATATCTTACAGCGGAAGGTGTCTGCTCAGCAATTACCTTTCGGCGCGCGACGCAAACCGCGGCGAGTGCGTTCAGGCGTGCAGGTGGCAGTACAAAATCGTGGAAGCCGGGCGTCCCGACGCCCCGTTGACAGTGGAACAGGACAACCGCGGAACGTATATCCTCAACTCGCGCGACCTTAACACTATCGACATCATCGATAAAATTATCGACGCGGGCGTGTCCAGCCTCAAGATTGAGGGTAGGGTAAAGTCGGAGTATTACGTGGGCACCGTTACGCGGGCATATCGCAGGCGCATTGACGAGTACCTTTCGGGCAAGCCCTTTGACCCGAAATGGGCGGAAGAACTTGTCAAAGTCAGCCACCGCGACTACACGCGGGGCTTTTTCCTCGGCAACGAGGCCGAAGTCAACCTCAAGACCTCAAAACAGGTTTGCGACTGGGCGTTTTGCGCGCTGGTGCTCGGCTATGACGAGGAAAGAGGGGCGATAATAGTGGAACAGCGCAATCGTTTTTACGAAGGCGAGAGACTGGAAATTGTCAGCAACGAGGACGCGCATTGCTTAGTTGCCGACGAAATTTACGACGAAGAGGGGAACAGAGTGAGCGACTGCAAGCTTGTCACGCAGAAGCTTTACATAAAAAGCAACATACATCTGAAGAAATTTGACATGCTCAGAAAATATGCCGGAGGTAAATAATGCAGAATAAACGGACGATATTGTTTCTTACGGGAAAATACTCGAGCGACGTCGCCGAGGCGGTAAACGAGCGCGTTTCGCAGTCCAACGACAATTTGGGCATTATCGTCAATCAGCGCGAGCTGGAGTCGACTTTCATGAACTTTATCGATAAAGTGGTCCCCGTAAACAGCAAGCTCCGCCGTTTGGTGCGCGGAGCCATTCTCACTGTCAAGGACACCTTGAGCGACAAAAAAATCACTCAGACTATCGGCTTCAAAAACGCCAACGTTTTGCATAGCCATATCTACAACGTCCTCAACCGCTACACGCCCGACGTGGTCGCGGTGACCAGCTCCGAGGTGCTGGTGCCCGCGTTGAGCGCAATACATAAAACAGGCAAAAACACAAAAGTTGTGGCGATTTGCGACAACTTTGTGCTCGACGAAAAGATGCTCAACCGCAACGTCGACCGCTTTTTTGTCGACAACTTCGACATTCGCAACAAGCTGATCGCGGGCGGCATTGCCGAGGACAAGATAGAAATCACTCCCCTTGCATTAAAGCGCAGCGCACAGGAAGAAATTACCAAAGAGGACGCGGTAAAGAAGCTCGGTCTTGACGAGAGCAAAAAGACTATCCTTATAAATACCTCTTGCGACGACCGCTTCAAGACGTTAATAAACGCCCTGAGCGAGGCGCACATAAACGCCAATGTCGTTGTCGCGTGCCAAAGCAACGTAAACCTGTTAAACCTCGCCCGTGACAAGGGCTTCAACGCCTACAACGAGGGTATTAACATACATGCGGCCATATCGGCAAGCGATTTGGTGATAACGCGCCCCGAGCCGACCTTTATCGCCGAGTGCGTATATAAGAAGAAGCTGATTTTCGGCGTGCTGCCTCTTACGCCGAAGGAAGGCAACACCCTCGACTATCTCGGCACCGACACGATCGTAAAAATCGAAAACGAGAAAGAGCTTGTGGAAAAGGCGTCTTCCTACATCTCCGACCTCGAGGCAGGCTCCTACACAGGGTATGAAGAAATCTTCAGTCTGCTCGAGCAGAAAGAATTTGTCGACTCGGCGCAGAGAATCTCCGACTTCCTCATCGGACTCTGCATAAACGAGAGGGCGCTTAAGCCCTCCACGCACGCCTCGGTCGAATAATCCCTATCCGAACTGTAAACGAAAGTCCCGTTTCTCAACAGAAATGGGACTTATTTTATAAAGTTTCCCCGAAAACGTAACACGCTTTCGCATCATCGGGGGACTATTCTAAGTCGGTCGCTGATTTTCGGCGGCTGTCTTTCGGGGGCTCCCCCGTTTCGCTTGCGAAATGGGGGCTGTCTTTCGGGGG
>ERZ795047.2927-NODE-2927-length-15743-cov-4.702193_pt1 | contig 15743 bp, 12 predicted proteins | sample MGYA00375131_ERZ795047 | MGnify/ENA primary metagenome ERZ795047 (study PRJEB30176, sample SAMN05720228) | activated sludge metagenome | isolation source: Anaerobic digester | place: Japan | collected 2015-05-20 ...
GGGCCGTCGGCGCGGTGCTCCTCCCGGTCCTCGTCGGCCTGCTCCTCGGGCGCGCCGCCGAGCGGCAGCTCTACCGGCTGCCTGCCCTGGCTGCCTCGGTGGCCGCTGCGGTCATCGTCGCGGCGACGGCCGCGGGCCTGACGGCGCTAGGAGCGGGCTCGCTCGGGGTCGACCGCTTCGTCTCGGTCGGGCCGGACGCCAGACCGGTCGCCCTCTGGCTCTGCCTCGAGCTCGTTCTCGGTGCGCTGCTCTGGCTCCTCGGCTCCGCCGCGGTGGACTGGGTCCAGGGGCGCCGCTCGAGCGATATGTCCGACGCCACCTCCGCCTCGGCCAGGCCCCGGACGGCCGACGACTAGGATCGGTGCGTGACGGAGCCCCGCGTCGACCCCACCCCGGCGCGCCTGGTCGTTCTCGTCTCCGGCTCCGGCACCTTGCTCCAAGCCCTCCTCGACGCCTGCGCCGAGCCGTCATATGGCGCCCAGGTTGTCGCCGTGGGGGCCGACCGGCCGGGCACGGTGGGGGAGCAGCGCGCGCTCCGGGCCGGGCTGCCGACCTTCGTCTGCCGGGTCGCCGACCACCCCGACCGCGCGTCCTGGGACGCCGCGCTCACGGCCCAGGTCGCCGGCTACCAGCCCACCCTGGTCGTCTCGGCCGGCTTCCTCAAGCTCGTCGGGCCGACCTTCCTGGCCCAGTTCGGGGGCCGGTACCTCAACAGCCACAACGCCTTGCTGCCCGCCTTCCCCGGCATCCACGGTCCCCGGGATGCCCTTGCGTATGGCGTCAAGGTCGCCGGGGCCACGGTGTTCATCGTCGACGAGGGGGTCGACACCGGCGCCATCGTCGGGCAGTGCGTCGTCCCGGTCCTCGACGACGACACCGAGGAGACACTCACCGAGCGGATCAAGGCGGCCGAGCGGCCGCAGCTCGTCGACCTCGTCGGCCGGATGGCCCGCGAGGGGTTCACCGTTACCGGCAGGAAGGTCACCATCCCGTGAGCGGCACCGTCAGCGCGCCAGGCCCGACCGTCGACGTCCGCCCGGTCCGGCGGGCGCTCGTATCCGTCTATGACAAGTCCGGACTCGTCGAGCTGGTCGAGGGCCTGCACGCCGCGGGGGTGGAGCTCGTCTCCACCGGCGGCTCGGCGGCCCTCATCGCCGGGCTCGGCCTGCCGGTCACCCCGGTCGAGCAGCTGACCGGCTTCCCCGAGTGCCTCGAGGGCCGGGTCAAGACGCTGCACCCACGGGTCCACGCCGGCATCCTCGCCGACACCCGCAAGCCCGACCACCTCGCCCAGCTCGCCGACCTTGAGGTCGCGCCCTTCGAGCTCGTCGTCGTCAACCTCTACCCCTTCGCCGCGACGGTCGCCTCCGGAGCCGCCCCGGACGAGTGCGTCGAGCAGATCGACATCGGTGGTCCGTCGATGGTCCGCGCGGCGGCGAAGAACCACCCCAGCGTCGCCGTCCTCACCAGGCCGGACCAGTACGCCGAGGCGCTGGCGGCGGTGCGGTCGGGAGGGTTCACCTTCGAGGCGCGTCGGCGTCTGGCTGCCGAGGCCTTCGCCCACACCGCGGCCTATGACGTCGCCGTCGCGACGTGGATGGCCCAGGGGTATGCCGACACCGGCGCCGGGAGCGGCTTCCCCGCGTGGGCGGGGGCGTCATACGACCGCTCCGCCGTTCTTCGGTATGGCGAGAACCCGCACCAGCGTGCGGCGCTCTACACCGACGGCCGCCCGGGCATCGCCGCCGCGACCCAGCTGCACGGCAAGGAGATGTCGTACAACAACTATGTCGACGCGGACGCGGCGCTGCGCGCGGCGCGCGACCAGGGCGACCAGCCGACCTGCGCGATCATCAAGCACGCCAACCCGTGCGGGATCGCCGTCGGCGCGGATATCGCCGAGGCGCACCGGCGTGCACACGCCTGCGACCCGCTGTCGGCCTTCGGTGGGGTCATCGCCGTCAACCGACCGGTCACCGTCGAGCTTGCCCAGACGGTGGCCGAGATCTTCACCGAGGTGCTCGTCGCGCCCTCGTTCGACGACGAGGCGTTGGCGGTCCTCACCGCGAAGAAGAACGTCCGGCTCCTCACGGTGGACCTGGCGGCCATCGAGGCGGCCGGGGGCGCCGCGGCGCGGGAGACCCGTCCGGTGAGCGGGGGCCTGCTGGTTCAGGACCGCGACCGCGTCGACGCGGTCGTGCGGGACGCCGAGGGCGCCGTGACCGGAGGCGACGACCCGGCATACTGGCGGCTCGTCGCGGGCCCGGCCGCGGACGAGGCGACGCTGGCCGACCTGGCGTTCGCGTGGCGGGCGGTGCGCGCGGTCAAGTCCAACGCGATCCTCCTCGCCCGGGACGGTGCGTCGGTCGGCATCGGGATGGGGCAGGTCAACCGGGTCGACTCCTGCCGGCTCGCGGTCGAGCGGGCGGGGGCGGAGCGCGCCCGTGGCGCGGTGGCAGCGTCGGACGCCTTCTTCCCGTTCGCGGACGGGCCGGGGCTGCTCATCGACGCGGGCGTCGCGGCGATCGTCGCGCCAGGCGGGTCGATGCGCGACCAGGAGAGCATCGACGCCTGCGCCGCCGCAGGGGTGGGGCTGTACTTCACCGGGACCCGTCACTTCGCGCACTGAGGATCCGGCTCGGTGCGTGCCGGCCGCGTGGCAGGATGGGGCACCGTGACCGCGATCGTTCTCGACGGCTCCGCCGTCCTCGCCGATATCAAGGCCGAGCTGACGGCCCGGGTGGCCGTCCTCGCCGAGCGGGGCGTCGTCCCCGGGCTCGGGACCGTCCTGGTGGGGGACGACCCCGGGAGCAGGTGGTACGTCGGGGCCAAGCACCGCGACTGCGCCGAGATCGGGATCCGCTCGTTCCGGCACGACCTGCCCGCCGGCGCGACCCAGGCGCAGGTCGAGGCGGTCATCGACGGGCTCAACGCCGATCCGGCGGTCACCGGCTTCATCGTCCAGCAGCCGACCGGGCTCGACGAGTTCGCCCTGCTGTCGCGGGTTGCCCCGGAGAAGGATGTCGACGGGCTGCATCCATACAACCTCGGCTGCCTCGTCATCGGCCGTCCGGCGCCCCTGCCGTGCACCCCGATCGGATGCGTCGAGCTGCTCCGTCGGTATGACGTCCCGATCGCCGGGGCCCATGTCGTCGTCGTCGGGCGGGGACTGACCGTCGGTCGGCCGCTCGGGCTCATCCTCACCCGACGCTCCGAGAATGCCACCGTGACGCTGTGCCACACCGGCACCAAGGATCTTGCGGGCGCGGTGCGTCAGGCCGATATCGTCGTCGCGGCCGCGGGGGTTCCGTCGATCATCACCGCAGACATGGTCAAGCCGGGTGCTGCGGTCCTCGACGTCGGGGTGAGCCGGGTGGTTCGCGCCGACGGCGGCTCGGCGATCGCCGGGGATGTCGACCCTGAGGTCGCCTCGGTGGCCGGCTGGGTCTCGCCGAACCCAGGCGGGGTCGGCCCGATGACCCGGGCCGAGCTGCTGACGAATATCGTCGCCGCCGCCGAGCGCGCGGCCGGCGTCGTCCCCTCCCGGTCCTGCCCATGGCGCCCCGCGAGCTGGCCCGGCTCGGCCTCTGGTGGGCTGCCGCGGCGGGCACTCTCGCGGGGCTGGGCTTCGTCCTCGGCGGCCGGACCCTCGTCGGGGCCTACCTCGTCATCGCGTCCTTGCTCGGCGCGGCGGTGGTTCGGCTCGTCCTGCCGCCCAGCGCGTCCGGAGGGCTCGTCGTCCGGGGGCGCGCCGTCGACGTCATCACCCTCGTGCTGCTCGCGGCGGCACTGTTCACGGCGATCACCCTGGTCGACCTGCGCCGCCGCTGACCGCCCCCAGCTCCCCTTCACCGCAACGACACACCTTGAGAAGCGTTCTCAAGGTGTGTCTTTGCGGGGGAGGTACACAAGATCAGATGAGGCCCAGCTCCTTGACCTGGTCGCGCTCGGCCGCGAGCCGAGCCACCGAGGCGTCGATGCGCTCGCGGGAGAAGTCGTTGAGCTCCAGGCCCTGGACGATCGACCAGGCGCCGTCCGCGACGGTGCACGGGAACGAGGAGATGAGCCCCTCGGCCACGCCGTACGACCCGTCCGAGGGCACCGACATCGAGACGACCTCGGAGCTGCCGAGCATCCAGTCCCGCATGTGGTCGATCGTCGCGTTCGCCGCCGAGGCCGCCGAGGACAGGCCGCGGGCCTTGATGATCGCCCCGCCACGGGTGGCGACGGTCGGGATATACGTCCCGGTGATCCACTCCTGGTCGACGAGGTCCGCCGCGACCTGGCCGTTGACCGTGGTGTGGAACAGGTCCGGGTACATCGAGTCGTCGTGGTTGCCCCAGATCGCCAGCCCGCGGACCTCGTCCACGGCCACGCCCAGCTTCTTGGCGAGCATGCTCTTGGCCCGGTTGTGGTCCAGCCGGGTCAACGCGTTGAACCGGTCGCGGGGGATGTCCGGGGCGTTCGTCATCGCGATGAGCGCATTGGTGTTGGCCGGGTTGCCGGTGACGAGGACCTTGATGTCGTCGGCGGCCACCTTGTTCAGCGCCGCACCCTGACCGGTGAAGATCTTGCCATTGGCGGCGAGCAGGTCGGCCCGGTCCATTCCTTCCTTGCGCGGCATCGCGCCGACGAGCAGGGCGGCGTTGGCCCCGGCGAAGATCTGCTCGGGGTCGTCACCGATCTCGACGCCGGCAAGCGTCGGGAAGGCGCAGTCGTCGAGCTCCATGACGACACCCTCGAGGGCTTTCAGCGCGGGGGTGATCTCGAGCAGCCGCAGCTCCACCGGGGTGTCCGGCCCCAACAGGGCGCCACTGGCGATGCGGAACAGCAGGCTGTAGCCGATCTGGCCGGCCGCGCCGGTGACGGCGACCTTGACGGGGGAAGTGCTCACGATGCGACCCTTCGCGACGGGGGTGGACGACGCGTCCGACGCTACCAGCGGGCCCGGCACGGCGCCGTGCCGGAGGTCACCTTCGAGCGCGTGGCCGGGTCGGCATACCGCGCAGGTATGCCGACCCAACGGCCTGGTCACTCAGGCGGCGGCCGGTGCGGTCTTCTCGCCGGTGATGGCGGCGTATGTCGCCCCGGCGATCATCGCCCCGAGGATCGGAGCAAGCCAGAACAGCCACAGCTGACCCGGAGCCCCGGCGGCGTTGACGAAGGCGACGCCGGTCGAGCGGGCCGGGTTGACCGAGGTGTTGGTGATCGGGATGGAGATGAGGTGGATCAGGGTCAGCGCCAGACCGATGGCGATCGGGGCGAAGCCGGCCGGGGCGCGCCGGTCGGTCGCGCCGAGGATGACGTAGAGGAAGACCGCGGTGAGGATGAGCTCGGCGAGCAGGGCCGCCCCGAGGCCGTAGCCGCCGGGGGAGCTCGCGCCATACCCGTTGGCGGCCATGTGGCCGGTCGCGGTGAAGCCGTCCTTGCCGGAGGCGATGGCGAGCAGCGCGGCACCGGCAACCAGGCCGGCGACGACCTGGGTGACGACGTACGCAGGCACGTCCTTCCAGTCGAAGCGCTTCGCGGTGGCCAGGCCGATCGTCACGGCCGGGTTGAAGTGGCCGCCCGAGACGTGGCCCACGGCATACGCCATGGTGAGCACGGTGAGGCCGAAGGCGAGCGCGACACCGACGAAGCCGATGCCGAGCTGGGTCTTGTCGTCGGTGAGGTACTTCGCGGCGAAGATGGCCGAGCCACAGCCGCCGAAGACGAGCCAGAAGGTGCCCAGAGCCTCGGCGCCGAGGCGCGCGGGCAGGGTGGGAGTCTGCATGATGGTGGATCCCCTCGAATGGTGGTGATGCCAGGTCTGCCTGGCCTGCGCGTCGTCCCCCGGCGCGCAGCACCATTAACGCATGTCAGGGTGGGTGGGCCAAAGGTCGGCAGGGGCGCGGCGGGTCGGCCGACGGCCGGCGTGAGCAGATATCTTGACATCAAGGTATCCTCGGTTCGGTAGCCTGGCCTGGCACCGATGGCGCGACCTCGAAGTGGAGACGGCGATGACCTCGACCCCTGCTCGTTCCCAGATCGTCTGGACCCAGATCGACGAGGCGCCGGCCCTGGCGACGTCCTCGTTCCTGCCGATCGTGCAGGCCTTCACCGCGGGGACCGGCGTCGAGGTCGTCACCAGCGATATCTCGCTGTCCGGCCGCATCCTCGCGGCCTTCCCGGACCGGCTCACCGCCGAGCAGCAGGTGCCCGACAATCTCGCCGCCCTCGGTGCGCTCACCTTGCGCCCCGAGGCGAATATCATCAAGCTCCCCAATATCTCCGCCTCCGTCCCGCAGCTCAAGGCCGCCATCGCCGAGCTTCAGGGCAAGGGGTATGCCGTCCCCGACTACCCCGAGTCCCCGGCCACCGAGGAGGACCAAGCCGTTGCTGCGGCATACGGGAAGGTGCTGGGCTCGGCGGTCAACCCGGTCCTGCGCGAGGGGAACTCGGACCGGCGCGCCCCCCTGTCGGTGAAGAACTTCGCCAAGAAGCACCCGCACCGCCTCGGCGCCTGGGACCCGGCGACCAAGGCGCGCGTCGCGACGATGAGTGCGGGTGACTTCTACGGCAACGAGAAGTCCGTCGTCATGGCCGACGGCGGCGACCTGCGCATCGAGCTGGTCCCGGCCGACGGCTCCGCCCCGGTCGTCCTCGCCGCAAAGGTCCCGACCCTGCCCGGGGAGATCGTCGACGGCACCTTCATGAGCGTGGCCGCGCTGCGCGCCTTCTACGCCGCCCAGATCGAGGCGGCCAAGGCCGACGGGCTGCTCCTGTCGCTGCATCTCAAGGCGACGATGATGAAGGTCTCCGACCCGGTGATGTTCGGGCATGCCGTCTCGGTCTTCTACGCTCCGGTGCTGGAGAAGTACGCCGACACCCTGGCCGAGCTCGGCTTCAACCCCAACCTCGGCATGGGCGACCTCCAGGCCCGGATCGCGACCCTTCCGGAGGCGCAGCGAGCGGCGATCGAGGCCGACATCACGGCCCTGTATGCCGCCCGCCCGGCGATCGCCATGGTCAACTCCGACAAGGGCATCACCAACCTGCACTTCAGCAATGACACCATCGTCGACGCGTCGATGCCGGTCGTCGTCCGCGACTCCGGCCAGATGTGGAACGGGGCTGGCACGCTTCAGCCCACCTTGGCGATGGTGCCGGACCGCTGTTACGGCCCGATGTATGCCGAGGTCTTCGACAACTGCCGCACCCATGGGGCACTGGACCCGGCGACGATGGGGTCGGTCCCCAATGTCGGGCTGATGGCCCAGAAGGCCGAGGAGTACGGCTCGCACCCGACGACCTTCATCCTCCCCGCGGCCGGCACGGTGCGTGTCCTCGGCCCCGACGGCGCCGAGCTGATGAGCCACGAGTGCGGCGCGGGCGACATCTGGCGGATGTCGCGGGTGCGCGATATCCCGATCCAGGACTGGGTCAAGCTCGCCGTCACCAGGGCCCGGGTCACCGGCGCCCCGGCCTGCTTCTACCTCGACCGTGAACGTGCCCACGACCGCAATGTCATCGCCAAGGTCGAGCGCTACCTCGGCGACCACGACCTCACCGGCATCGAGTACCGCATCCTCGCCCCCGTCGAGGCGATCCGCTGGTGCCTCGAGCGGATCCGCGAGGGCAAGGACACCATCTCGGTCACCGGCAACGTGCTGCGTGACTATCTCACCGACCTCTTCCCGATCCTCGAGCTCGGCACCTCGGCGAAGATGCTCTCGGTCGTGCCCCTGCTCGCCGGTGGCGGGCTCTTCGAGACCGGGGCCGGCGGCTCGGCGCCCAAGCACGTCCAGCAGTTCGTCGCCGAGGACTACCTGCGCTGGGACTCCCTCGGTGAGTTCTCCGCCCTGGGCGCCTCGCTCGAGCATGTCGCCCAGACGACCGGCAACGCCAAGGCCCAGGTCCTCGCCGACGCCCTCGACGCCGCCATCGCGACCTTCCTCGACGAGAACAAGTCCCCGGCCCGCAAGGTCGGCCAGATCGACAACCGCGGCTCGCACTTCTACCTCGCGCTCTACTGGGCCCGGGCGCTCGCGGCGCAGTCCGCGGACCCCGAGCTCGCCGACCGGTTCGCGCCGGTCGCGGCCGCGCTGGCCGTCGATGAGGACCAGATCAACGCCGAGCTCATCGGCGTCCAGGGCCACCCGGTCGACCTGGGCGGCTACTACCGTCCGGACACCGCCAAGGTCACCGCGGCGATGCGGCCGAGCCCGACCCTCAACGCGATCATCGACTCGCTCTAACGTCGGGGCTGGCCGTGGGCGCGCCAGGGCGCTCGGCGTGAGGGTCCTCGGGGACGACGAGATCCGGGCCCGGCTGCCAGCCGACCGGGTCGTCGCCGTGCTCACGGCGCTGCTCCACGCCCAGGCCGAGGGCAACTTCCGGGCGCCGGCCCGGGCCGTCATACCGCTGACCCATCCGGAGCGGCTCACCGTGACCGCCGGTGCCCTCGGGGACCAGTGGTACGGCTACCGCGCCTACGCCGGGGTGGGTGCCCAGGGCGACGAGCAGGTGACCGTCGTCCACGATGGCGCCTCCGGCGCCGTCCTCGGTATGGCGGTCAGTGCCCTGCTCGGCCCGATGCGCTGCGGCGCGATGACGGCCGTCGCGGTGGACGCGCTGACGCCGCCGGGCCCGGTCGACGTGACGCTCGTCGGCGCCGGACGCCAGGCCTACCACCAGCTCTGGGCGCTGCGGGCGGTCCGCACGCTGAGGCGGGTCCGGGTCGTCGGGCGCTCGCCGGGGTCGGCCGCCCGGTTCGTCGAGGAGGTCCGGTCGCGGTTGGGCCTTGACGCTGCCGAGGCGACGCCGCCCGACCTCGAGGCCGACCTCGTCGTCCTCGCCACGTCGAGCCCGACCCCGGTGCTCGACCCGGAGCGGATCCGCCCCGGCCAGCTCGTCGTGACGGTGGGTCCCAAACAGGTCGGTCGGGCCGAGTACTCGCCCGCGCTTGCGGACGCCGCCGACCTCGTCGTCACCGACTCGCTCGCCCAGCTGCGCGGGTACGACCCGCCGCACGTCCTCGCGGACCAGGCCGACGAGATCGTCGAGCTCTCCGCTCTGCTGGCTACGCCCGGCGTGGACCACGGTGACGAGCGCGGCCTCGGCGCTGCGGCGGGGTCGCGGGTCCTGTTCTGCAATGTCGGGCTCGCCGGGGCCGAGGCCGCGCTGCTCCACGTCTTGCTGTGACCGCACGCGTCGCCTAGGGACGGGTCAGCTCCAGGCAGAGCCCGGCGACCGTGGCGGCCACGGCGTCCCGGGCGGCCGCCAGGTAGGTCCGCGGGTCCTTGACCACCCCCGTCGCGGCGGCGAGGTGGTCCCGGACCGCATCGGTGTAGCTGAGGCCGAGCAGGGTGCCGATATTGATCTTCACCATCCCCGCAGCGACTGCGTCAGCGAGCACTGGGGTGGCCACGCCCGAGGAGCCATGCAGGACGAGGGGCACGGGGACGGCCGCCGCGAGGCGGGCGATGAGGTCAAGGTCGAGTGTCGCCGTCCGGGTCGTCATGGCGTGGCTGCTGCCCACCGCGACGGCCAGCGCATCGACACCGGTCGCCGCGACGAAGGCCGCCGCCGCGGCAGGGTCGGTGCGCACTCCCGGAGCATGCGCCCCGTCCTTGCCGCCGACCTCACCGAGCTCTGCCTCGACCCACAGCCCCTGGTCGTGCAGCCGACGGGTGGCCGCCTCGGTGACGGCGAGATTGTCCGCGTGCGCGAGGGTGGACGCGTCGACCATGACCGAGGAGAAGCCCGCGTCGGCGGCGGCGAGCCAGAGCCACTCGTCGGTGACATGGTCGAGGTGCAGGCCGATGTCGACGCCGGCCGAGCGGGCCACCTCGGTGCACGCCGTGGCAAGCGGGCGGAGCCGGCCGCCATGGAAGCGCACGGCGTTCTGGCTCACGGCGAGCAGGACGGGGCAGTCCGCGGCCTCCGCGCCGGCTACGACGCCCTCGGCCTGCTCAAGGCTGACGACATTGAAGGCCAAGAGGGCGCGACGCCCGGATCGGGCAGCAACGACGAGTCCGGTGGCAGGGACGAGCGGCATGGGTGGCCCTTCCTTCAGCGGGGGAGGTCGAGGCGTCGGAGGTCCACCTGGGCGGCCAGGGCGAGAGCGACATCGAGGTCGACGGCGCCGGCCACCGGTTGGAGGACCGCGCTGCCGGACAGCCCGACCGCCTGCCGCAGCGCTACAGGCCAGTCGAGCCGCCCGGCCGGTGACGCGAGGTGATGTGCGACCGCGAGCGCGGCGACTGCCGCGTCCCCCGCCCCGGTGGGGTTACCGGTCAAGGGCCGGGTCGGCCGGGCCCGCCATACCCCGTCCGGGGTGTCGGCGAGCAGCCCCTTCGCCCCGAGCGAGAGGACGACGGCGGTCCGTGGGCTCCGCGCGCGCAGGGCCGCGACGGCCGCCGCCGTGTCGAGCCCCGGGCACACCTCGGCGAGCTCGGCGACATTGGGCTTGACCAGGGCAGGACCGGCATCGAGGGCATGGAGGAGGGCCGGACCGGTCGCATCGACGATCACCTGGGCCCCTTCGGCCCTGGCGATCGCCGTGAGCTCGGCATAGCCGTCGACGGGCACACCGGGCGGGGTCGAGCCACTGAGGACGACGACCGCGGACCCGGCACAGCGCGCCGCGAAGGAGGTCCGGATGCTGCGCCAGTCGGCCTCGCTCACCGCTGCCCCAGGTTCGTTGAAGGCGCTCGCCTCGCCGCCGGCGTCGACGACGGTGACGGTATGCCGCGTGCGCCCCTGGACACTGACCGGTGCCACCGGTACCCCGGCCGCGGCCAGCTCGGCCTCGACGTCTGCGCCCTCGAGTCCGCCGAGCGGCAGCAGCGTGGTCACCGCGACGCCGAGGGCCTGGACGCCCCGAGCGACGTTGACCGCCTTGCCACCGGCTCGACGGCGCACGTCGAGCACGCGGTGCGCCTCCCCGGGCGCCAACCGGTCCACGCGGTAGGTGATATCGATCGCAGGGTTGAGGCCGACGCAGAGGATCACGGTCGGGCCGCCAGGTCGTCGAGCAGCTCGGCGAGGGTGGGTTGGGCGGTCGTCCCCCCGAGGGCCCTGGTGGCCAACCGGCCGGCTGCCGTACCCCACGCGAGGGCCTCGGCCTCGCCCAGGCCTCGAGCCAGGGCCGCGAGGAATCCGGCGTCGAAGGTGTCACCGGCTCCGGTCGTGTCGACGGCGCGCACCGGTCGTCCGGGATCGCGTCGAACCGTGCCGTCGCGGCGGACGAGGAGGGCTCCGGCGGCGCCGTCCTTGACGACGACGGTGGGCCCGTGTGCCGCGACGGTCGCTGCGGCGGTGACCAGGTCCCCATGGGCCCCGGGCGCCGTGGGGTCCAGTGCGGCCGCCATACCGCGCACCTCGGTGGCATTGGGGAGGAGGTAGTCCACCAGACCGAGCACCTCGGGCAGCCCCGCGAAGGCGCCGGTCGGGTCGAGGTTGGTGTCCAGGCTCACGGTCATCCCGCCCGCTCGGGCGAGCGGGAGCAGGGTCGGCAGGGCCGCCGCGACCTGGGGCTGGAGGTAGTACGACGACACGTGCAGGTGCCGGGCCGGCGGGAGGTCCGACGGCCTTGACCACGGCGGCGGGGCGGCGTCGATCGCGCCGAGGTAGGTCAGCGTGCTACGGCTGTCGCCATCCGAGAGGATGACCGACAAGCCGGTGCCGGCGCTCGCCGAGCGGGTCACGGGGGTCACGTCGACACCTGCGGCGCGGAGGATGTCGAGGACGAGGTCACCGAAGGCGTCGGGCCCGACCTGGGCGACCAGAGCGACCCGCGCACCGAGCCGGGCCAGGCCGTGCGCGGTGATCGCCCCGGACCCGCCGAGGAGCAGGTCGGCGCCGTCGAGGAGCTGCTCGGCCTGCCCGAACCGGGGCACGACGTCGCCGGTGAGGACGAGGTCGGGGTTGAGGTCACCGAGGATGAGGACGTCGAGAGGTGGGGGCGTCATACGAGGACGACCTCCAGGCCGGCGGCCCGGAGCGAGGCCACCTGGTCGGCGGGAGCGTCCGCTTCGGTGATGAGCAGGTCGACATCGGTGGTGTCGGCGATCTTCGCCATCGTCACGACCCCGAGCTTGGTCCGGTCTGCGACGACGATGACCCGCTGGGACCGCTCGATCATCCGCTGGTTCGTCCGCGCCTCCACCGCGTCGTGGGTCGTGAGCCCACCTTCGGGGGACAGCCCGTCGACCCCGAGGACCGCGACCCCGATATTGAGTGCTTCGAGGAAACGCTCGGTCCAGGCGCCGACGAGCTCGTAGGACTCCGAGCGCATGACCCCACCGGTGACGATGACCCGCAGCCGGGGCCGCATGGCCAGCTCCATGGCGATATTGATGGCGTTGGTGACGATGGTCAGCTCGGACCGGTCCGCGAGCTGGCGGGCGACCTCGGTGGTCGTCGTCCCGCCCCCGAGCGCGACGGCCTGCGGCTTGCGGCTGATCGCCTGCGCGCAGCCGAAGGCGATCCGCTTCTTCGCCAGCCGCTGCTGGGCGTCTCGGTAGCGGACCGGCAGCTCGTAGGCGTAGTCCTGGGCCGACGCGCCACCATGGGTGCGCCGGATGAGGTACTGGGTGTCGAGGAGCGCGAGGTCGCGGCGCACCGTGGCCTCAGACACGCGGAGGGCACGAGCGAGCTCACCGACCCGGATCTGCCCGGTGGAGGAGACCGTGTCGAGGATCGTCGTCAGCCGCGCTGTCCTGCGGGCCGACGTCGGATGCCCGAGATCGGTCGACACCATGAGGCGATCATGCCTGTGCGCTGCCCTCCTCGTCGCGCATTCGCGCAGTCCGACTGCGCGATCGGGCGCCTCGGGCGCGACCTCGGTCCTAGGCAGGCCGATCAGGACCGGTGCGCATTTGGTTGCCCGGGGTCCTCGCGCAGCCAAGGATGGCCGCATGACGCGGATCTGTTTCGTTGGGGCCGGCAGCGTGGTCTTCACCACCCAGCTGCTGCGCGACCTGCTGTCGTATGACGACCTCGGCGAGCTGCACATCGCTCTGCACGACATCGACGCGGATCGGCTTGAGACCGCCAGGCTCACGGCGGAGCAGGTCGCTCGGCGGCTCGGGCGGCCGGTCGGCCTTTCGGCGCACACCGACCGGCGCGCGGCCCTGGAGGGTGTCGACGTGGCCATCACCATGATCCAGGTCGGTGGACTGGCTGCGACGAAGATCGACTTCGAGGTGCCGGCCCGGTTCGGTCTGCGGCAGACCATCGGCGACACCCTGGGGGTCGGGGGCGTCTACCGGGCGCTGCGCACCTTCCCAGTCCTGCGCGATATCGCCGCGGACATGGCCGCCGTCTGCCCCGACGCCTGGCTGCTTAACTACACCAACCCCATGGCGATGAACGTGTGGTGGCTGGCCGAGGTGGCCCCCGCCCTGCGGTCCGTCGGGCTGTGCCACAGCGTCTACTGGACCGTCGACGGACTGTGCGACATCATCGGCGTCCCTGTGGCCGAGGTGGACTACCGCGCGGCCGGGGTCAACCACCAGGCCTGGCTGCTCCAGTGGCAGCGCAACGGCGAGGACCTCTACCCGATGCTGCGCGAACGGATCGCCGCGGACGAGCAGCTCCGCCGCCGGGTCCGGGTTGACCTCTTCCAGCGGCTCGGGTACTACCCGACCGAGACCTCGGAGCACTCCTCGGAGTACGTCCCCTGGTACCTCCACCACGACGAGGAGATCGCCCGGCTGCGGATCCCGGTCGGGGACTACGTCCAGATCAGCGAGGACAATGTCCGCCAGTACGAGGCGGCCCGGGCCACCCTGGCGGCCGGGGGTGAGCTCGACCTCGGCGACCCGGAGGAGGTCGCCGAGTATGCCCCGCAGGTCATCCACTCGCTGGTGACCGGCACCCAACGGACCATCCACGCCAATGTCGCGAACCGCGGCCTCATCGACAACCTGCCCGTCGGGGCGGGGGTGGAGGTGCCCGCGACGGTCGACCGCCTTGGGGTCCACCCGCAGGCGATGGGGTCGCTGCCGCCCCAGTGTGCGGCGCTCAACCGGTCCTTCCTCAATGTCGCCGAGCTCACGGTCCGGGCCGCGCTCGCCGAGGACCGCACCATGGTTCGTCAGGCGGTCATGCTGGACCCGAACGCCGCGGCAACGCTGACCCTGCCGCAACTCGATGCCCTCTGCGACGAGCTGGCCGCCGCCCACGCCGCCGCCGGGGACTACCTGCCCGCGTGGGTCCGCTGACCGCGGCTACAGGCCGAGACGCAGCGCGGTGCCGCGGTAGATCGCCTCGAGGTGGGCGGGCGGCAGCGCCGCGCCGCTGATGGCCCACCGTCCCTGTGGTGGGATGTCGGCCCAGGGGGCGTAGGCGAAGTGCTCGTCGTCGGTCTCCAGGAAGCGGTATGCCGTCCGCAGCGCCTCGGCGTCCAGCGGGAAGGCATCGGTGCCGAAGAGCACCCGGTCGGGATGGGCCGCAACGAAGCGTGCGAAGGCCCGTGGCTGCCGCCCGATCTCGGCGAGCCGGCCCCCGAGGTCGACGTGGAAGTTCGGGTGCCGGTCGAGCATGGCGGACACCACGCCGAGGTCCTCGGCGTGGCATCCGACATGCGCCCCGATGACCGTGGTTCCCGGCACGCCCCCGAGCAGCGCGTCGAGTGAGGCCATCAGCGTCTGGAAGGAGGGGTACCGCGACGGGTCCCCGAACCACCACTGCGGCACCTCGGCGAGCTCGTCGAGGCGCTCGTTCCGTTCGTCGAGCGGGTCGAAGAAGGCCACCGGGTCGGCGGTGTGGATCACGACCGGCAGCCCCAGCTCGCCCGCCCGACCCAGCACCTCGACGACGCGCGGGTCGCCAGGCAGCACCAGCGCTCCGGAGGCGTCCCGGATGTGCAACCCGAGGTCCTTCCACACCTTGACGCCTCGGGCGCCGCGGCGTGCCGAGTCCTCAAGCTGGTCGAGCAGCGCCGCCACGGGATCGTCGGCGTCGGCCAAGCGCGCCCACTGCACGTGACAGAAGGTGGTGAACCGGCCCGGGTGCGCGCCGTCATAGCGCGCGATGTCGGCACTGAGCTGCTCCCCCCAGCACCCGTCGAGGTTGACGACCCGCTCGACGCGGCAGTCGTCCATGAGGCGCAGGAGGGCATCGACGTCGGGGGTCATCCAGTCCGCCGACAGCCAGCGCCCGAGGTGGTTGTGCGCGTCGATGACGGGAACGGCGGGAGACACCACGTCGCTGCGCGGCACGACGAGGCGGGGGACCGGCCGGTAACGACGCAGCGGCAGGTCGGCCAGAGCGGGCGCGACGGAGCTCGGCCCGGGCCCTTCGGGGCCGCGCCCCAGCTCGACCCCGGCATCGCCCACGGCACCACTGTCGGGGAGTTGTCGGGGCCGGCCAAGCATCCGCGCATGGCGACTGATCACTTCGGACAGATCTCTTGTGGATCGCGCAGGATCGCGCGAGTTTCGGACCGTCGGACCACTCGTCGAAAGCCGAACCGTATGCCGCCGCAGCCCGCCACCGCCAGGTCGACCGCAGCCGTCGGCGACCCACCCTCGCGCACCGCGACGGAGGTCGCCAGCCAGCCGGCGCTCTGGCGCAGGTCCCTCGCCGACCTCGCCGCTGCCCGGTCCGGCCGAGTGCTCGGCAGTCCCGGTCTTCTCGAGCGTGTAGTCGCGCAGCGCGACCACGGTCGGCGCCGTCGCTTCCGCATTGCCGGCATTGCTGGTCTCGACACGCGCCTTGTTCACGAACGTGCCGCGTTTGGCCGCTGTCAGCAG
>ERZ795047.2928-NODE-2928-length-15742-cov-45.342130_pt1 | contig 15742 bp, 12 predicted proteins | sample MGYA00375131_ERZ795047 | MGnify/ENA primary metagenome ERZ795047 (study PRJEB30176, sample SAMN05720228) | activated sludge metagenome | isolation source: Anaerobic digester | place: Japan | collected 2015-05-20 ...
GGCTTGAAAATGGGATACCTCTCCCTTTTTGCTATTCTTATCGAGCCTACCCGAGATGATTTGGATTGAGTGCCAAAAAGCCCGGATGTTGATAAATCCCATGCGGAAAGTAAAATAGACTCCCCAAACCATTAGCCACATTACAACAAAGGGAAACCGAAAACCTATTTCTACCCCAAAAGTTCTAAAAGGGTCCCAGAACAGAAAGCTCGATAGTACCCTAACCAGTGGCTCAAATATGGAATTAATTAGCTCATCCATTCTATTAGTCTATCCAAGTGAACCGTAAAATACTGAATATATGAAAATGGCTGCTATGGCTAACGGTGCAATAAAACGAACTATAAAACGGTATATAGGGAAGTAACCAGCTTTTAGTTCTCCTCCATTTGAAACCTCATCGAATAATGTTGATTTATTTAGGTACCATCCAACAAAAATCACTATTAGCATTCCTCCGAGTGGAAGTAAGATGTTAGAGGCCAGAAAATCGAGCATATCGAAAATGGTTTTGCCCGAGAGCCTGATATTGCTCAAAGGCCCAAATGATAGTGATGCTAAAACACCCAATACCGATATGGAAACCGAAGCTAAAATGGTTGCCTTAAGGCGATTGATACGCAACTCCTCCGAGAAATACGCCACAACCACTTCAAGCACCGATACCGTTGAAGTTAACGCAGCTACCGCAAGTAAAATGAAAAAAATAAACCCAAAAAGATTCCCCATTGGTATGTTGCTAAAAATCTCCGGTAGGGTTATAAAAACCAAACTTGGACCTGCAGTAGGTTCAATGTTAAAAGCAAATACAGCAGGAAATATTACTACTCCTGCTAAAACTGCAATAAATGTATCGGCTAATGATACGTTTAATGCCGTTCTACCTAAATTGTCAGTTTTTCGGAAGTATGAAGCATAAGTAATTAAAGCACCCATTCCAAGACTAAGTGAGAAAAAAGCCTGCCCCATGGCAAATAGAAATGTCTTTATGGTTACCTTGGAAAAGTCGGGCTTAAACAGGAACGCCAATCCTTTTGATGCATTGGGTAAGGTAATAGATCGTACACATAGTATTAAAAGAAAAACTACTAGCAATGGCATTAAGAACTTGTTATATTTCTCAATACCATTTTTTATTCCTCCTATTACAATATATGCAGTAAGTGCCATAAATACTAACTGCCAGATAATGGGACGAACAGGATGAACCAAAAAGTTTTGAAAAGCATCACCCAGTTGCTGCGTTGTTTGATTACCAAATCCAACAGATACTGATTTTACTATATACTCCAGTGTCCAACCAGCCACAGCACTATAAAACGATAAGATTACGAAGGCGGCCACCACCCCCATTATACCCACAAAATACCATGGAGTGCCAGGCGAAATTGCCTTAAATGAACCAAATACATTGCGCTGACCACGCCTGCCAATTGAAAATTCAGATATCATAACAGGAATTCCCAATAGGAACACAAACAGTAGATAGATAAGCAAAAAAGCTCCTCCTCCATTCTGCCCTGTTATATATGGGAACTTCCAAATGTTTCCTAATCCTACTGCCGAGCCGGCAGTGGCTGCAATAATACCAAATTTGCTTCCAAAGCTATCGCGATTATTAGAAACTGGCATAGGTTTAGAGTTTAGGTTTAGGTTATAAATTTTGGCGCACCAATTTGGAAAAAAATGGACACTAAAACAAGTGTTAGCGTAAAAAAAGCCCATCCCGGACTTCAGAATGGGCAATGTTTTGAAAAAGCATTTGTTAAGCTATGTCGACCTTACTTTCAAGGTAAACATCCTGTATGGCATTCAGAATTTTAATACCCTCATCCATAGGGCGTTGAAAAGCTTTGCGACCGCTAATGAGTCCCATTCCACCTGCACGTTTATTAACTACAGCGGTATAAACAGCCTCGGCCAAATCGCTTGCTCCCGAGGAGGCACCACCCGAGTTAATTAAACCGGCTCGTCCGTTATAGCAACCTACTACCTGGTAGCGGGTCAAATCAATGGGATGATCGGTAGTTAGCTGTGAGTAAACCTTATCGTGGGTTTTTCCGAAGTTTATAGCTTTAAAGCCACCATTATTCTCTGGAGCTTTCTGTTTAATAATATCGGCCTGAATGGTAACCCCCAAATGGTTTGCCTGGCTGGTTAAGTCGGCAGCTACGTGGTAGTCCACGCCATCTTTTTTGAATCCATTGTTTCGCAGGTAGCACCAAAGAACGGTAACCATTCCCAACTCATGGGCACGCTCAAACGCCTGGGCAACTTCAATGATTTGCCGATTGCTCTCCTCGGAACCAAAATATATTGTAGCCCCAACTGCTACTGCACCTAGGTTCCATGCCTCATCAACCGATCCAAACATAATCTGATCGTACTTATTGGGATAGGTAAGCAGCTCGTTATGGTTAATCTTAACAATAAAAGGTATGCGGTGGGCATATTTACGGGCTACCGATGCCAGCACCCCAAATGTTGAAGCAACCGCATTAGCACCACCCTCAATGGCCAACTTAACAATGTTTTCAGGATCAAAGTAAATGGGATTTGGGGCGAACGATGCACCTGCACTATGTTCAATTCCCTGATCAACAGGCAAAATGGACAGATACCCTGTACCAGCCAACCGTCCATGATAGAACATAGCCTGTAAGCTTCGCATTACCTGGGGCGATCGGTTGCTATGGTAAACCACACGCTCCATGAAATCGGGCCCAGGAAGATGAAGCATCTCCTTTGGTACTGTATTGCACTTATGTTCAAGAAGATAATTGGCGTTATCGCCAAGCAGCTCAACTATTTTATCGTAGTTCATAGGTATAGAATTTTATCGGTTCTATACAAACCTACGAAAAATATTGGTTTAAGTCAAGTAGAGTAAAGCTAAAAGGGATATCCAATACCAAAATTAAAGGTTATATCGCTGATGCTAAACTTTCGATTAAACGGAACCCAGGGCTTGTATGGCTCATTTGGATTTATTGCCGGATCGAAAATTTTATAACCAAAATCGGTTCGTAAAATAAAGAAACCTAAATTCAACCTTATCCCCAGTCCACTACCAATGGCAATCTGCTCATAGAATTTATTCCATTCAAAGGTAGCCCCTGTCCTATCGTCAAGTTTAGGCATCGACCATATATTGCCACAATCGATAAACATAGCCCCTTCCAACTTCCAAACCATACGGAAGCGGTACTCAAAATTTGCTTCGATCTTAATATCGGCAGTGCGGTTTGGGAAGCGCTCAGCAGGTTGGTAGTATGAGCCTGGGCCTAATGAGCGTGCCTGCCATGCTCGTACACCATTGGCACCACCCGTAAAGAATCGCTTTTCAAAAGGTAACGCTCGTGAATTACCGTAAGGATAACCAACCCCAATGTATAATCGGTATGCGAAGGAATTATTCTCATCGGCTACCTGATGGTATGTAAGATTTATATCGCTTCGAACAAACTGTGAGAACTCCGTATCGAAAAATGTATATGCCCCGTTTGAATTTTTTGGTCTATCGCTCAACTTCGATATGGCTTGAAGGGCGTTCCCTGACAATTCAAGATTAAATCGAATGTAACTGGAATTGCTGGCTTTTTTAACATTTTGGTTACTGTAAACCAGGCTGTAGCTTGAAACTGTTACTATTTGGCTTATGTAGCTGTATTTAAGAAAGGTGGTATCAATCTGAGCCTGAAATTCGGGGCTAATCTTTTGAATTGAAATGGCATTTAACTCGATTGGGTTTAGGGTGTGTAGCATAAAGCGAGAGCTTTTCCAAACATACCCGAACTGCAACCCAGCTATCATCCGGGTGTACTCAGGGCGGCGCTGAAAGCTGTACGAAGCAGTAAGCTGGGTGTTAGGAGCATATTTATCGACCCTAACATGCGAAGTGTAAGGTCCTATGTACTTTGGGGTAGTAAGCCCCATTGAACCTCCAAGCTCAAGGGTATTATTCAGGTTGATTTTTTGCTGGGCGGTTTCAACAAGTCCTCGGAACTTAATATCAAATACCTCTGCGCCTTTAAATAGGTTTTTATGCTGATAGTTTAACGTACCTTCAGCGCCAAGCGAGCCGCTGGTATTTGTTCCTACCAACTCCACCTGATAGCTCTGCAGGGTATGCGGAACCAGCTGAATATAACAGTTAAGATACCCAAACTCCTCCGATTCAGAACCGGTATCTAAATCAGAGAAATCAATTTCACCGCTTTGTTCCTTTGCTTCTACGTCTTCCAATTCAATATTAACAAACTTAAATAACCTAATTTGACTCAGATTCTGCTGAGTTCTGTTGACTTGGTCAACAGAATACATTTCGTTTGGTTTTAACTGGTTAAATGCCTCAATTACATCGAGCTTCACACCCGGGTTCTGGTGAAAAACATAGTACACACTAGCCCTACAAATTGTATCAAGCTCACCATTATCACGGTACGAGCTAAACTTGAATGGGTCATAGTTCGGATAAATAAAAACATTCCGAAACTTGTATCGCTTAAACCTTATGGGTTTCAGTTTTCCATTCTCATCGGCCCGGAGTGGATTTTTTATGATAAGGTTAAGGTCAACCCTGTTGTTCCTGAAGTTAGTATCGGCAGTAAAGGTTATGAAATTCTTACTAAAAGTGAAGTAGCCATTTCGTTTTAGCATTGTTTCAATTCGCTCCCTTTCGGTCTGGAGCATATCCACATCAAATAAATCGTTTCTTCTAATTAGCCTGTTCACGGTATCGGCCAACACAAGCTGGCGGATTAAGGTATCCTCAATGAAATAGCCAACTCTCCTCACCTTATAGGGCAAATTGGGATGGATGGTATAAAAAACATCGGCCTTTTTCCCGTGAATCCAAACCGAATCCGTTACCACTGCATTATAGAAACCTTTACTTTGAAGGTAAAGCTTGATGTTTCTTGAACTACCCGACACTGCCATACTATCGAAAAGCACTGGATCCTCACCAATGGTTCTTAGCCCACTGTTAAGCCAACCTGATTTATGGGGATTTGATAGGCTGTAAACCCTTAGGTGGAATCTGAAACCCAAAATCTTCTTGTTAGGTTTTTGTTTCACGTATGGTAATAAATCATCGGGTTTTACCTGCCTTGAACTTGTTTTTATCTCTACTTTGTTGAGCAAGTGCATATTTTCCGGCACATGCTTGGTTACGGAACAACCTGTAACTAATAAAAGGGAGGAAAAATACAGTATATACCTTAAAGGCCAACTAATTTTCTGAAAACTGAAAGTCACAGGCATAATCAGAGTTAGGTATTATGAACTATACAAATGTAATTATAACAGCAATTCGCCATCTATTTTTTACAGCAATAGTTATCGATTTATGACCAAATTCATCAAAATCAGGGCAAAAATAATGTTCGATTGTGATATGCTAAGAATTTTTGAAAATGCTGATAATATTAGAAAAATGTTTTATTTTGCCCTAAAATTAAGGTAGATGTTATCAAAAAATACCATTAAAAGGGTAAAATCGCTACAACAGAAAAAATTCAGGAATGAGCTTGGCCTTTTTATAGCCGAAGGTACTAAACTTGTAGATGAGTTGATCAGTAGCAATTTTGAAATTGAGGAGATTTACCATACCGAGCAATATTTAGTAACAAATGTTAATTGCTTGGTACACAAAGTAAGTCAGTCCGAAATGGAACGGATAAGCGGGCTTGTTACACCAAGCCCAGTGCTTGCCGTAGTTCGGTTCCCAACATATAAACTGGATGTTGACCCAAGTAAAGAGTTGGTTCTTGCCCTGGATACCATTCAGGACCCGGGTAACATGGGTACCATAATTAGGCTAGCCGATTGGTTTGGGATTGACAATATTGTTTGCTCCCATGGATGCACCGATGCCTTTGCACCAAAAGCCATTCAGGCAACCATGGGTGCCATAGCCCATGTTAAGGTTCATTATACCGATCTGATTACCTGGCTAAGCCAGCAAACTGTAAACTGCCCAATTTTTGGTGCATGTATGGATGGTGAAAATATTTACAAGGCAAAGAAAGAACATGCAGGTATTATTGTGATGGGTAACGAGGGTAACGGCATCAGCCCCGCTGTTGACAAGTTAATCACACATCGTATTCACATACCAACATTCGCTAGGGGTCGCCAGAAAGTAGAATCGTTGAATGTAGCCATGGCTACAGCCATAATACTCTCAGAATTTAAAGGGACATTACATCAATAAATCTACCTGCGGAAGAACGGTAAAAACCTACGGGGCCAAGCCATAGTTGTGATAAGACTGACCGGGTTTAGCCTTGGTTACAATTTTGCCTGGCTTGGTAGGCCCATTGGCGTAAAGCATTTCCTGCTCTTGAAAAGTTCGTAATGTATCGGTGATCCTTTCAGGTGTTCGTTGCTTTATAAGTTCCCGGTAAATCTGGAACGCTTCCATCCGAAGTTTGAGATGAAGTTTTTTAATACGATCAAGCGACGGTTTAGCCTCTTTAACCTCAGGTTTAGCCTCTAAGGGAATGCTAACAACAGGCTGTTCGGCAAATCTTTCGGCAAACTCAACTTCCTTTTGTTTTTCTTCAAGCGTTTTGACTTTTACGTTTACCCTGCGGATGTTTTTCATTTCGAGGAGTATCTCAAGCAAATCGTGCCAGAATTTGCTTCCCCAGCTCAGGAAAAAGCCAGTAAACAAACATCCAATAATCCATGAATAGCCTGTTGTTGGAGTATTCCATCCGAACGTACCCTGGTTGATAACTGCAAAAAGATCAGTTTTAAGAGAAAATGAAACTAACCCACCAGAGATAAGGCTAATTGCGAAAATTCGCCTTTCACGCTTTTTCTCCATAAAGGGATCGTCCTCCTTATACCGAACATTTACTAGCCCCTAAAAGCCAACGGGAATAAACAACTTTATCAGGTTTGTTATACGTTCGGCAATAAAGCTTAACAGGAGTAGAATTGTTAGGAGAATAATTAGTGCATCGGTTTCCATGATGTTTTTTCTAAACCGATACAAGTTACGTTCTTTTAAATTGATTTAAAACGTTTGATTGATTTTCCTGGATGATAAATTGACAAACAGATGAGTTTCTCGAAAATCGAATAAATGATTGTGAGTTAAAATCACAATAATCAATTCCGTTTAACTGACATACCGGGCAACAGCATCTGCTACAATACTGCCGTCCAAGGCCGATGACACTATACCGCCGGCATAACCTGCACCCTCGCCCGAAGGGAAAAGCCCGGAAAGGTGAGAATGTTGAAGAGTCTCAGGATCTCTAGGAATACGGATAGGCGATGATGTTCGTGATTCTACTCCCAGTATTACTGCATCGTTGGTAAGGAAACCCTTCATCTTTTTTCCAAATGCCTTGAAACCCTCCCTGAGTCTAAAACCAATGCGTTCAGGTAGCCAAAGGTGCATCTCCGAAGAGTTTAGCCCGGGATGGTATGAGCAGGTAGGAAGATTTGATGAGAAACGCCCTTCTACGAAGTCAACCAAACGCTGAGCGGGAGCTTGAACTCCATATCCCCCATGCTGCTTAGCAAGACGCTCCAATTCAGCCTGAAACTCAAGTCCGGCAAAAATGCCATGCTGAGCATAGCCAGCCAAGTCATCTAAACGGATTTCAACAACTATTCCTGAGTTTGCCCAGCGTGAATTCCTATCCGAGGGCGACATTCCATTGACTACAACCTCATTGGTTCCTGTAGCGGCAGGCACAATAAAACCACCGGGACACATGCAGAATGAGTAAACCCCCCGTCCCTCAACCTGATGTACCAGTGAATACGCAGCAGCAGGTAAATACTCGCTTCGGGGTATGCCATGGTATTGAATGGCATCGATAAGTGCTTGTGGATGTTCAACCCTCACCCCCATGGCAAACGGTTTAGCCTCCAAGGCAATACTTTGATTGTGAAGCATGTGATAAATATCGCGAGCCGAATGCCCAGTGGCAAGTATTACGGCTTTGCCATTTATCCTTTGCCCATCGGCAAGTTTAACACCAACCGCTTGACCGGAATCTATAATTATCTCTGTAACCCTGCTACTAAAAAGCACTTCACCCCCATGCTGAAGAATAGTTTCCCTAATACGAGTTATAATTCCGGGTAGCCTGTTGGTTCCAATATGCGGGTGAGCCTCGTATAGTATTGCCGGATCGGCTCCATGATCAACCAGAGCCTGAAGAATGCGCCTGTAATCGCCTCGCTTTTTGGAACGGGTGTATAACTTGCCATCGGAAAAGGTTCCGGCACCACCCTCGCCAAAGGCGTAGTTTGAATCGGGGTTAAGCTGATGTTCCCGATTTAGCATAGCTATATCGCGCTTACGATGGCTTACGGATTTGCCACGCTCAATTACAATTGGTTTAAAACCAAGTTCAATTAACCTTAATGCAGCAAATAATCCTGCTGGCCCCGCCCCAACAATAATAACCGGCATTGCATTACGAACATCATTGTAATTGAAAATCGGTCGTTCATCAATAATCTTTTCCTCGCCAATAAAAACCCTAACGCAAAGGTTAACCAGAACCTTACCCTTACGGGCATCAATTGATTTCCGGGTTATATAGTAATGCCGGATTGAATCGGTTGGTATATCAATTTTCCGTGCAATTGCTCTAACAACTGCTGTTTCATTTGCCGCCTCATCGGGCCTTAACACAATAGAGATATCATGTGGCATAAGGAAAAACTCTAATAAGAAAGCATTAACACAGATAAGGACAAAAAGGTTTAAACCTACTCAAAGTGGAACGAAACAATCAGGAACTTCGATCTTAAACTTCCCAGGGCATCGTGGTAAATCTTTCCCTCATCAACATAATCGCTCGATAACATATTAAGCAAACCGGCCGACCACTTAATCTCAGCCGAAAACTTAAAGTATTGGAGGAAGAAATCGACACCAAAGCCAACCTCATAGTAGTAGTCGAACTTTTGTAGCCTTAACAAAACGCCCTTTTCAACCTTGAGGCGCTTGTATGCGGCTAAATCAATTCTAACGTCAGTTCCCAGGTACAAGTAGGGGCGGACATTACTGTTGCGCTCCGATAAGAACTTAATTCCAACAGGCAAATCGATGAAGTTCGACTCCATCTTCATGGTTGTAGCCAGCGAAACGGTACTGTCGGCATCAACCTTAAAAAAATTTACATCGCGCTGGCCAAAAGAGTATCCAGGCAGAAAACGTAGATGAATATCGCGGGCAATACGGAGGTCGCCAATGGCATTTACGTTAAGACCTGCCGAAATATGGGTTACCTCTGCAAAGTACTTTGAGCCATCGGCATTGAACTGAGCGGTTCGGTTAACTGCATCAAAATCCATTACATTAACGCCAATAGAGAAACCAAACCTGAGCGGTTTCCCTACGTCGTAGTCGGGGTCGTTTAGCAATGTGGGCCGTTTGAATTGACCAAATGAGTTGCCAACTACCAAAAAACAAAGTAATAGTAATGCAAAAAAACGTTTCAAGTGCGATTCACAGTTTTAGTAACGACTCTGATTAAACGGTAACCAGTCAAAAATATTATTGATTTTTCTTTTTCGCAATATAAAGGGTGGCAATACCAAAGGTTTGAACCCTGATTTCCACATCGTTAAAACCCGCTAACTTAAGTATCTGGACAAAAGCTTCACCCTGAGGGAATGAAAGCACCGATTCAGGGAGATAGGTATATGCCTGTCGGTTGCCCGACACCTTTCCACCAACCCACGGTAAGAATTTTAGAAAGTAAAATCGATATAAAGCATTAAACGGCCAGTGGCGGGGCATGGAGAACTCCAAAACACCCAGTTCTCCGCCAGGTTTAAGCACACGACAAATCTCCATTAGTCCTTGGGCTAAGTCCTCAAAGTTTCGCACACCAAATGCAACCATGGCAGCATCGAAATGGTTATCGGGTGAGGGAATACAGAGCGCCGAGGCCTTTTTAAGGGTAATGCGCTCCAGAAACTTCCATTTTTTTACCTTAACCATTCCAATGGCAAGCATCGATTCAGAGATATCGATACCAACTATCTTAACAGTAGGGGATTTTTTAGCCATGACCAGTGCAAGGTCAGCAGTTCCGGTTGCCACATCCAAAACCTCCCCAGGATTGTTACGTAGCAGCCTTTTTACAAGCCGTCGCCTCCAAAGCTTATCAATGCCAAGGCTAAGCAGATGGTTAAGAAAATCGTAGCTTGGCGCAATGCTATTAAACATTGCCGCAACGCTACTGGTTCGTTTATCAACAACAGTATTTGGACTTTTACCCATTTATCAGCTGCTCAAGCGAGGAGTCGTAAATTTTCTTTAAATCGGCTACAAAGCCAAACGAAACATCATCGACTCTAATTTCCGACTTGGTTACATGACCAAGGGTTGAGAAAGGCACCTTACTTGCTACCATAAAGTCAATAAACTGGGTTTCGCGCGATGGCGATACCGAAACCACAATACGCCCTTGGGCCTCACCAAACAGGAAGGCATCGGTACGAATTTCGGCATCGGTAGTGATATCGAAACCCAAGTTGCGAGGCATGGCGCTTTCAAGAAGCGCAATGAATAGTCCTCCATCGGAAATATCGTGTGCCGATTGAATCAGGTTACGTGCAATAAGTTCGCGAACCGCACGTTGAACCTCATACTCCTCCTCAAGGTTAAAGTAAGGCGCAGGCGACTGCTTGACACCGTGGTAGCTGTACAGGTATTCGGACGATGCAATATCGTTTACTGACTTACCAATCAAATAAATCATATGACCCTTCTCCTTGAAAGCCAGCGTTGTATGGTGATTCTTATTTTCAAGTAAACCAATCATACCAATGGTTGGTGTAGGGAAAACGGCCTCCTCCTTGCCTCCAATTGATGCTTGGTTGTAAAAACTAACATTACCACCGGTAACAGGGGTGTCGAACTTTTCACAAGCAGTACCCATCCCCTTTACTGCCTGAACAAACTGCCAGTAAACTTCAGGGTTATATGGGTTACCAAAGTTGAGGCAGTTAGTAACAGCCAAGGGTTTAGCACCAGTGCAGGAGATGTTTCGGGCTGCCTCGGATACTGCAATCATAGTTCCAACCATGGGGTCGGCCTTAACGTAACGCGAATTGCAGTCAACAGTCATCACAAGCGCCTTATTGGTGCCCTTCAGGTTGTATACACCCGCATCGGAGGGGAAGTTGGTAGTCATATTCCCAGTGCCAATCATGGTGTCGTACTGCTCATAAACCCATCGTTTCGATGCAATATTGGGGTGAGTAACCAGAAAACGGGCTACATCAATCAAATCGGCAGGTTCAGGAACTTTATTAATATCGAACTTTTTATACTCCTTGTAGTAAACTGGTTCACGGTACTCCCTATCGTAAACGGGAGCGCCACCCCCAAGAACCAACGATGAAGCGGGAACCTTGGCAACCAGCTCTCCATGGTAGTAAAACTCTAGGGTATCGCCCTCGGTAACCTCACCAATAATGGCGTAGCTAATATCCCACTTATTAAGTACAGCCTCAACATCGGCCTCACGACCCTTCTGAACCACCATGAGCATTCGCTCCTGCGATTCGGACAGCAAGATTTCCCAGGCCTCCATGTTCTTCTGCCTTAAAGGAACCTTATCCAAATCGATTCGCATGCCATGTCCACCTTTTTCGGACATTTCCGAAGTGGAACATATGATACCGGCTGCACCCATATCCTGCATTCCAACCAGTGCACCAGTCCTGATCACCTCCTGGGTTGCTTCCAGCAAGATCTTTTCCTGAAAGGGGGCACCCACCTGAATTGAAGGAATATCCTCGGCTGAGTCCTCGGTTATATCGGCCGATGCGAATGTCGCACCATGAATACCATCCTTTCCGGTGGCTGAACCAACAATGTAAACCGGATTACCCTTACCCTTTGATACAGCTGAAACCACCTTGTCCTTCTCAACCAACCCAACCGACATGGCATTTACCAGAGGATTCATGTTGAATGAATCGTCGAAGAAAACTTCGCCTGCCAACACAGGAATTCCAAAGGCATTGCCATAATCACCAATACCCTTAACCACTCCCTTAATTAACCAGCGAGTTCTATCGAGCTTAAGGTTGCCAAATCGTAATGAGTTTAGCTGGGCAACCGGGCGTGCGCCCATGGTGAAAATATCGCGATTAATACCTCCAACTCCTGTAGCAGCACCCTGGTAGGGTTCAACAGCACAAGGGTGGTTGTGCGATTCAATCTTAAATGCACATGCCAAACCATTGCCAATATCAACCAAACCCGCATTCTCCGTTCCAGCTTCTGCCAGTATAGCGGAACCTTTACGGGGTAATGTTTTTAGCCACTTGATTGAATTCTTATACGATGCGTGTTCCGACCACATTACCGAGTATATACTTAACTCAGTGTAGTTTGGGGTGCGTCCCAAGTAGTTCTTAATCATCTCAAACTCTTCAGGAAGAAGCCCTAGCTCGCGGGCGGTTTCAACGGTAACTGTTCGGTTTGGCATAACTTTCTAATTTTTCTACTTTATAAATTTCCTGCCAAAAATACGAACATTAACTCAAGTAACATAAGCTGAAATCGAAAAAATAGCAGTTAAACATTCATTATCGATGTTTTACCAAAAAAGTTTTAAAAAACCTTAAGCCATTGTGTAGTTACTGACTTATATTCTAATTTTGAGTTAACATGAAACGCTTACTAACACACCTATACTATTGATATTATGAGAATTGCATTGATAACTGGTGCTACCTCTGGCATTGGACGAGCTACTGCCCTCAGGTTGGCCATGGATGAGTTTAACCTTATCATTACAGGCAGAAGACTCGAAAGGCTTGAAGAGCTAAAAAAAGAGATTGAAGTAAAGTATAAGAAAGATGTTCATATTCTGAACTTTGATATCCGTAACCTGGATGAGGTTAACAGTGCCATTGATTCGCTCCCTGAGCGCTGGAGAAAAATTGATGTTCTGGTAAACAATGCCGGCTTGGCAGTTGGACTTAACCACATACAGGACGGAGTAATTGATGACTGGGAACGAATGATTGACACTAATATAAAAGGAGTGCTTTACATCACCCGTAAGGTTGCCCCCATGATGATTGAACGGGGGAAAGGTCACATTGTAAATATTGGTTCGATTGCTGGAACACAGGTTTACGAAAACGGAAACGTTTACTGTGCCACCAAGCATGCCATGCATGCACTCTCGCAGGGTATGCGGCAGGATATGCTAAAGCACAATATCAAGGTTACCGAAATTCGCCCCGGATTGCTGGAAACCGAGTTCTCCATTGTTCGCTTTAAGGGCGATAGCGAGAAAGCCAAAAACACCTATGTTGGACTAACCCCGCTATTTGCCGAGGACATTGCCGATGCCATTCACTTTGTGCTAACTCGCCCACCCCACGTTTGCATTAACGATTTAGAGGTAACACCAGTGGCTCAGGCTAACGCCTACTACGTGAATCGAAACGTGTAAGCGATTTGTATAGTTGATGCTTAACTAGCTGATAGGTGAAAAGAAACAATAAATAAACTCGTTATGGGAATTTACCTGATAATGATAATCTTTTTCGTGCTAAGCTTCATGGTTTCCATGCAGCTTAGGTCGAAGTTTGCGCGTTACTCGCGCATAGCCTTACCTCGGGGACTTAGCGGAAAGGAGGTGGCCGAGCTTATGCTCCACAACCATGGTATTTACGATGTAAAAGTAATATCGGTTGATGGTGAGCTAACCGACCACTACAATCCGGCAAATAAAACCGTAAACCTCAGCCCCGATGTATACCACGGACGCAGCATTGCCGCTGCAGCTGTGGCAGCTCACGAATGCGGGCACGCCATTCAGCATGCCCAGAGCTATGCTTTCCTGCAGATGCGTTCGGCTTTGGTTCCTGTCGTGAGCGTAGCCTCGCGTTGGGTACAATGGGTCTTACTGGCAGGTGTTATTCTGCTCCAAACCATGCCTAGTATTTTACTTATAGGAGTAATCATGCTCGGTTTAACAACCCTTTTCAGCATTATTACCCTACCAGTTGAAATGGATGCCTCGCGCAGGGCGCTTGCATGGCTCAACTCATCGGGATTAACCTATGGCGAGGGCGCTCTGTACGCCCGCGATGCCCTTAAATGGGCTGCACTTACTTACGTTGTAGCAGCACTTGGCTCACTTGCCACCCTGCTATACTATATCGGCTTGCTGAATAGCAACGATGAGTAGCAGTTAAATGATACTAAACCATAATCTTTTTTATTTGGTTTTTATTTTAACAGCGCCTTTAGGCGCTTTTTTTATGTATATAACCAACATGCTTTTGTTTCATTACTTAGGGATTATGTACTGTTATCCCTCAATTTTCAAATGAAATCAAGGAGTATATGATAATCACACTTGCAAGTATCAGAATTAACAATTAAATTAGATTCAGTTTTGAAATACAAAAAGGCATGGCAAAACTTACAAAAGAAGAACTGGAAAAAAGATTGAAGAAGTATGCTAAATCAATGGGCTTTGAACTTGAAAACCAAAGATTCTATCAGTATTTGAGTTTAAACATCGACTTTGATTCCTTTTTTATTCTTAAAATTCTTAATAGGGAAGAAATGATAGAGATAATTGATGACAAAAAAGCAATTGATGAGATATATATTCTACTCTCAGATATTGTGGATGAAAAATTAGCATCCACTCCACCCTATCCGCCCTTGAGTAAAAACTAAATATCAATAAATGTCGTTTAGTTAACAAAAATATGCCTGTCATCCTGAGCGGCCTGTCCCGCCCTAGCGGGGAGCGAAGGATCTCTAATCGACCCCATGAGTCGTTTCGCTTAGCTCAACATGACAACCTTCTCATGAAACTAGCAACAGCAAGTATCACAGAGTTACACAATGTAAAACGTTGTTACACAGAGCGTGTGACGTGATATACTCGATCAACGATTCACGAATAGCGAACAACGTCTTCAGCCCCGAAGGGGCGTAACATTTACAACTCCATTGTCATCCCGAGCGTAGTCGAGGGATCTCGATTTAAGATTTAAGAACTCACTAGTTAGCACACATCTTTAGACGCACACATAAATCGCCCTGAAAGGGCAAATCACATTAGCCCTGGGTTTTAACCCAGGGTATTGAGGTATTAAATTTTGCGATGCACGCAATACATTTTCCAAAGAGCAAGGGGAAAGTGTTGCATCGCAGAAGAAAAGCATTACAAAGAGCAATTTACACGTTCTTTCTTGTCTTGATACAAGAAAGAACCAAAGAAGATCAAGGCTGAAAAGCCCGACCCGATGGGTGCCCCGTGGGTGGAACTGCCACGCGATACTATTCGCCAAGCCTGTGGCGTGACTCATGTGGTATCGCTTACTAGGACCACCGCCACGTTCCACCCCCGACCCATTGCCGGGTCAGGCTTTTATGCCTCAGATTATGTCGCTCCTTCTTGGTTGAGGAATTACATTACAAAGAGTTGAAGGCACAAAGAGATGCTTCGGCGAGCTCGGCATGACAAAGGGGGCGTGGATGCCAAAAGTATTGTCAATCCGAGTTAGTCGAGGAATCTCGATATATTTAAGATTTAAGAACTCACTAGCTAGCACACGTCTTTAGACGAACACAAATCGCCCTGAAAGGGCAAATCACATTAGCCCTGGGTTTTAACCCAGGGTATTGAGGTATTAAATTTTGCGATGCACGCAATACATTTTCCAAAGAGCAAGGGGAAAGTGTTGCATCGCAGAAGAAAAGCAT
>ERZ795047.2930-NODE-2930-length-15738-cov-17.582159_pt1 | contig 15738 bp, 8 predicted proteins | sample MGYA00375131_ERZ795047 | MGnify/ENA primary metagenome ERZ795047 (study PRJEB30176, sample SAMN05720228) | activated sludge metagenome | isolation source: Anaerobic digester | place: Japan | collected 2015-05-20 ...
CCCCGCCCTGATCCTGCGAAAGGTCAACGATCACCTCGCTTGAGAAGGAGCTTTCATTGCCTGCATGGTCATAGGCGGTGACGGCGATATAGTAGACCTGCCCTTCGAGAAAACCGCTGACGGTCACATGGTTTGTGTATCCGACGTCGAGTACGTACTGGTAGCTTCTCGATTCGGTTCCATAATACACCCGGTAGCCGCGCAGATCACTCTCCGTGTTGTGATTCCAGGAGATAGCCAGGGTCGCTGCGCAAAGAATCCCCGGGATACAGAAGAGATACAGCACCAGTATGGTAATTAACGCCCCGATAGGCCTTCTCATTATAAAATCAGCACAACAGCGTAAGTTTTTTCCCTTGTGCTGGAAAATTCGCATTCTGTCAAGTGATAAATGGTTATTTTGGATATCGTGTGTCATATTTCCTGCTGTTTCGGAAAACAGACAGAAAATAATGAATCCGGCTCACCGAAGCGATCGGGGAAAAATTCCGGAAAAAGATGCGGGAATGCCGTGCAGGGACATCCCTGCACGGCGCAGGGGCTTTTTGTTATTCCTCCGCCGGATACCCGATGATCTCTGCAATCCTGCGGTTCAGCGGCTCGATGGTTGTGTAGGTCTTCAGGTACACATCGTGGTACAGGTCGCTGTAGATTCTGCAGTTGGGCTCGTGCGGCTCGAAGGTCCTGCCCTTCTTCACCATGGCCTTGACCGCGTCTTCGAAGTTCGCGTGCATCCCGGTGGCGACGGCCGCGTCGATGGCGGCTCCTAAGGCCGAGATTTCCGAGGTGGCCATGCGCGACACCGGAAGGTTGAACATGTCGGCCGCCACCTGAACCGCTACGTCGCTCTTGGAGCCGCCTCCGCCGACCCTGATTTCGCGGAAGGGGATCCCGGTCTTGCGCTGGACGATCTCCGAAAGCCTCCTCAGCTCGTAGCCGATCCCCTCGAGGATGGCGCGGTAGATGTGAGCGCGGGTGTGCACGTCGCTGAAGCCGATGATGGAGCCCTTGGCATATTTGTTGTAGACCATGGGAGACCAATAGGGCTGGAGCATGAGCCCCATGGACCCCGCGGGAATGTTCCTCACCACTTCATCGAAGATCACCTCAGGCGCTATACCGCGCTTCTGGGCCTCGAGGGCCTCCCGGTGTCCGAACTCCTGTTTGAACCAGGTGACCATCCAGAAGCCACGGAATATGAACATCTCGATGTCCCAGGTGTTGGGGATGGCCGCGGGCCAGGTGAAGAACTTCATGTCTTTTTCCTTGATGTACTTCCGGGTCATGACATGCATTGCCGTGGCGGTTCCAAAACTGATCTCCGCGATATGCGGATCGAGCGCGCCCGCTCCCAGGAGCTCGCTCTGTTTGTCGCCTGCGCCCACCACCACGGGCAGCCCTTCCGGCAGACCGGTCTCCTGCGCAGCCTGCCTGGTGACATGCCCCAGGACCTCGTCCGGAGAAAACAGCTTGACGCACTGGTCCTGGGTGATACCCAGCGGGCTGTAGGCAATGCCGAAGGGATACCATTTCAGGTTCTTATAGTCGAAGGGCCAGATCCCGGTGACCATGCCGGTGGAGTCGTGAAACTCGCCGGTGAGCTTCCTGACAAAGAACCCGGACGCCTGGACGAACTTGTGCGTCTTCTCATAAATCCAGGGCTCGTTCTGCTGGATCCACAGAAACTTGGAGTGCTTCTGCGCATACCGGATCGCGTCGAGCAGACCGGCTGCGCCGAAGAGCGCCTTGCCGGCAAGACCCAGAGGAGGGATGCGGGAAACCACGCGCTGGTCGAGCCAGATAATGGCCGGCCTCAGGGCGTTGCCTTCTTTGTCCATGGGGATCACGGTATTGCGCTGGGTGGTTATGCCCACACCGGCGATCGCACCAGGATCGATGGAGACCTTGGCCAAGAGCCCTTTGGTGACTTGGCAGAATTTCGACCAGTAGTCTTCCGTGCGCTGCTCCGCCCACCCGGGCTGTAACGAGAAATAGGGGTCGTACTGGGCCTGCTCTATTGCCAGCTCATTCCCCTGGACATCGAAGAGCACCGCCCGGATGCTCTGTGTGCCTGAGTCAACCGCCAGGACATATTCTTTCTCTGCCATGGTCCCTCCTCACATTGAACTCTTATTGTAATATTTTCATACCATGTTTCTGATCGTTTCACAAAGGACAGAACGAGGCGGCCATGTTGGCCGGCCTGCAAAATCCACCTCACCCTGATCCCCGGGCAGAACAATGACCGGGTCAGCTCGCCGCCGAGATCTTTCCGGCCTCGATAACCGGCGGGTCCTCTTCGTCCATGATCCGGGTGATGTCGGCATTCATCCGGTCTTTCTGGGCCTTGTAATAGGCGCGGTTCTTGTTTAGCCCTTTGGCGAAGGCCAGGACTTCGGGCATGAGATCGTCCATGGGCAGCGCCTTCCTGACGATATGGTGCTCCTGGCACTCCAGGCCGGTGAGCCGTGTGCCCAGATAGAAGAGATCGTCGAGGATGTAGCGGGGCATCGCCTTTTTCACTATGGCTACCATTCCGGGCCAGAAAGGTATGCCGATATCCACCTCGGGAAAGCAGAAGAAGCCCCTGTCGGAGCGCATGAAACGGAAGTCGAAGCAGCAGCACATGATGGCGCCCCCGGCAAAGGCGTGTCCTGTGATTGCCGCGATGGTGGGCATGGGATACATGAGGATCCTTCTGAGCAGGCTGTTGAAGGCGCGGCAGAAGCGCACAACCGCCTCTCTGTCTCCCGCCCGGTAGATGGGTTCGAGCCAGGCGAGGTCGATGCCGTTGCAGAAGATCTTCTCGTGGGCAGATTTCACTACCAGGGCATTTGCCGCGGTGGTATTCTCTATTTCATCGAGAATGCCGAGGAATTCGCCGAGAAAGTCGAGATTGAACCGGTTTTCGCCGCTGTTCATGGTAACGACCGCAACACTGCCGTCAAGGGTGTACTCTATCATGGACATGATCCGGATCTCCTCCCTGCTCTGGCTTGCAGGGTATTATACCGGTATCACCGGGAATATCCAAGAGTTATTGTCCGTCACGAATAGCGTCTTCAGTAAAATCTGCCGGCAGCACGCCATATTCTCCGCCAGAAAGATATTCTTTTTGTGTTTCTGATGCCTATCTGTTATTCTTATATGAATGTCCCCCACAGCAGGAGGTCTGATTATGAACACACCGGTAAAACAAGGAGACACCGTAAAGGTACATTACACGGGCCGTTTCGAAGACGGGGTTATCTTCGATTCTTCCGTCGGTGCCGAACCTCTCGAATTCACGCTCGGTTCTCATGAGGTGATCCCCGGCTTCGAGGAAGCCGCCGAAGGTATGGTCATCGGCGAGTCGAAGACGGTTTCCATCAAGCCCGAACAGGCATACGGCTCATATAACGAAAACCTCGTGGTAGATATGCCCAAGGAGTATTTCCCTGAAGACATCAAGCCCGAGATCGGCATGAGACTGATCATTGTCGACAACAACGGCGAGGAGCTTCCGGTGGTGGTAAGCGAGGTCCGTGATGACTCCGTTCGCCTGGATGCCAATCATCCCCTTGCCGGGAAAACCCTTGTCTTTGATATCGAGATTGTCGATATCGCCTGATTCCTGACTTTTCCGATCCTCAGGCAGTATCTGCGCTGCTGCTTCAGACAACCGTCTGCAGGGCCGGAAACCGGTATATCCCAAGCATTCCTGCTTCTCGGCCGGTTGACCGCTCAGAGGCTTTTGGATGTGGAGGACAAGCCCTTCCCTCCGTGCCCGGTCCATGAAGTGCCGTGCGGGCATCTCATAAGATGCCTCTTCGCCGGTTTCCGGCCTGTCCGCTGCATGGTGAGCAGGGAAGCGGCCGGTGCGCAATATGCCTGAATCCCCGCTTCGCTGCACAGATACGATTCACTGTAAACACCCGTAAGAGTACCGCATCGGGCCGGGTATGCGAAAGAGCGGTGCATGGTATATCGAGGATAACGCAGCGACCATAAATGCGCATTACCTGCAAAGAACCCGTGATTGAAGGAGCGGCTTCGCTATCAGAAGCAATCATTAAAGGGTTCCTTACCGGGCCCTCCTCCCTTCGTCTTTGGAGATGTTCCTGCCCCTCAGAACAGGACCGTTACTTTCCATCAACTGTTTGACTATTCCTTTCATATGAGGTTAGTTTATCGTGAACGAAAGATGAAAGGACTATCCTGAAAAAGGCCTGTCTTTGCCGCCCTTTTTCTCCACAGGACAGATGATGCGCATGAAACCGGTCGACTACAACACCTTGCAGTCAGTATCCAAGCCCGCCCGGTACATCGGCGGGGAGGTGAACCAGGTCGTCAAGCCCGACGGCGAGGTCCGGGCGCGGTTTGCGCTGGCCTTTCCCGACACCTATGAGATCGGAATGTCCCATGCCGGGATCAAGGTTCTCTATCAGATTCTCAACTCGATCCCAGGAGTCTGGGCCCAACGGGTGTTCGCTCCCTGGCACGATATGGCAGGCGCGCTCTTGAGAAGCGGAACCGAGCTCTTCAGCCTGGAGGAAAAACGACCCGTGCGCCTCTTCGACGTGGTGGGGTTCTCTCTCCTCTACGAGCTTTCCTACACCTCGGTTATCCGAATGCTCAAGCTGGCCCGGATTCCTCTGCGCACTTCCGAACGCAAAACGGGCGATCCCATCGTGATTGCGGGTGGCACCTGCACGGTCAATCCGGCTCCGATTCAGGATTTCTTCGATCTCATCGTCATCGGAGACGGAGAGGAAATCGTCGAGGAAATGGCCCGGGTGTGTCTCGAGACAAAAGACCGCGGCGAGCGCATTGCGGCCATGGCCGAGATCGAAGGTGTGCACCGTCCCGGGGCCGCGTCGAGGCCCAGGCGAAGGATCTTGGCCGACCTCGACACACGGCCGTTTCCCTCCCGCGTCGTGCTTCCCCACACCTCAATCGTGCACGACCGCATCGGGATCGAGGTGGCCCGCGGGTGCACCCGCGGGTGCAGGTTCTGCCAGGCCGGGATGATCTATCGTCCGTACCGGGAGCGATCGTTTTCCTCGGTCATGGACACCCTCAAGGCATCCCTTGCCGCCACCGGGTACGACACCATCGCCATGCTCGCGCTCTCCGTCACCGATTTAAGCTACATCAATACGATCATGGAGTCGCTTTCCTGCCCCTCCCGGGAGGTGTCCATCGGCATCCCGTCATTACGGGTGGAAGGCATCACCCGGCGGGTGGCCGAGTTCATCTCCTCGGTCAGGAAGCCCGGCTTCACTATGGCGCCCGAGGCGGCCACTACCAGGCTCAGAGAGGTGATCAACAAGGGCAACACCGAAGAAGACCTCATCAGGAGCGTGTCCATCATCCGAGACCTGGGTTGGAAAACCCTGAAACTCTACTTCATGGTCGGCCTTCCGACAGAGCGGCACGAGGATATCGAGGCCATATGTTCTCTCTCCCGCGCGATCGCCTTGCGTTTCAAGGGAAGCCTGACCATCAGTGTTTCCGGGTTCATTCCCAAGCCTTTCACCCCATTCCAGTGGCAGGAGCAGATCACGCCCGATGCCCACGAGGAGGTGGTGCGGCATCTGCAGAAGAACCTGCGGGGAAGGAACCTCTCGCTCCGGTGGCAGGACCCCTCCCTCACCTTCCTGGAAGGCGTGTTCGCCAGGGGGGATGAGGGACTCTCCCGTGTCATCGAAGAAGCCGAGGCCGCCGGCGCCTATCTCGACGGATGGGGTGACACCCTCGAAGCACGGGCGTGGGAGACGGCATTCGAAAAGACCGGCGTCGATCCCCGGCAGTATCTCAAGGCCCGCGACAGGGAAAAACCCCTCCCCTGGGAGTTCGTCGATGCACGGATCTCACGGTTTTTCCTCCTGAAGGAGGAGGAGCGCGCATACCAGGGGACATCCACCCCGGATTGCCGGTTCGACGGGTGTACGGGATGCGGCGTCTGCGCCGGGGACGTCTCCAACATCATTCATGAGGAATCGGAGCCTGCCCCGCTCTTCGAGCCCTCGCCCGAAGGCGGGAATATCCCCTATGTGGTGCAGCTCTCCAAGCAGGGCCCTCTGCGGTTCGTCTCGCCCCGGGACTACCTGGAAATGCTCAAGCGGGCGATCCGCAGGTCGGGGCTGAAGGCGGTGTATACGAAAGGCTTCAGCCCCGCCATGAAACTGAGCATGTCTCCGCCCCCATCCTTCGGCATCGCCTCGGTGAGCGAGTTCCTCCAGTTCGAGCTGAAGGAAGAGATCGACCCCGATATGATCCCGGACATGATCAACCGTGTCCTGCCCGAAGGGACCAGGGTCTTGTCGTGCAGAAAGGCGAAGCTGGGCCTGCCCTATGCCTTTGTATACCGCACGGACAGGCCGTTCTCCCTCGATCTGAAGCCCGGCCGGACCATCGAAAAGGGCGGGAAGACGCTCATGGTGAACGATTACCTGGCCTATCACGACGATACCACCATGACCATCCTCGTGCGGGAGGGAAGAACGATCTCGCCCCTGGCCATCCTCGATGCCTTTTCCGGTGACGGGATCGCAGCATGGGAGATCACCAAGGTTGATACCCTCTTTGCCAAATAGCCTCTTTGCTGTCCGCTCTGCACGAGCGTTTACTGCCCGCACTCTTGATATCGTTTCTGGCAACCCTACTAAAAGAGAATGTTTCCGCATTTTGATCGCTACGCGGGGCGGGAAAGGACATTTGAAGAAATGAGCGACTTAAAACCGAAGAAATCATGTTGCGAAACCGGCGAACCCAGGGAATTCCGGGACCCGGTCTGCGGCATGATCACCACCGACAGAGATGCGTACATGCCTCTGGACTACCGCAGGAAGACCCATTTTTTCTGCTGCGAGCATTGCCGCCGAAAATTCAACGAAAATCCTGAGAAGTACCTGAGCGAACCGGATGTCCGGGAAGCGGGGCCCAGAGAGATCAAAGACCCGGTCTGCGGCATGGTCACCACAAACCCGGATGCGTATCTCCCCTTCGAATACCGGGGAAAAACCTACTACTTCTGCAGCGAACACTGCCGGAAGAAGTTCAGGGAAAATCCTGAAAAATATCTCCATCCTGCAGAAGAACGTGCAGTCCCTGCGCCCGCGACGGCAGACAGGGCTCATGGCTACTGCTGCCCCATGCATCCCGAGGTGCAAAGCCCGGTGCCGGCGAGCTGCACAAAGTGCGGGATGGCACTGGAACCGGCCCTCCCCGGTGCATTTCCCGGGCCGAAACAATGGACCTGCCCCATGCACCCCGAGGTGGTCCGTAATGAGCCGGGCAGCTGCCCCCTCTGCGGAATGGCGCTGGAACCTCTATCCCCGTCGGAGGCAGGCGATGAGGAAAGCGCGGAATACCGCGATATGAAAACCCGCTTCGTAGTGAGCGCTGTGTTGACCATCCCGATCGCGCTCATCGCCATGAGGTCCATGATTCCCGGCGGGGCCTTCCTCGATGCCCTGGCACCGGCCGGTGCCTTCCTGTGGATCGAGCTCCTGCTGGCGACACCGGTTGTCCTGTGGGGCGGATGGCCCTTCTTCGTACGGGCTTGGCAGTCCCTGGTCTTCAAGAGCCTGAACATGTTCACCCTCATCGGGCTGGGGGTTGCCGTGAGCTATGGCTACAGCCTCGTAGCCGCCCTTTTCCCCGGCATATTCCCGGAGTCGTTCAGGGGCATGGACGGGACCATCGGGGTCTATTTCGAGGCGGCGGCCGTCATCACAACCCTGGTCCTGCTGGGCCAGGTCCTGGAACTCAAAGCGCGCAGCAAGACCGGTGAGGCAATCCGCTCGCTCCTGAGCCTCGCGCCGAAGAAGGCCAGACGAATCGACGCCCAGGGCCATGAAGAGGACGTCCCGCTCGATATGGTCCATCCCGGAGACCGCCTCAGGGTGCTTCCGGGCGAAAAGGTGCCCACGGACGGCACAGTGATCGAAGGAAGCAGCAACGTGGACGAGTCCATGATCACCGGCGAGCCCGTGCCCGTGCAGAAGCTCTCAGGCGACCCGGTGGTGGGAGGGACGATTAATGGGAACGGCACGCTGGTGATGGAGGCGACACGGGTGGGCGCCGATACCCTGCTCGCCCAGATCGTTGCGCTCACGGCGCAGGCGCAGAGATCCCGAGCCCCCATCCAGCGGCTTGCCGATGTGGTGTCGGCATACTTTGTCCCGGCCATCGTCCTCGTTGCGCTTCTCACCTTCGGCCTGTGGGTCTGGATCGGGCCCGAGCCGCGGTTCGCCTATGCAATCATCGCAGCGGTGTCCGTACTCATCGTGGCGTGTCCGTGCGCTCTGGGGCTCGCCACACCCATGTCCATCATGGTCGCCACGGGCAAAGGCGCTACCATGGGGCTGCTCTTCCGGAATGCGGAGGCCATCGAGACCCTGGGCAAAATCGATACCCTGGTGGTGGACAAGACCGGAACGCTCACCCGCGGTAAGCCCGCACTGACCCATGTGAGGACGATCGGCGGGATGGAGGAACAATCCCTTCTCGGGTATGCCGCAAGCATCGAAAAGGCGAGCGGACATCCACTGGCCCAGGCTGTGGTAGCGGGGGCTCTCGACCGGGGGGCCACGATCCGGGAGGTTCGGGATTTCACCAATGTCCCCGGCAAAGGTGTGATCGGCACCGTATCAGGACACCGGGTGATCCTGGGAAACCGGGCTCTCTTCGAGGACGAGGGAGTTTCAATAAGCGAGCTTGCAGACGAGGCAGAGGACAAACGGAAGAAGGGGCAGACCATCATGTTCGTGGCCGTGGACGGCAGGCCCGCAGGATTTCTGGGTGTATCCGATCCCATAAAGGAAACCTCGTTCGAGGCCATCCGGGCGCTGCACCGGCAGGGCATCAGGATCGTCATGCTCACGGGAGATCACGAAGCGACCGCCCGGGCCGTGGCAGGCGAGCTCGGGATAGACGAAGTGGTTGCGGATGTCCTGCCCGCCGATAAGGAGTCGGTGGTCAGACGTCTTCAGGAAGAAGGCAGGATCGTTGCCATGGCCGGCGACGGGATCAACGACGCTCCGTCCCTGGCGCGCGCACAGGTCGGCATCGCCATGGGGGGAGGGTCGGACATCGCCATGGAGAGCGCCCAGGTGACCTTGGTAAAGGGAGACCTCAAGGGACTCGTTTCTGCAATCCTCCTGAGCCGGGCCACCATGCGCAATATCAAGCAGAACCTCTTCTTCGCCTTCGTCTATAACGCATTGAGTGTGCCCATTGCTGCTGGAGTGCTCTATCCGTTCCTCGGGATCATTCTCTCCCCCATGATTGCCGCAGCGGCCATGAGTCTGAGCTCGGTATCCGTTATCAGCAATGCGCTGCGCCTGAAGGGAAAAGCCATCACTGCATAAGAGGCTCCGAGGCAGAGGCGCTTCACAGGACACCTGTTTTCATGAATGCAGGTCTGGTATCGAGCACTTGCCCCCGGTTCGTACCCTTTTTTTATCCCCGCCTCTCACAGGCGGGAAGGCTATTTCTATAAAAACGGTTGCGAAACGAGGAAAAAGCAGCTATTGGACAGATAGTGCCCGCAGAGAGGAACGGCGGAAAAACGCTCGGCCCTTTTCTTGATGTATTCTTGCATTGCGGCATGTTCAGAGGAATATTCTGATACCTGCCTTTTCGGAGGCTTGGGCCTGTTCATTGATGAATTCTCATTTCCCTGATCCTTGTACCAGGATCAGGGGGTTGTAATTGTTTGTTATTTATCTGTCCGGATGAGGCATGTTATGAAACCGGGGAATATTACGACCCCAGACCCGCCGTGATCAGGCGGGGTGCTGCGGCACAGTCCTCTCACCGAAAGCGGGCAATGTTGGCGGATTCGTGGAGTACTTAGAGCCGGAGCAAGTGCGGATGCAGGCAGAACCATTCTTCAGGAAGAACGTGGACAGTCACAACGGCACCGGTAAACACGCTGGGTTTAAGGGCACCGCCGGAAGCGGGGATGTCCGGTCTCATCGTCAGCAGCGCAGCCGCCGGCTGCAAAAATTCGTCATACCCGGTTGTTTCGCCCTTCTTATCGTGCTCGTCTGGCTGAACGAGTTGCTCGACATCCCTCACTTCCTCTTCGACATACCCGGCACCGCCGGCAACTGGCCTGAGGCCGTTGTGGAAACCCTCTTCATCCTTGCGGCTGCACTGGTTCTGTGGATATCCGCTCACAGCGACCTCATCGCGCGCTCAAGGGAAAAAAGGCTCCAGGAACGGCAGAAGATCTTTTCAAACATCCTTTTCCGTGAATCGCCCACCTATTTCCTGGCGACAAACCCGGATGGGACCATCATCGCGGCAAACAATGCGCTGCTGAACAAAACAGGCCGCACCCTTGATGAAGTGGTGGGCCAAGACGCGCTCCCCCTGTTCTTTCCCGCCCGGGAGCATGAGGCCATCACCAGGGAGCTGACCGATTTCGTGCAGAGGGGGAAGTCGAGACCTCTAATCTCGCACATCATAACAAAAACCGGTGAAGAGTGTATCGTGCAATGGGAAGTCATGGTTTCCTATCGCGAGAACGGAGCCGTTGATTTCATCTGTGGAGCGGGCAATGATATCACTGCCCAGAAACGGGCGGAGAGTGCGCTGAGGCTGAGCGAGGAACGCTATCGATCGTTCGTGCAGAATCTCCAGGGAATCGCCTATCGGCTCGATATGAATCTCAGGCCGGTGTTTATCCACGGCAATGTGGAGAAGTTGACCGGCTACCGTGAAGACGAGTTCCTGAATGGGATGGTTCGGTGGAAGGGCTTCATTTTTTCCGAAGACATACCGAGCCTGAGGGCTAATATCGACAGAGCAAGAACCATCCCGAACTATACGGGAGAGAACACCTACCGGATCATCAGGAAGGACGGAACTCTCTGCTGGATACGGGAGTATTTATCCAGCGTATGCGGTGAAGACGGCCTTCCGGCTGCCATACAGGGAATCGTATACGACATCACGGCAGAGAAACAGGCAGAGGAGTCTCTGCGCGCCAGCGATGCACGCTACCGTCTCCTGGCGGAGAACATGCGCGACGTGATCTGGGCGGTTGATATGGACCTGCGCTATACCTATATCAGCCCTTCTGTGGAGAAGGCCAGGGGATACACGGTGGAAGAGGCCATGAACCTTCCCTTGGAGAAATTCTTCACGCGCAGCTCTTACCGGGAACTGAAAAAAACCCTTGCCCGGATCACCGATGCCCTTGATCGGAAAAGGTCTGATTCCGACGGCGTCACGCAAACCCTGGAGCTCGAAATGGTGTGCAAGGATGGGTCTCACATCTGGGTGGAGATCACCGCCAGCCTTATCCATGACTCCCGGGGTCGGCCTGCGGGTTTTGTGGGGATGACACGCGACATCACCGAGAGAAAGAGAGCGGAGGAGGCCCTCCGGCAGAGCGAGGAAACCTATCGCGCCATTTTCACGAACACCGGCACCGCCATGGTCATCATCGAGGAAGACACCACAATTTCTCTTGCCAATAGTGAATTCGAGCACCTCTCGGGCTATTCCCGGGAGGATATCGAGGGAAAGATGTCCTGGACCGAATTCGTTCTGCAGGAAGATATCTATCGCATGATGAAATACCATGTCGTCAGAAGGATGCAGGGCGGAACAGCCCCGAGGAACTATGACTTGCGTTTCAAGGACAGACACGGCAGGTTGAAGGATCTGCATGTCACCGCCACTTTGCTGCCCGGTACCAGAAAGAGCCTCATATCACTTCTGGATATCACCGAGACGAAAAAGGCCTCGGAAGAGCTCAAGATTTCTCAGGAACAGCTCCGCAACCTCCATAAGCATTCCCAGGATGTCCGCGAACGTGAGCGCACCCGCATAGCCAGAGAGATCCACGACGAGCTTGGGCAGGTGCTCACGGCGCTGAAGATGGACCTCTCATATCTTGCCAAGAAGCTGCCCCCCGAGCCCTCCTCCCTGAGGACAAAGGTCGATCATATGCTCACATTCGTGGATAAGACCATCCAGTCGGTGAAACGCATCACCATGGATCTCAGGCCCGGACTTCTGGACCACCTGGGCCTGGTAGCAGCCATGGAATGGCAGGCCGATGAATTCCAGGGTCGAACCGGTATCCGGTGCAGTCTCATGGTCGAACCGGATGACATTATCCTCAGGCCAGATCAGGCAACCTCGGTATTCCGCATCTTTCAGGAAGCTCTGACAAACGTTGCCAGGCATTCGCAGGCCACAGATGTCAGGACTTCTCTGATCGCGAAGGAGGGCATCCTCGAGATGACGGTGAGGGATAACGGAATCGGAATAACTGAAGAACAGATACAGAGTGCAAAATCATACGGTCTCATGGGAATCAAGGAACGAGCATACTTCTGCGGTGGAAGGGCCGATATTTCCGGCAAGAAGGGGGAGGGGACCACGGTGGTGATCTCCATACCCTTTGACGATGTGAGGGTTCACGATGATACGAGTGCTTGTGGTTGACGATCACCCTATTGTGCGCGAAGGTTTGAAACAGATTCTTTCGGATACTGAAGACATCCTGGTGGTGGATGAGGCGGACTCCGGCCAGGCAGTGCTCGACTGTGCCGCCAAGACCAACTTTGACGTCGTCCTCTTGGACATATCCATGCCCGGGAGGGACGGTCTGGAGGTTTTACGGGAGCTCAAACAGCTCAAACCTAAGATTCCGGTGCTCATCCTGAGCATGTACCCCGAAGAGCACTACGCCGTCCGGGTGCTCAGGGGAGGGGCATCCGGGTATCTCACAAAGGCGAGCGCTCCCGATGAATTGATCACCGCTATCCGCAAGGTGGCCTCAGGGAGAAAGTATATCAGCGCCACACTTGCCGAGCGGTTGACCTATGAGCTCGACCGGGATGCAAGCAAGCCCCTGCACGAGATACTCTCGGATCGTGAATACCAGGTGATGCACATGCTCTCCACCGGCAAGTCGGTAAAGGACATCGCGCTCGAGCTCGACCTGAGCGTAAAGACAGTGAGCACCTACCGATCGCGGATCCTGGAAAAGATGAATATGAAGAACAATGCGGAAATTGTTCTGTATGCAGTACAGAACAAACTGATCGACTAAAAAGATGAAAAATCCCTTGCTGCCTTTTTAGTCGATCCTTCCCTCACGTGAATGACGCGAAAGAGAACAAGCAGATGGGTGTAGGCTTTATCCTACACAAAGATGGGTAAATTCACCACGTCCGAGATGGAATATTTCCGATTTACTGTCATACAATAATATTGTATAGGATAGATACAACAAGTGTTGTTCTGACCTCCTTTACGCCAGAAGAGGGGACAAGTCCTCTCGTGCTTTGTCCTCACACCTAACTTCTTCTGGCTTTTTTTTGTCCGCTTTAGCCTGATATAACAAAACACCATGCAAGCCTATTATAATATTGGCTATATTTCTCTTTACCGAGAATAATCCTTGACCGCCGCTGCGAGATGGGCAATATAACAAAAAGGAAATTGGGCTCTTTTAGAAAAAGCCCATGCATTGCCACGATCGATGAGTGAGCAGACAAACAGCGCTAACCTGTCTGGCCTCTCTCCACGGGCACAGGTGAACATCAGATCCTTTCTGCAGGATATCTTGACCTCTCTCTCGGAAAATGTCCTATCCGTGTTTCTGACCGGAAGCTGTGTCACCGGCGACTATCTGCCCGGGGAGTCAGAGGTAAACTCCGTGCTCGTGCTCGCGGAAATCACCCCGCAGACCCTCGACATGCTTGCACCCCTCGGCAGGCGTTACAGCAGGAAGGGCCTGAGCACCCCATTGATCATGACGCCCGAGTACATCGAAAGATCGCTCGACGTCTTCCCTGTGGAGTTCCTCGACCTCAAGCTCATACATACCACGATTCATGGTAGAGACTTCTTCTCCGGCCTTACCATCAACAAGTCACTGCTTCGTCTCCAGTGTGAACGTGAGCTGAAATCAAAGCTCATCCATCTTCACCAGGGCTACATCTCTTCTTCGGGACAGTCCCAGGCCTTAAAACTCCTGCTGATGAACGTCTATCCGGAGTTTTTCCCGCTTTTCCGCGCCATGCTCTCCATTTCGCAGATGAGCCGCACCCCTCCCCTGAACAAGGAGGAGGTCCTCTCCCGCATCGAGGCCGCATTCGGAGTGTATCTGGGCCCTTTCAGAAAGATCAGGTCCCTGGGAGAAGAAGGCCTCTAGGGAACCAGAAGGCAGACCCTCAAAGAATTCTTTGCCGAGCTCTATCAGCTTACGCATAAACTCTCTCTCGCCATGGACCAGCTTTCTCGTTAAGTGCATGGGAAACCGCATTTCCGTGGGGTGTGAACGCGATAAAGACCAGGTCCGGACATTGAATGCCTATGTGAAGACCTTTTCGGACTTATTGTTTGCATTGCTTGCCGGGGTGAGGCACTGCGTGTGCTTCGAGGGTTCCGAGGCAGAGCAGCAGACATCCGGGGTGAAATCCTGATGCACTTTCAGGCTCTTTTTCTGTGGAACTAGTATGAAACAAGCTCGGAGAGGAATCCCGAAGGCACCTGATACACCTCGCGGCCGTACATGGTGCGCTGCCGGGACCAGGAGAGGGTGACCTCCCTGCGGGCGCGGGTGATGCCCACATAGAGCAGGCGGCGCTCCTCCTCGATCTCACGGTTGGTATCCATGCACCTGGCGTGGGGAAGCAGGCCCTCTTCCAGGCCAAGGATGAACACGTGGTCAAACTCCAGGCCCTTTGACATGTGCAGTGTCATCACGCTGATGCTCTCCCCTGCGTCCATGTCTACCGCACTCATCAGGGCCTTTTCCTCCAGGTACCGGCCGATGTCCCACCAGTCTTTGGCGCTTGCGATGAGCTCTTTGACGTTGTTCAGCCGGTCCTCGCCGTCCACCTCTGCCTTGAGCGCTGTGTCGAAGCCGGTGGTCTCGACGATCTGACTCAGCAGCAGGGCCACATCACCCATGCCCACGCGGCCGGCGAGCTCACGATACACTCGACCGAAGCTCTCGATCCCGCGCAGCCCGGTGCCCCTGACGATCCTGCCTGCGATCGCATCCTCGATAGCAGTCACAGCCGGGATGCCTTTCTTCCGGGCAAAGGCCTTGAGCGCGGCCAGTGTTTTTTCTCCAATGCCCCGGGAGGGCACGTTGATGATGCGGTCCAAGGCCTCGGTATCAGCCGGGTTGACCAGGATTCTCAGATAGGCCAGGAGGTCCTTGACCTCTCTCCTCTCATAGAACCGCATCCCGCCGTAGACCGCATAGGGGATTCTCCGGCGGACAAAGGCCTCTTCGAGGACCCGTGAAAGGGCGTTAACCCGGTAGAATACACCAATCTCCCGGGGGCTCACGCCCGAACGGATGAGGTTCTCGATTGCGATAGCGGTATGTTCTGCCTCTTTTTCATCGTCCATATACTCGCATACGGTGATGTCCTTGCCCCTGCCCTGCACGGACTTCAGCCTCTTGGGAGCCCGGTATTGGTTGTTTGCGATGAGGGCCGAGGCGGCATTGAGGATCTCTTCGGTGGAGCGGTAGTTCTGCTCCAGGACGACCACTTCGGTGTTGGGGAAATCATCGCGGAATTTCAGGATATTGTCTACGTTGGCTCCCCGCCATCCATAGATGGACTGATCGTCGTCGCCCACCACGCAGATGTTGGCTTCATCGCCTACGAGATTCATGAGAAAGACGTACTGGGCCGTGTTCGTGTCCTGGTACTCGTCCACCAGGATATACCGGAACCGGCTCCGGTATTTCTGCTTGAGATC
>ERZ795047.2932-NODE-2932-length-15736-cov-3.656144_pt1 | contig 15736 bp, 9 predicted proteins | sample MGYA00375131_ERZ795047 | MGnify/ENA primary metagenome ERZ795047 (study PRJEB30176, sample SAMN05720228) | activated sludge metagenome | isolation source: Anaerobic digester | place: Japan | collected 2015-05-20 ...
GGGGGATTTGCCTTTGTCACTCTTGTGCCCAAAAGCGAACGCGAGCGGCCCCAATTGGCAATCCAATCCGAAGTGCGCAACCGGGTACGGATGATCCCGGATCTCCGTGCCTCGGTGACCTCGACTTCCCCGTTGGGCGGGCGCGCGCGCAATGAACCTGTTCAGTTTGTGTTGCAAGGACCCAGCATCGAAGAAATCGATCATTATTCCAAACTCATTATGGACCGGCTGGAGAGTTTGCCTGGGTACGTTGGCGTCAACCGGGATTTGGAAATCGGCAAGCCGGAACTGCGCGTGATCATCGACCGCGAAAAGGCGGCTGATGCCGGGATTCAAACCCGGGACATCGCCTCGGCGGTCGGCGCGCTGATCGGCGGCACGGACGTAGCGGAATTTAAAGAGGGTGGGAAAAGTTACGACATCTGGCTGCGCCTGGACCGGGAGGAGCGGGAATTGCCCGGCGATTTGGAGAGGATTTGGGTCCGGGCGGCGAACGGCACGCTGATGGATATCCGGAATTTTGTCCGGTTGGAACAGGGCGTCGGCCCCAGTGTGATCAACCGCTTGGACCGGCAGCGTTCCGCCACCATTTACGCGAATTTAGAAGGAAAGGTTATGGGCGACGCGCTGGAAGAAGTAAGCGCTATCGCCGACGATGTGTTGCCAGATTATTTCGCGACCAAGTTGGCCGGCCAGGCCGAAAGTTTCATGGAAGCGGGGCAACACATCTGGTTTGTATTCATCCTGGCCGTGATTTTGACCTACATGATCCTGGCGGCACAATTCGAGAGTTTTGTGTTTCCCTTTTCCATCATGATGGGATTGCCGCTATCGTTCCTCGGAGCGTTTGGCCTTTTGCTGTTGCTGGGCAACACGCTCAACATGTATTCCATGATCGGCTTGGTGTTGCTGGTCGGTCTGGCGGCCAAGAACGGCATCCTGCTGGTGGAGTACACCAACCAGCTGCGCGCGAAGGGGATGAATGTACATGACGCCCTGGTGGAAGCCGGGACAGTGCGGTTGCGGCCAATCCTGATGACCGCCATTTCCACGGTGGCGGGCGTGATCCCGGTGGTGCTGGGCATCGGGGAAGGCAGCGAGAGCCGCCAGCCCATGGGCGTCGCAATCTCGGGTGGAATCATTTCGTCCACATTTTTGACATTGGGGGTGGTTCCCGTGGTCTATTCGTATCTCGACCAATTCGCCCATTGGCGGTTGTTCGATATCATCAAACGTAAAATCATGGTTTCCCCTGCGGAATCCTCCCTGCCCGTGGAAAACAGCCCCGGCGCGTGATGTCCCTGCCGCCCGCGTTTCAAGATAATCATGCACTTTTTGGATCTCACGTTTCCCACCCCCGCTATGAACCTTGCGTGCGATGAAGCCTTGTTGAGCGAACGGGAAGCCGGGCAGGGCGGAGAACTGTTGCGCGTGTGGGAACCGGCCAGCTATTTTGTCGTGTTGGGACGTTCCAACCCGGTCCGCCGGGATGTGGATGAAAAAGCATGCCATATGCGCAACATTCCCTTTTTCCGCCGGACCAGCGGCGGGGGAACCGTGTTGCTAGGACCGGGCTGTCTGAATTATTCCCTGATCCTCTCGATCGGCCCGGAGAGCCCGTATCAGAACCTATCCACGACCTATTCCGCCATCCTCCAGCGGCACCGGCAGGCAGTGGGGGAACTGATGGGACTAGAAATCCAGATCCAAGGCATCTCCGATTTGACCATGGGTAACCAAAAGTTTTCGGGAAACGCGCAACGCCGCAAAAAACGCTTCCTCCTCTTTCATGGCACATTTTTGCTCCATTTCGATTTGTCTTTGATCGGCCAGTTGTTGCCATTGCCTGGAGAAGCGCCGGAGTACCGGGCCGGCCGGCCGCATGAAGATTTTCTGGCGAATCTGGGCGTCTCCGCATCCGCCTTGAAAGAATGCCTGCGCAAGACCTGGATGGCGCAGGAGCCTCTCGAGGAGATCCCGCTTGAAAAAACACGTGACTTGGCCGGCGGTTTTCTTTCCGATCCAGAGTGGATTTATCAATATTAAGCAGGCAGAATGGATTCGAAATGGCGGGCGAGAGGTATGCTCAATATTCACAGTCATACCTGTTTACTGAAGGGTAGAGAAAGGATGTCTTACGCCCTTTTGAGGTTTCTCTCACATCAGGGGGAGGTGTCCTTGCTTTTCTTCACCTGGTCTTGGGAGAGATAATACTGCATCAATCTGGATTCCCACTTACGCGGGGAACCCTTCTTTATGCAACCTTTATGCAACTGGCTATTGCTTAAAATCCACCCAATGAGAAAAAGGGCGCCCTCTTCCTCCCCCCTAGGAAAAGGGCGCCCCCTGCATCAAACCTTCTGCCACGGTTATTTCTTGCCGATGATCACCGTGCCTTTGTTACTGATACTGATGTAATCCACTCCCTGGATTTCCGCGCCATTTTCGCCGGCCAATTTTCCATGGAGGACCAACTTCACGCAATCCGACTGTTTGACTTTCCCGAGGGCATCGATGACCTTTTCTGCGTCAAAATAGAACACAAGATCAGGGATCTTATCGGGCTTTTTCGTGTTACAGGCTTCGCAGCCAGTGACCTGAAGGCCGGGGTCGTTGGGGGCCCCCACGTCGCCAATGACCCAGCTTCGGGGCTCCACGTCTTCGAGAATGACGGATTCCGGATCGATCGAATTCACGTCGAAGGTGTCTGTTCCCATGATAGCCACCGCCAGCGTCCCTTTATCGTTGGTGCTCACGTTATTAGGGCAGACGCGGGGTTTGATATCCACCGCCACCTCGATCGGACCATCAGTCAGGTTTTCGTTATTGCCCCCATCGCCGTTGTTGTTATTGTCATCGTTGCCGTTGGTTGGGTCATTGGTACCGTCATCATCACCGGGTGGATTCACGCTGCCCCCGTTATCCGCAGGCAATTCCTCCTCGAACCACACGGGACCAGCATGGGTGTACGGTCCGGTGAACGCCTTGGGCCCTTTAGTCTTCAGGACATAGACATAGAACTGATAGAGATGGTCAAACTGCGGACCTTGTTTGTAAATACCTGCTACCAGTTTATTTTGATTATCCCAAACGAAGGAATCGGCGTCCGCCGAGCCGGTGCGGCCCAAATATTGGGGTTTACCCTCATTGTCCACGAGCACATAGATGTGGAAATCCTTCACATCCATTTCTTCCAAGTTCCAACGGACCACTAACTGCCGGGCATCTTGCGGATCCTGATCCTTCCCGTTGCTGAGATCTTCTCCCGCGTCCAAATAGTCCTCCACATACACTTCCATGGAGGGCGTTGGTTTGGGAGTGGGTGTCGGTCCGGGTTCTACTTCCTCGCAGCTCCAGCAAATCTTGAGGATGCACACGTCCGACCCTTCGATCTCGATCGTGCGGATACCTTTTTTGCCCATTCCGCTGACCAGGGTGATTTGCTCCACGGGAGTGGTGTTGTCCGTCAGCCGGATGGAGACCGGCGCTGTGATGAGGGTATTTTCAGGAGTGTATCCTTTTGATTTTTGCTTATCCACTACTTTGCCGTCTTCGTCCAAGGCGGTAAACGTGGTTTTTTCTTCACTGCTCATGGTCACTACGGCAGTTCGGGGGCCTTTACCCTCGCAAAGGTCATCATTGAAGATGATTTTGGCCTTTTCCTTGGCGCTGGCCTCAGACCAGAGGATAAAGACATCCAGACCTTCGTCACCGGAGCAATCGATGACATCCAGTAGTATGGTTTCCTCACCGCTGTTGGTTTCCACCACGGCGCCGGTGAGTTGGACTTCACCGAGAAGCACCGGGGAGATACCAATTTCTTTTTCATCATAATAATCACCGGGCACCACGCATTCCATCTCCTCCGGGGGTTCGGGCGTGGGTGTGGGTGTAACGGTCGGCTCAGGGGTCGGGGTTACGGGTATTTCCTCAACCTTAAAGAGGACCGGGCCTTTGGCCGCGAAGGGGCCTGACACGGCCTTGGGACCTCTCTCGTGTAAGATGAAGACATAGAAGCGATAGCTGTTGTTGGGTTGCGGGCCTTTTTTGAATTCTCCCGCCACGAACTTCGTGCCTTCTTGCCAATCGAAATAATTTTGCATCCCGCTGCCCGTGCGGCCCAGGTACTTGGCTTTGCCTTCGTCGTTAGCCAGCACGTACACGTGGAAATCCTTCGCGTCCGCGTCCGGGAAGTTCCATTGGATCACCAACTGGCGCTTACCGGGTGGATCGATATCCTCTTTATTACTGAGATCCTCCGTCGAATCCAAATCGTCCGTGACAATGACTGTGTTGGCTGGAATCTCACCCGGAGTGGATTCTTCCTCCTCCGTGACAAAGAATTGCACGGGGCCGGCGTTCGTAATGGGCCCGATCACCGGCTTGTTTGCCTTGTCCGTAATCGCGAACACGAAGAACCGGTACGCGTGGCCCGGCTGGGGGCCAGGATGAAACACTTGAGCCAGAAAATGGCTGTTCTCCCGCCACCGGAACAGATTGGTGTTGCCGTTTCCAGTCCGGCCCAGGTATTGGATGGGAAGCAAAGTGTCTCCCACAACGTAAATATGGAAGTCCTTGGCTTTCACGTCTCCGAAATTCCAGCGGATCACCAGTTCGCGCTTGTTTTTGGGGTCGGTGTCCTGGCCGTTGCTGAGATCCTCATAACTATCGATGTCATCTGTGATGATCACGGTATTGACGGGGATTTCCGGGGCGGGTGTTTCGCCGCCCGAAGCGGATGTCCGGAAAAGCACCGGCCCCGCAGCGGCGAGAGGGCCTTCCACCGGTTTGGCCGGATTGCCGGTCAGCGCAAAGACGTAGAACAAGTAGGAATGGCCGGATTGCGGCCCCTTGCGGTAAGACGGCGCCAGATTCTTGGCGCTTTCCTCCCACAGGAGGTAACTCGTCACGCCGTCACCGGTGCGGCCCAGGTATTCCAGTTTCCCTACCTGGTCGTCCAGCACGTACACATGGAAATCCACCGCGGTTGTGGCACCGAAATTCCAACGGATAGCCAACGCCCGGGCGTTGGGCAAATCGATATCGCCGCTGCCGCTCAAATCGTCAAAAGAGGCCAGATCATCCGTGACGATAACTGATTCCGGTGGCACGGCCGGTGGAGTTTCTTCCGCTGAGACGGTGAACGGAAATGAGACCAGCACGACCAAAGTAAACAGGATCAGTGCTTGCTGCCAATATTTTTGTTTTTTCATCTTTCTCCCCCCCTGTTTTTTTGATCAATCTCCGCGCTCCTGTCGAGAGACTGTATTTCCAGGTTTCTGATTGGTGTGTGCGTGGCATACTCGGGTGTTGATAGGCTAGTCATGCGAATCTCTAGGTGGCCATGATTTTTTATTTCGAGTTTTATTCAAATCCTCCTTAGAAGATGAATTGTATGATCTTTTTTTCTATTTGGTTAAGACAAGAATTATGGTTAGAAAGCTTCAATGAAAAATTCAACTTATTGTCCCATTTTGCAAACAAGAATAGCAAAATTCTTTCTTTCTCGAGCAAGTAAGAACAATTGGCCCTCCTATCTCGCAACGCATTGGAGACCGGTAAGAGACCATTCTCTTTCTTCGAAATTCACTTTTCCTTCGAAATTCACTTTGATCAATAAAAAAGGCCGGGTGAGAATACTTTCTCCGGCCTCATTCAATCTGGAATTCCATCGTCGAAGGATAAAGGGGGACTCTATTCTTTCGTTCCAGATATCAAGCCCTCACACAATCATTAGACATCATCATTCTGTTGAGGCCTGCGGATGGAATTTCACGTGGATGATACTGATATCGAGTTGTTTGTGGGAATGGTTCCGTTTTGTCTCCTTTCTTGCGGCGAAGATCGGTGAAGTTTGCCACTGCGTTTTGTTCACCCCCCACAAACAAGGACAGGAGTATGTGCGGATAAGCTTCAGAAATGAGCGGATTTCGCCCCTTTTTCATTCCCGGTGAATTCGTGGAACCGTTTTCTTGAGTGCAGAGATGATTTCACAGAATGGATGCCTGCCACCCATTCCGGGCACCCTCTCCGAAGGAGAGGAAATTCATAACCCCTGTTTAATTGATCCAGTTTTATCCGATTCAGGGCATAAGACCTGAGATCTCCTTATGCCGCGCCGGTAATGCCTGAATGCTTTTCTGAAAAACCAGTAGACCGTTACAAAATTTTTATTCAGAGGATCTCGAATGATGAATTTTTTCGAATTATAACGTATTTTTTCTTATAGTATTTTTCAGTATTTCTCATAGAGAATCCAGTCCTCTACGGGTGTGTTACCGTTGGGGGTCGGGGTGAATGTGGGCGTCGGTGTCGGCACCGGGGTGGGCGTCCACGTGGGTGTGGCTGTGGGCGTCGGCGTAGCGGTAGGAGTCGGTGTCCAAGTCGGCGTCGGTGTAGGGGTATAGGTGAATGTGGCCGTTGGAGTGGCTGTGGGGGTGCGGGTGAAGGTCGGCGTGGGGGTGGGCGTCCATGTGGGAGTCGGTGTGCGGGTGGGAACCGGTGTGTGCGTTGGTGTCTCGGTGGAAGTCGGGGAAGGAATCCCGATTGTCGCGGTGGAAGTCGGGCTGGGAGTGGGGGAAGCCAACGGTGTGGGGTTGCCGGTATCCCAACTTAGCGATACCGTGCGAATCCAGCCATTTTGGGAGAGTACATGCACTCCCTGACCTTCGCTCCAGGTCATATCGACGATTTCTTGGAAACCATCCGCCAGTGCGGTTTCCACGGCGGTGGCATTGGCGGCGGTAAGGGACCGGCTGCGGCTGCTGGAGGTTTCCGGAACGCTGATCCAGGCCAACGATCCAGCCTCGTCATTATGAGCGATGACAAATCCCCGCTCGGGGATATAGGCGAATGAGCGGCGGCTGCCGGTTTGCAGCGAGTTGAGTTTCACGAGTTCTGTGAACTGATTCGTGGCGGGCTGATAGCGTAAAATCACTCCGGCGCGGCTGTCCAGCGCGTAAAGCGAGGCAAATGAATCCGGGGCCGCCGCATCGAGATCAAAATCGCTTAATTGGTAAGGCTGGCCGGATATCCGTTTTTCAAACTGGCCCTTGCTATTGAGAAGCACCAGTTCGTTCATCAAGCGGTCCAGTACCCAGAGCGATCCATCCGTATTCAGGCGCAATTTTTCCGGAGAAAAGACTTGTGTCGAGAAGACCCGGATATTGCCGCGCGGGCCGGTTTGCAGGATTTTTCCTTCTTCCGTCGAAGAAATCAGAAAGGCGCCGTCCGCCTGGCGGACCAGGCCCGCGCAGGGTCCCTTGGAATTGGATTGAACCTGGATGGAATTTTGAAACGTTCCTTCGGTAATCCGTTGGATTCGGGCTTCGGGAATATTTTCCAGCACGTAAAAATCCCCTGGACCGGCCACGGTGAAGCTCTGAGGCCGGCCCAATCCATCCCACAGCACTGTTTGGGAGCCTTTCCAATCAAAAAAAGAGATCCGTTCCGCGACTTCCTCCAGGACATAGATGCCATTCGGCACCGGGATAATGTCGGTAGGGCCGAAAAGATTCTGAAGGAACGTCTTGTTGATTTTCGACTTGTTGACATCCATTTCCACGATTCCCCCGCTGGAGAAAGTGGAACGCAACGATTTACTGGTCAGGTTGCGGACGCTGATCAATAGGCGGTTGACATCCCGGGGATCGAGAGCCATGCGGACCGGATCGATAGGCGATGGATCGGATGTCAAGCCCTGCCGGATGACGGTTAGGGGATTAGGCGGCAAGGCGAAGACATGTGATTTTTGAGCCAACGCCGCGGGCTGGACAACTGGAGGAATGTCCCCGATCGACACTCGCCCTTTGGTACCGGAGCGGTCCACGAGCTCACTGACCGCGAATCCATTGGGGAGAGGAATCACATCGCTGGGAAATTCCAGCCCTTCCAGAATCAAATCGCGGGTGTGGGTTTTCAGGTTGAAGCGAATCAGGCGGCCTGGTTCCAGCTCCGTGATCCACAAATTTCCCTCGTCGTCCAGACGCAAGGTGGAAATGTCGGCGAAATCCCGGCCAATTTCCCGGAGATTCGAACCTTGAAGGCGGAGGATCCGGCCGGATTGACGTTCGGCAATGAACAAGGCGCCGTTAGTCTGCAAAGCCAATGCGATGGGATCCGACAATTGAGACACCACGGTATCGATCGTTATAGAATCCCCGTTTGGATTGAAACGAAGACGGGACAGCTCCCCGGAGTCGTTTTCCAAGACGAGCAGGGAGCCGCTGGGCTCAATTGCCATGCCGGTCAACAGGTTTTCTAACGGAATGTGAGCGTGGATGGATTGAACATGGGGAGGAGCGGTGAATCCTGCGGGGACCAGAAAAAAGAAGCAAATCGTGCCCCAGAAAAGACACACGGGTCCTTTCGCGATACGCAACCACTCCGCCGGCCAAGTCCCCGAGATCACGCCACCCATGCCATTATGGATTGAACCTTTTGTCGGATGTGATTTTGGCAATGTCGGGGGTATCCAGTATTTGGGAACGGAACGGTTCACGCCAGCGGGCGAATTCACCCCGTTCAAACGGTGCGGGAAGGGATACGTAATCCGGCCGCAAGACAGCCTGATGGCCGGAAGGCACTTCTTGACTGAAGGCGGCTGAGCCCGCATGGACCCGGACCAGACCTTTCCCCACCCGGATTTCGGATTCCCGGATACCCACCCGCACCTCAAACACCGTCCCTAGAACCACGACCGAACCATGCGGCGTATCGAGGATATAGGAATTATCCCCCCGGGCCACATGGTTGCACACGACGCCGCTTTCCACCCGAAGACGCCGCGGACCTTGGAGTTCGATCCGGGTTTGAGGACCTAATTCGACAAATGACTCTCCATCCCCCATCCGGAGAGCCAGGTAACCTTGCCCGATTTCGATCCGGTCGTGAATCCGGATCGTGGGATCGGAGGCATCCGGTTCAGCGGCCACGATGCGCACTTCGCCGGCCTGCCGCAAGATCAGAAATCCGCCGGGCGCGGATAACCATCCGGAACCCCATACAACCACTACCAGCAGGCATGCCGCCAGCGCTGGGGCCCACCATGCGGGACGCCCCACGAACCAGGGATGGGATCGGATTTCGGTTCTAGCAGGCGATTTCGATTTGACCGCCGACATAGCCGCCTGGCGCAAGCGGGTATAACGGCCTAACTCCGCCAGATTTGCGTCCAATTGCTGCAACTGGTGTAAGTGTTGACGGGCGGCAGGATCGCCGGCCAGGGATTCTTCCACGGTTTTCCGGTCCTCCTCCGGAAGCAACCCGTCTTGGTAATACGAAAGGATTTCATTCGGAATGGGTGTGGGCATAATTCCATCAATCCGCCGTTGTTTCAATGATTTTTATTCCGTGACGGCCCTCGAATACAATGCTCAGGTTTTGTTTCGCCGCGAGATCCAGGAGAGCGGCCCGCGCGGCGGCCACCCGGCGGTACACTGTTGAGGAAGACTCTTGGAGGAGAGAAGCGATTTCCGAGCGGGAATGCTGCTGAATGTAGAACATCTCGATGTAGCGGCGATGTTCTCCGGGAAGTTCAGCGAGCAATGCTTTCAGAATGGAAAGCCGCCGCATTTCGCTGCCATCGGATGACTCGTTCCACGTTTCGGCGGCGTACCAGAAGACCTGCATCAGTTCGCGGAAGCGGATTTTCCGTTTCAGCCAGTTGATGCTTCGGTTTTTTGCGGATTGAAAAAGATAGCGCTCAAAGGCCGCGGCTTCCTGGATCTGGCCGATTTTTTGGAACACGTTCATAAATACTTCTTGTGCGACATCCTCCACGTCCGATTCATCAACATACCGCCGGATAAAACCCACCACCCGGTAATAATACCGATCGAATATCGCCTCCAAGGCCAACGAATCCCCCTCCCGAACCCTCAACATTAAGAGTTCCATATCCCTTGAGGGGATATCCGCCTCCGCTGGTGCAACACCCCACCCTGAGCCGTTCACGCAGGAAACAGGTTCTTTCGCGGTGGCAATCATCCTTACGCCTTTACCTTGTTCTGTCATCGTAGACACATAGTATGCCTAAAAAGCTTCAAAAATTAAGCTTGCCTTAAATTCCTTTACTTGATATAGTAATGTTGAAGTCCTTCTGATTTGGTATGGCAGGTTCAAAATGGGGATACGGACTCGGATTGATTTTCCCGGCCGGTGCACTGCGACGGAGGGTTTCACCTTGGTGGAACTGCTGACCGTTATGGCCGTGATCGGCATTCTGACGGGGATCGCGGTCCCCCGTTTCAGTGAAATGAAAATCCGGGCCACCATCACGGCCTCTAAACAAAATCTGGCGGGTCTGGCCAACGCGGCACAACTTTTCCGCATCGACCGGGGTTTTTATCCCAGCAGCGTGGCTTATGATTCGCGGCGGGATCTTTTTCCCATCACTCCACACTATATTTCTTCCATTGATATTCCCGATCCATTCCAGCGAAAACCGGCCACCGATCAACTGGAAACCGAGTTCGACAGTGAGGTTTCGTTGCGGGAGGGCGGAGACCAACCGGCCGGTTTTGTCTATGTCCATTACCGGGATTTCATCGGTGTGGATATTCCCCGAATCGATGGCATCGGAATTTACAGCATCGGACCGGACCGCGTGGATTCCTGGTTGAGCCTGTATCCCCTGCCGGAAGAATCGCAAAACATCATCCGCCGGCGTTTGTACGCTTACTACGGCGAAAGCGCCCTCAATGCCGTCGTGGTATATAGTCCGACCAATGGAACCTTCACCCGGGGGGATTACGGCGTGTTTCGTGGGGATTTCAACGGCTTCGTACCCGCCGATTTTCAATAACCGCGAATTCCTATTTGATCTGGATTAATAGCCCGCCGCGAGGCCTTCGCCGCGCCCATCCGCATATCCTGCCAACAAGCCATCTTCCATGGTTTGAATCCCGGCGGCGCATCCGATGGAATTCACTTGCTGCAGCGTATAACCCCGTCCGGATAGGTGGAGCAGGGTGTCCGGTGAAAGGGCAAACCGCTCGAATTGAATCCGGTCAGGCAGCCATTGATGGTGAAACCGGCGGGCGTCGATGGCTTCCCGGATGTTCATGCCCCATTCGGCCATGTTCAAGAAGATCTGGAGATTGGTGGTGATGATCGTGGGTCCGCCCGGTGTTCCCACGGTAAAGGCGAACTTCCCGTTGCGCAGCACAATCAGCGGAGTCATGCTGGAGAGCATACGCTTACCGGGGGCGATGGCGTTGGCCTCGTATTGGATCAATCCGAAGAGGTTGCTCGAGCCCGGCTTGGCGCTGAAATCGTCCATCTCGTTGTTGAGGAGAAAGCCCGTTCCCGCCACCACGCCGCCCATGCCATACGATCCGTTCAGCGTATAGGTGACGGCCACCACGTTGTGTTCCCGGTCCACTACGCAAAAATGGGTGGTTTCGTGGGATTCGGGATTTCCATGGGACACGCCTTCACTTTTCCCGGCGTACCAGCCGGGAATCAACCGGCGGCGTTCCTCCAGGTAGGCATCGGAGACCAATCGGTCCACGGGGACCTCCACGAAATCGGAATCCCCCAGGAAATAGTTGCGGTCGGCGAATGCCAGGCGCTCAGCCTCGACCAGCGAGTGGATGTATTCCGCCGAATGGTAGCCCATCTTCTGTAAGGGAAGCGGCTCGAGCAGGTTGAGCATCTGCGCCAGGGCGATGCCGCCGGAACTGGGCAATCCCGGGGCGATGAGTGAATAATTCTTGTAGGCAATAATGACCGGGGGGCGGAATTTCGATTTGTAGGCAGCCAAATCTTCGCGGGTGATAAGGCCACCGTTTTGTTCCATGAAACGCGCCAGTTTTTCGGCGATTTCGCCTTGGTAAAACGCGTCAGGACCGGATTGGCTGAGTTGGCTTAACGTCCAAGCGAGATCGGGCTGCTTGAGCACTGAACCAAAAGCCGGCGTTTTGCCGTTCGGGTAGAATACGGCCGCCGTGGAAGCGAAGCGTGTGAGATATTTATGGTTGGCCAGGAGAGAGCGGTGCAACGAATAGGAGACTGGAAATCCCTCCCGGGCCAGCCGGATGGCAGGCGCCAGGATGTCCTCACGGTTTTTGGTCCCGTATTTCTGGAAGATCTGGAAAAGACCATGCACGGTACCAGGCACCCCCGCTGCGAGAAGGCTTGTAGTGCTCTGGCCTACAACGAGGTTTCCCTTCTCATCCAAAAACATATCCCGCTTGGCTGCTTGGGGGGCCGTTTCCCGGAAATCGAGAAAGAGAGGATCACCGTCTTTCGTCCAGGCGGTCATAAAGCCACCGCCGCCCAGGTTCCCCGCGGCGGGATAGGTGACTGCCAGGGCGAAACCGATGACCGCCGCCGCGTCGAACGCGTTGCCACCCTGTTGCAGCATCTCCACACCCGCCTGCACTGCGAGCGGCTCGGGCCCCGCCGCCATGCCGTTCCGCGCGAATACCGGCTCGAAGCCATAGGCGGCGGACTGCATTCCGATGAATAGAAACGCAATTGAGATAAAGCCCCAAACACTCATCATCCCTATGCCTCTGAAATAGATTTTCGTGTGGCCAGTTGTTTTATCCAGATAGCCGGTTTCCATGAACAAATTCATGGGCTTTTCATCGAGTCCGTCAACCGGTGGACTTCGTTCACGATTCGATCCTCGATTTCCGGCCGCCAGGAACTGGGGAAACCATATTCCACCATGGCGCTGGTTCCTTCATATCCGCCTTCCCGCAGAATCCGCAAGGAAGGTATATAGGCCATGACGTCGTTGGAATACCCCATGACCCATGTCCGGCCGCGTCCGAATTCGTATTTCAAGCGCAGGGCGTAATCGACCACCACTTCACCGCCCAGGGCGATGACAAGAATCTCATTTCCCACCCGCCAGACTTGCACCGGATAGGGATACGTCTCCGGCAGTGAACCTTTCCGGCGATACTCCTCCAAAATCAATCGCAGGCACCTTTGTATCATCGGACTGACGGTCTGCAATAATTGCGCCTGCAATTCATTTACGGTGGGAGCCGGCTCCAACGGTAAATCGATCAGGGAGAAGGCGGCTTGCAGCGGCCCTTCCACCGGTTTCATCCTGCCGGACATGGATTGGATTACTGCTTGACCCAGTTCCTTGCCGTACTGGACCGCCAACTCCAATTTCCGGCGGGGGAGAGGATTGCAATCCGCCCCGCATCCGGCCCAAAACAGCGCGGTCGATCCCGGAATTTGCTTCTCCACGTAAAGTTGCGCGAAACCGGCATAATCCCCGCAGTACTGATCTATGTTCAAAGTGGTGTTATGGCAGGCGTACCCAAAAACCACGGCTTTCACTTGGCCGTTCTTACCGGTCACCTTTAGAACCGGAACATCATGATCGACCGGCCCGATGGGATTTTCTCCGTTGATAATCCCTTCCAATGTATATTGGCGGCGGTTTTTCGCGAAACCAGCTTGGCCCTGGCCGTAATGGAACTGGGCGGGTTCCAGGCGGCTGAGCGCTTGGTGAACCACTTGAATGATTTTTTCCAGCAATTCCTCGGCATAGCGCCTGGATAAGTTCCATTGATCCTCGGGTGCCATATGAATTCCTTGCAGTCTATCCGGCAGAACCGGCCCGCAATGCGTATGGGAGGAATTGAACAAAACGGCTGCCCGTGGCAACTGGGTTTCCGATTGAATCCGCCGGGCAGCTTGGTCCGTGAAATCCGCCCACAAATTGATCAAATCGGTGGTGATCAAGACCAGCCGGGCGCCCGCATCGTCTTCCAACGCGATCGCCTTGGCGTATAAATCGTGTATCTTCCCCTGTGAGGGATGATCGCGGTCGCCATACCCCGCCAGCCACATATCGCAATCCGGGGTAATCACGATGGACGCCACTCCGGCTTTCATACCGGCCCAACCGGCCGGTGACCAGATCAACGCGGGCCCGACAAATCCCAATACCATCAAAAGCCAAGATCTGAATATCATCCGAAACACCTCCCATTTTTCTCGGAACTTTCTATCTGCGAGTATGAGATTTCGCAAACATCCAGCCATCTGCAGAATATATACCACCTTTTCCGGACTGATCTTACCCTGATTCCATTCACCGGGGCTGATTTTCCCCACCAATCCGGCTCCGGGAAGGCGAACTTTTGGGCACTCACATCGACCCTTGTCCACAGGGAAAGGGGATTGTGGGGTGGTTCTCTTCTTGAGAGAGGGGATTGAGTAGTATACCTATCCTTGTTCGTATTACGAACAAATAATTCATGAGGTTCTGGATATGTGTACAATTTTGCTATTGTAGATCGGTTTTTTTCTTCTGCCCATCTCCCTCTCGTTTTGGAGCCTGCATTCCCTAATGATGAACAAATCAATGTGATATCGTAATTCTTGACCCATAATTTTCGCAAAGGTGGATAGGAATGAAATACCAGGCGTGGCTGATCCTTCCTTTTGTGGCGCTGCTGGTGGGGTTATCCGCTGAATCCGGATTCGCGGATCCCAAGGTGGAATATGGCAAAATCGAAATCCTGCGGGATCCGTGGGGAGTGCCGCATATTTTTTCCGAAACCGACGCGGGCGCGATGTATGGGTTGGGATATGCCTGTGCGGAAGACCGGGCGTTTCAAATGTATTATGGCTTGCGCATTGTCCAAGGCCGGGTCTCAGAAATCCTGGGAGACCGTCCTCTCATACGCCGCGGCCAAACCACCGTCGATAGCGACAAGAAGTACCGTATCCAAGGATTTTACCGCGCGGCGCAACGCCTGGTTCCCAACCTTGATGAAGAAACGCGCGCGCTGCTGCATGCCTATAGCGAAGGCGTCAATGACTATACCCAAAATCACCGTAACAAACTCTTGTATCTTTTCAGCGAACTTGGACTCGAACCAGAGCCGTGGACACCCGCTGATTGCATCGCTTCCTGGTGGCGGCTGGGTAATTTCTTCGCGGGAGACGGCCTCAACGATGCGCTTCATTATCACCAATTGAAAGGGGACGCAGAGCTTTCCGCTCCAGCCATTGCCCGGCCTGGCCGGGGACCGGACCGTCGCGCCCAGAGAAGAGAGGCCTCCCGCGAAGCCACTGTCCGCCGTCCCGTGCGGGACTTTCCGCTCCCTTCCGATGACACGGCCGCTGTGGTCCAACGCGGTGATGTTCGTGAGGAATGGCTTAGTCAAGTTCAGAATTTCGCCCGCCAACATGGCATCATGGTTGATGGCAGCGGTTCTCAGGAAGGCCCCCAATTCAGCCATGCTTGGGTCGTGGGCCGGAACAAGTCTACAACGCAATCCGCCGTACTGTGCAGTGATCCTCAAACCCCGGTGCGAAACCCTTCCTTGTTTTATGAATTTCATATCGCGGGTAAAACCTTCAACGCGCGGGGTATCGGTGTACCGGGCAGTCCAGTCATTCTGATCGGCTGGAATGAGCACGTGGCCTGGGGAGTGACGGCCCTCGGCGCGGATCAGGCGGATCTTTTTCTCCTGCAGACCGATCCGGACCGCCCCAATGAATACCGTTTCGATGGCGAGTGGCGGGAATTGAAAGTCTGGAAAGAAACCCTCCCTATAAAAGGCCAGGATCCTGTAACCTTGGAGTTGAAAGAATCGCACTGGGGACCGGTCGTCACGCCTATTGCTGCCGGCCTGCGTCCTGGGGAGGAAGCCTCGCTCAAACGTGTTCCCCTGTGTGAGACCACCCGCGAAACCGTGCAGGGTTTTTGGGGTATGATCCGGGCCAAGAATGGTGAAGAATTCGCCCGGGCGCT
>ERZ795047.2933-NODE-2933-length-15730-cov-4.915662_pt1 | contig 15730 bp, 15 predicted proteins | sample MGYA00375131_ERZ795047 | MGnify/ENA primary metagenome ERZ795047 (study PRJEB30176, sample SAMN05720228) | activated sludge metagenome | isolation source: Anaerobic digester | place: Japan | collected 2015-05-20 ...
TTCAGGTCGTTGGTGGTTGCCACGGGTCTGCGTCGCTTCCTTGCTCGGGGGTGTCGGGCACAGGTCGGCCCGGCCAGTCATCTTGGGGATCCGCCCCAGTCTACCGGCCGCGCCGGCTCAGGCGAACATGCGCGCGGTCAGCCCGCCGCAGCGCCTGGCTCAGTCGCCTGCGGGCCGCCGGCCAGCGCGGCAAGCGCGAGCCGGTAGGAGTCCACGCCGAAGCCCGCGATCGTCCCGGTCGCCACCCCGGAGACCACCGAGGTATGCCGGAACTCCTCACGAGCCGCCGGGTTCGACAGGTGCACCTCGACCAGGCGCCGTCCCGCCCCGGTGACGACGGCGCAGGCGTCCCGGACGGCATACGAGTAGTGGGTGAAGGCGGCCGGGTTGAGGACGACGTCGGCGCCGCCGTCGGCGGCCTCGTGCAGCCACTCGATGAGCTCGGACTCGCTGTTGGTCTGGCGCACCGAGGCGTCCAGCCCCAGGTCCGCGGCCCATCCCAGGACGAGGGCGGTGAGATCGGCGAAGGTCGTCCGGCCGTAGATGTCCGGCTCGCGGGTTCCCAGCCGGTTGAGGTTGGGGCCGTTGAGGATCAGGACGCGGGGCGACATGGCGGTCAGTCTAGGGCGGCTGGTCGTGGGGCGGTCAGCGCGCGGTGGTCGGGTCGGGCGACGAGACGACCTCGTATGCCGCCTCCAGCAGCGCCTCGTCCGGGCCCTCGAGCCGGCCGGGCATCCCGATCCCGTCGAGGACGACGAAGCGCAGCCGGCTCCCCCGGGTCTTCTTGTCGCGGGTCATCGCCGTGTGCAGCGCCGCCCAGCGACCTGCCGGGTATGCCGTCGGCAGCCCGAGCGAGGTGAGGATCCGACGGTGCCGGGCCACTCCCTCGGCGTCGAGCCGTCCGGCCAGCTTGGCCAGCTCGGCGGCATAGGTCATCCCGACGGCGACGGCCTCACCGTGGCGCCAGGTGAACCTCTCGACGAGCTCGACGGCGTGTCCGAAGGTGTGGCCGTAGTTGAGGATCTCGCGCAGGTGCGACTCCTTCAGGTCGGCGGCGACGACGGCCGCCTTGACCGCGACGGAGCGTTCGACGAGCTCGTCGAGCACGGGACCGGCCGGGTCGAGCGCGGCCTGCGGGTCGGCCTCGACGAGCTCGAGGGTGCGGGCGTCGGCGATGAAGCCGTGCTTGACCACCTCGGCCATCCCGGCGACGAGGTCCGCCCGGGGCAGGGTGCGCAGCGCGTCAAGATCGCAGACCACCCCGGCCGGCGGGTGGAAGGCCCCGACGAGGTTCTTGCCCTCCGCGGTGTTGATGCCGGTCTTGCCGCCGACGGCCGCGTCGACAATCCCGACCAGCGTCGTCGGCACCTGGACGACCCGGACACCCCGGAGCCAGGTCGCGGCGACGAAACCGGCGAGGTCGGTGGCCGCTCCCCCGCCGAGGCCGATGACCGCGTCGGTGCGGGTGAAGCCGGCGACGCCGAGGTCGGCCCAGAGCGCGGCCGCAATGTCGGCAGTCTTCGCCGCCTCGCCGTCGGGGATGGCCCGGCGGACCACGAGGAGGCCCTGCGCGGTCAGAGCGGCCTCGACCCGCTCCGCGGCGCCAGCCACCGCGCCTTGATGAACGAGGAGCACCCGCTCCACGGCAGCTCCGAGCATCGGCAGGAGCGTCGGGCCCGGGTCGGCGAGCAGGCCGCGGCCGACGACGACGTCATACGAGCCGCCGACCGGGACGACGACGCTCACTGCTGCCACCCCCGGACCAGCTCGGCGACCTCGGCGGCGACATCCGGGACCTCGCGCCCCGAGGTGTCCACGCGCGCCCGGGCAAGGCGCTCGTAGGTCGAGCGACGCTGGGCCATCAGCTCGACCCAGCGGGCCCGCGGGTTGACCGCGAGCAGCGGGCGGGACCGGTCGAAGCCGACCCGCTTGGCCGCGTCGGCGATCCCGACGTCGAGGAAGAGCACCCGGTGGCCGGCGAGGGCGGCCTGGGTCTGGGGGTCCATGACGGCGCCGCCGCCGAGGGCGACCACCCCGGTCTCGGCGCTCAGCGCCCGAGCGACCTCGGCCCGCTCCAGCTCGCGGAACCGCGGCTCGCCGTCGTCGAGGAAGATGTCGCTGATCGAGCGGCCCTGTGCGGCCTCGATCGCGGCGTCGGTGTCGAGGAAGTCGACACCGAGCAGCTCAGCGACGGCCGCACCGGTCGACGTCTTCCCGCACCCGGGCGGGCCGCAGAGCACCACCACCGGCCCCTGGCTCACCACGACCGCATGACCTCCGGGATGGCATCGAGGTAGGCCCGGTGGTTGCGGGCGGTCTCGGCGACGCAGTCCCCACCGAACTTCTCCAGGCAGGCCTGCGCGAGCACGAGGGCGACCATCGCCTCGGCGACGACCCCGGCGGCCGGGACCGCCGCGACATCGGAGCGCTGGTGGATCGCCCGGGCCGGCTCGCCCGAGGCGATGTCGACGGTCGCCAGGGCCTTCGGCACGGTGGAGATGGGCTTCATCGCGGCGCGGACCCGGAGCAGCTCGCCGGTGGACATCCCGCCCTCGGTGCCACCGGAGCGACCGGTGCGGCGGCGGATCACCCCGTCGGCGTCGCGGTCCATCTCGTCGTGGGCGGCCGACCCGCGGGTGCGGGACGAGGCGAAACCATCCCCGACCTCGACCCCCTTGATCGCCTGGACGCTCATCAGCGCACCGGCGAGCCGGGCGTCGAGCCGGCGGTCCCAGTGGACGTGCGAGCCCAGGCCCGGTGGCACGCCATACGCGAGGATCTCGACGACGCCGCCGAGGGTGTCGCCATCGGACTTGGCCGACTCGACCTCGGCGACCATGGCCGCCGTGGCGGCCTCGTCGAGGCTGCGGACCGGGCTCGCGTCGAGCGCGGCGACATCGTCCGGGGTGGGCAGGACGTAGTCCTCGCCGACCCCGGCGGTCCCCATCGACACGGTGTGGGCGACCAGACGGATGCCATAGGCCTGCTCGAGCAGGCGGGCGGCGAGCTCACCGAGGGCGACCCGCGCGGCGGTCTCCCGGGCCGAGGCCCGCTCGAGCACCGGGCGGGCGTCGGTGAAGCCGTACTTCTGCATCCCGACGAGGTCGGCGTGCCCGGGCCGAGGCCGGGTCAACGGGGCGTTGCGGGCGACCTCCTTGGGCGCGCCGATGTCACCGGCGGCGGCGAGCGCGTCGTCGTCGACCGGGTCCGGGCTCATGACGGTCCGCCACTTCGGCCATTCGGAGTTGCCCACCCGGATCGCCACCGGTGAGCCGAGGGTAAGCCCGTGCCGAACCCCGCCGAGGAACTCGACCTCGTCACGTTCGAAGGCCATCCGGGCGCCGCGACCGACCCCGAGCCGGCGCCGCGCGAGCGCGCCGACGACGTCCTCGGTCGTCACAGCGACCCCTGCCGGGATGCCCTCGACCACGGCCACCAAGGCAGGCCCGTGGGACTCCCCGGCCGTCAACCATCGCAGCATGGCCCGATCCTCCCACGCCCCCGCGGCCAGGCCGGGGAGCGGCTCAGGAGATGGATGCGGGGATGCTCGACCCGTAGAGCCCGAGCGCGAGGACCGCCCCGGCGACCAGCCCCGGCCCGAAGGCCACCGCGGTACGCAGGCCGACCCGCCGGGCGAGGAGCAGCGCGGTGACGACGACACCGCTGACGACGAAGCCGGCCACCACCCCGAGCAGCGCGAGCCACGGGCTGAGCCAGCCCAGCGCCGCACTGAGCACCGCCGCGAGCTTGACGTCGCCATACGCAGGGCCGCCCCAGGCCGGCAGGGCGAGGAGGAAGAAGGCCAGATAGGCCGCCACCCCGGCCACCGCGGCGGCGGCCAGGCGAGTCCAGTGCCCGGTCGCCACCGTGGCGACCACCAGCAGGGCCGCGACGAGCACGCCACCGGGGCGCAGCAGCCCGTCGGGGATGCGGTGGACGTCCAGGTCGACCCAGGCGCAGCCCACGCCGACGACGACAAGCAGGAGGTATGCCGGGACCGCCACCCAGCCGGCCGGCTCGGCGACCCGCGCGGCGACGAGCCACCACGAGGCCGCGACGAGCACCGGGACGACCGGTCCAAGCGCCCGGGGCGGCGCGCCGAGGTCGTCGTCGAGGCGGTACCCACCGGTCACCAGCCGGCGTCGTAGCAGCTCGCCGACGAGCAGGCCGGCGAGAGCGACCAGGAGGGCTGGCATCTCAGCAGGCTAGCGACTTCGGGGGCGTCAGCGGGCGTTGTCCACAGGCCCGTTCCGCCGTTTCCCGGCTACGGATGCGACGAGCGGGCGGCGAGCTCGACCGCCAGCGCAGCCCGCATCGCCTCGACCGGCGCCGGCCGCCCGGTCATCAGCCGCACCTGCTCGGCGCCCTGGTGGAGCAGCATCGCGGTCCCGGGCACCACAGCCCAGCCGCGGTCGGCCGCCGCGGCCATCAGCGCGGTCGGTCCCTCACCGTAGACAACCTCGACCAGTGCCGCTCCACCATCCGGGAGCCGACGCGCCGCCTCGGCCGTGGCCGCGGGCGGCACCGTGCTCACCACGACGCCGAGCCGGTCCGGCCACTGCCCGATCGGCCGCACCGAGAGCTCAAGGCCCCAGCGTCGGGCCTGCGCCACGGTCCGCGTCCGGGGTTCGTCGCGGACCATAAGGACGACCTCGCGCCCGCCGAGCCGGTGGATCGCCGCCAGCGCGGACCGGGCCGTGGCCCCGCTGCCGACCACCACGGTGGGGGGAAGGTCGGCCAGGTCGTGCGCACCGACCTCGCCCAGTGCGGCGATGAGGCCGTGGACGTCGGTGTTCTCCCCGGCCCACCCGGCGTCGGTGCGGACCAGCGTGTTGATCGCCCCGACCGCGTCGGCCAGCTCGCCGACCTGGGTCGCGACCTGGAAGGCCGGCTCCTTGAGCGGCATCGTCAACGACAGCCCGCGCCACGAGTCGTCCAGTGCGGTGACGAAGCCGACGAGCCGGTCCGCGGTGACGTCATACCGCTCGTAGGTCCAGTCCCGCAGACCGAGCTCGCGGTATGCCGCCCGGTGCAGCACCGGCGAGAGGGAGTGGTCGACCGGGTGGCCGAGGACAGCAGCCCGATGCAGACCACGCCCGTTCGCCGCCGGGGAGGCTCCGCCCGTCAGCACTTGCCCGGATGCGCCCGGCACCAGGCCTGGAAGAGGGCGACATTCTTCTCGTGCTCGGCGAAGGTGTTGGCGAACTTCGTCTCCCCGGTCTCCGGGTTGACGGCGACGAAGTACCGCCAGGTCCCGGTTGCGGGCGTCAGGGCCGCCTGGATCGACACCAGTCCGGGATTGGCGATCGGCCCCGGCGGCATTCCGCGATGCGTGTACGTGTTGTAGGGGCTCGTCGAGGCGCGCTCGGCGTCGGTCGTCGTCACCGAGCGCCGCTGGGCGGCATACGAGACGGTCGAGTCGAGCTGGAGGTAGTCGCGGTCCGCGATCCGGTTGAGCAGCACCCTGGCGACCTTCTCCCGGTCGGCGAGGGTGCGCGCCTCGGCCTCGAGGATGCTCGCCATCGTCAGCACGTCGTGAGCCTTGGCGGCCGTGACGCCCAGCTCGGTGAGCTTGGCGGTGGTGGTGCGGATCATCGTCGTCAGCTGCTCGGCCGCCGAGGCATGCTCGGCGAACTCGTAGGTCGCCGGGAAGAGGTAACCCTCGAGGTTGCCCTTGGCCTCGGCGGGCAGCCCGAGCGCCGCCGGGTCCTTGGCCGCCGCGGTGTAGTCGGTCAGCGGTGTCGCGGTCCCCTTGGACAAGGCGGCGAAGACCTCGCTGACCCACATGCCCTCCCGGATGGTGACCCGGGGCACCGACCGGTTCGCCGGGTCGAGCAACGCCGTCAGCGCGTCGCTGGCCTTCATCTGCTTCTTGAGGGTGTAGCTGCCCGGCTGGATCCCTGCGGCCTTGGGGTCGGCGGTGAAGGCCTCGACGAAGGCACCCGAGGTGAGGACGATATCGGCGGCCTGGAGCCGCTGGCCGATCGCCCCGCCGGTATCGCCGGGGCTGATGACGAAGCTCACCGATCCGCTGCCCGGTCCCGGGTAGTCCTTCGGGGCGCGCAGCCCCTCCAGCCAGGGCCGCAGGACCGTGAAGGCCGCCAGTGCGGCACCGGCGACGAGGGCCACCGTGACGAGCAGGACCAGTCCGCGTCGTGCCGCGCGCGCACCGGGCGGCTTGACCGCCGGCGGCCGGCTCTCCTGCTGCGCCCGGCGGCTGGCCCGGGTGACCAGCGGCGCGGGGGTCGTGTCGCCCGCACCGTCAGCCCCGAAGATCGTCTCGTCGAGGCGGTCGGTCATCGTCGGCCCTTCGTCCGTCGGGTGCGCTGGCCACCGGGTGGGAAGATCTGCTCCCCTCCCGGGGTCCCCTGGGCAGCGAGGTGGTCCAGCGCGCTCTGGAGGATGAGCACGGCGGCGGCCTGGTCGACCACCGCCCGCTGCCGGCGTCCTGCCACGCCACTGTCGCGTAGTCTGCGGTGCGCGTCGACGGTGGTCAAGCGTTCGTCGACGAGGAAGACCACACACCCGGGGCGGGCCTGCGCGAGCGCACCCGCGACGAGTCGGGCCCGTTCGGCCGCCGAGCCCTCTGCTCCGGAGAGCTGGCGCGGCATACCGACGACCGCCCCGACCGCGCCCACCTCGTCGAGGACGACGCCCAGGTCGGCGACGAGCGCGTCGTCCGTCGTCACAGCCAGAGTGCGCAGCGGGGTGGCGAGGATGCCCGCAGGGTCCGCGACGGCGACACCGACGCGGACCGAGCCGACGTCGACACCCACCCAGACACCGGGCGAGCCGGCCACGGTCAGCCGGCCAGGTGGGCGACCGCGTCGCGGATGGCGACGAGGCTGGCCGCGGTGCCCGAGGGGTCGGTTCCGCCGCCCTGGGCGAGGTCGTCCTTGCCGCCCCCTCCGCCGCCGAGGGCGGCCGCGGCGACCCGGACCAGGGCGCCGGCCTTGAGCCCGCGGCCGCGGGCGGCCTCGTTCGTCGCGACGACGACGACCGGCTTGCCCGCGTTGACCGTCGTCATCGCGACGACGCTCGGACGCTCGGCACCGAGCCGGGCCCGCACGTCGAGCACGAGGGTGCGCAGGTCGTCCGGAGTGGTCCCCTCACCGACGTCGTGGATGACGACGCTGACCCCGCCGACGTCGGCGGCGCTGTCGGCGAGCCGGCCCCCGGCGGCGAGGGCCTGCTGCTGACGCATCGAGGCGATCTCACGCTCGGCCTCCTTGAGCTTGCCGAGCAGGCCGAAGACGCGCTCGGGCAGCTCCTCGGAGCGGACCTTGAGCACCTCGGTCAGCTGGCCGACGATGGCCTGCTCCCGGGCGAGGAAGCCGTACGCATCGGAGCCCACGAGGGCCTCGACCCGGCGGACCCCTGAGCCGATCGACGCCTCGCCGAGCAGCTTGACGACACCGAGCTGGCCGGTGCGCTGAGTGTGGGTGCCGCCGCACAGCTCGCGGGCCCAGTCCCCGACCGAGACGACCCGGACCCGGTCACCGTACTTCTCGCCGAAGAGCGCCATCGCGCCGGCCTCGACCGCCTCGGCCTGGGACATCACCTCGGCGCTGACCGCGAGGTCCTCGAGGAGCACCTCGTTGACCCGGGCCTCGACATCGCGCAGCACCGAGACCGGCACCGCGGACTGGGCGTGGAAGTCGAACCGGAACCGGCCGGGCGAGTTCTCCGAGCCGGCCTGGGTCGCGGTCTCGCCGAGCGCCTCCCGGATCGCCTTGTGGACCATGTGGGTCGCCGTGTGCGCGCGGGAGATCGCCTTCCGACGCGGTATGTCGACCAGGGCGTTGGCGCCCTCCCCCGCCGTGACCTCGCCGGAGACGACCCGCGCGCGGTGGACGACCAGACCGCCGATCGGCTTCTGGACGTCGTCGACCTCGACGACCGCCCCGCCGGCCAGGACGATCCGCCCGCCGTCGGCGAGCTGTCCGCCACCCTCGGCATAGAACGGCGTGCGGTCCAGGACCAGCTCGACGCTGTCACCGGCGACCGCATGCGGGACGACCTCGCCGTCGCGGACCAGGCCGGCGACCCGCGCCTCGGAGGCCACCTCGTCATACCCGGTGAACTCCACCTCGCGACCGAGCTCGTCGGCGACCTGGCGGTAGACCGAGGTGTCGCCGTGGCTGCTCTTCTTCGCCCGGGCATCCGCCTTGGCGCGGTCGCGCTGCTCGGTCATGAGCCTCCGGAAGCCGGCCTCGTCGACCTGGACGCCCTGCTCCGCCGCCATCTCGAGGGTGAGGTCGATCGGGAAGCCGTAGGTGTCGTGCAGGGCGAAGGCGTCCGCACCGGACAGGGTCGTCGCCCCCGCCGTCTTGGCCTTGGCCACTGCGACATCGAGGATCGTCGTCCCGGCGCTCAGGGTGCGCCGGAAGGCGTCATCTTCGGCATACGCGACCTGGGCGATCCGGCCCCACTCGCGGTCCAGCTCGGGATAGGACTTGGCCATCTGCTCCTTGCTCACCGGCAGGAGCACGGGCAGGGTCGGGTCCTGGACGCCGAGGAGGCGCATCGACCGGATGGCCCGGCGGATGAGCCGGCGGAGCACGTAGCCGCGGCCCTCGTTGCTCGGGGTCACCCCGTCGCCGATGAGCATGAGCGCGGAGCGGACGTGGTCGGCGACGACCCGGAACCGGACGTCGTCGTCGCGGTCGGCGCCATACCGGCGGCCGGACTGCTCCTGGGCCGCCGCGATGACCGGGAAGACCTCGTCGATCTCGTACATATTGTCGACACCCTGGAGCAGGTAGGCGACCCGCTCGAGGCCGAGGCCGGTGTCGATATTCTTCGCCGGAAGATCCCCGACGATCGGGTAGCCCTCCTTGCCCGGCCCCTCGCCACGGATGTTCTGCATGAACACGAGGTTCCAGAACTCCATGTACCGGTCGCCGGCCTCCCAGTCCCGGTCCGCCCCGTATGCCGGCCCGCGGTCGATGAGGATCTCGCTGCACGGGCCGCAAGGCCCCGGCACACCCATCGACCAGAAGTTGTCCTTCATCCCGAGCCGGACGATCCGGTCATCGGGCAGCCCGGCGATCTTCTTCCACAGCGCGATGGCCTCGTCGTCGTCGACATAGACCGACGCATAGAGGTCCTTCTCCGCGAAGCCGTAGCCACCGTCGCTCTGCGGCCGGGTGACCAGCTCCCACGCCATCTCGATGGCGCCGGCTTTGAAGTAGTCGCCGAAGCTGAAGTTGCCGTTCATCTGGAAGAAGGTGCCGTGCCTGGTGGTCTTGCCGACCTCCTCGATGTCGAGGGTCCGCACGCACTTCTGGACGCTGGTGGCCCGCGGATAGGGCGGGGTCTCCTGACCGAGGAAGTAGGGCTTGAAGGGCACCATCCCGGCGTTGACGAACAGCAGGTTCGGGTCGTCATAGGGCAATGGCGCCGACGGCACCACGGTGTGGCCGCGGCTCTCGAAGAAGCTCAGCCAGCGGCGGCGGATCTCTGCGGTTTCCATCGTCATGTCCTTTGAGCTCTCTGGTGCCCGCATGAAGCCATCGGGCAGCCGGGTCGTCGCTGCGCTGCGGCAGCACGTGGTCGGAGGCGGGGCGGCACCGACGATGCGGCCCCTACCGAGCTCGGGGCCCGGCCGGGTCGTCGAGGACTTCGGCGTCGCGCGGGACCCCCGCGTCGATGCCCAGGGCGGCGCGCAGCTCACCCTCACGCTGGGTCATGCCCTCGCGGACCGAGGTGCGGAACGCCCGAGCGTCGGTCAGCGCCCCTTCGACGGCCTCGCGGACCGCCGGGGCGGCGAGCACCCGCCGAACGACGACAGCGGTCACGACGGCGATGCCGACGGCGAACGCGAGGCGCCTCACCGCTCGCTCCGGCGCCGTCGGTGCGTGCCACCGGACATCGCGCTGCGCACCCCGTAGGTGAAGGCGGCGACCTTGACCAGCGGGGAACCGACCGTGGCGGCGAACAACGAGGTCAGCGCGCTGGCATTGGTCGTCATCGTCGCGACATTGGTCGTGATCGAGTCGACCCGGGCCAGCTGCTGGTTCGTCGCCGCGACCGTCGAGGTGACCTCCCCGATGAGCGGGACGGTTTGGTCGGACACGCCCCGCACTCCGACCCGGGTCTCCTCGAGGATCTGCTCCGCCTTGCCGACGACCCGTCCGAGCCGGAACACGAGGTAGGCGAAGGCGATGGCGACCGCGGTCAGCGCGATGTCACCTAGGGTCACCGGGGACAAGGACATCCCTTCCTACCTCCACGTCGGCGCGGTCGCCACCTGCGACCTCAGCGCCAACCCTAGTGGACCAGGCTCAGACCGCGGCCGTCAGACCCTCGAGCTGGGCTGGGAAGTGACAGGCGATCCGGTGGTCCTGCGCGCTGTCGTCCCGCGACTCCAGCACCGGCTCCTGCTCGGCGCAGATCGCCTGGGCCTTCCAGCAACGGGTCCGGAACCGGCAGCCGCTCGGCGGGTCGATCGGGCTCGGGACATCCCCGACCAACCGGATGTGCTCCTTCGGCGGGACCCCACGGACGACGTTGAGATCCGGCGCGGCCGAAAGCAGGGCCTGGGTGTACGGGTGGCGGGGCCGCTCGTAGACCTCGTGCTTGGGCCCGTACTCGACGATCTTGCCCAGGTACATGACCGCGACCCGGTCGCAGAAGTGCCGCACGACACCGAGGTCGTGGGCGATGAAGATGAAGGCGATCCCGAGGTCGCGGCGCAGCGCATTGAGCAGGTTGATGACCTGGGCTTGGATCGACACGTCGAGGGCGGAGACCGGCTCGTCGGCGATAATGACCTGCGGCTCGACGGCCAGGGCTCGGGCGATACCGATGCGCTGTCGCTGGCCGCCGGAGAACTCGGACGGATACCGGTTGTAGTGCTCCGGGTTCAGGCCGACCCGGGCGAGCAGGTCCTGGACCCGCTCCTTCTCCTTGCCCTTGGCCAGGCCGTGGACCTCCAGCGGGGTCTTGATGATCGTGCCGACCGTCTGGCGCGGGTTGAGTGAGCCGTAGGGGTCCTGGAAGATCATCTGCAGCTTGCGCCGGAACGGGCGCAGCTGACGCTCGCCGATCGTCGCCATCTCGGTGCCCTGGAAGAGGACCGATCCAGCCGTCGGGCGGGTGAGGCGGATGATCGAGCGACCCAGCGTGGACTTCCCGCAGCCGGACTCGCCGACCAGGCCAAGGGTCTCACCGGCATACAGGTCCAGGTCCACGCCGTCGACGGCCTTGACGATCTGGCGACCACCGAGCAGTCCCTCGTTGTTCTTCACGGGGAAGTGCATCTTCAGGTCACGCACGGTGAGGATGGGCGTCTGGCCCGCCCGGTTCGTGGACTCCATGTCAGGCGATCCTCGGCTCGACCTCGGCCGCGAAGATCGCGTCCGGGTTGGATAGGTGGCAGCGGCTCAGCCCGTGGTCACCGGCGGAGCGGCTGATCAGCTCTGGCAGGTCGGTCCGACACTTACCGTCGGGAACCCGATCGACATACGGGCACCGCGGGGCGAAGGAGCACCCGGGTGGAAGGCTGAGCAGGCTGGGCGGGTTGCCCTTGATCGGGTAGAGCTCGGCCTGCTCGCTGGAGACCGCCGGGATCGACTGAAGCAGACCCCACGTGTACGGGTGGTTCGGCCGGACCAGCACCTGCTCCGCCGTGCCGTGTTCGACCGCGCGGCCGCCGTACATGACCATGACGTCGTCGGCGACCTCGGCCACGACGGCCAGGTCGTGGGTGATCATGATGATCGCGGACCCGAACTCGGCCTGCAGGTCGTTGAGCAGGTCGAGGATCTGGGCCTGGACCGTGACATCGAGGGCCGTTGTCGGCTCGTCGGCGATGATCAGCTGTGGGTCGTTGATCAGGGCCATGGCGATCATGGCGCGCTGGCGCATGCCGCCGGAGAACTCGAAGGGGTACTGGTCGGCGCGCCGCTTCGGGTGCGGGATGCCGACCCGGTCGAGCATCTCGATGGCCCGGGTGTGCGCCACCGACTTCGACACCTGGTGGTGCTCGCGGTACGCCTCGCGCAGCTGCCAGCCCACCGTGAAGTAGGGGTGCAGCGAGCTCTGCGGGTCCTGGAAGATGATCGACGCGACCTGGCCGCGGATCTTGCGCATGTCGTCCTGGCTGCGGCCGACGATCTGCTCCCCACCCAGGGTGATCGACCCGGTGATGATCGTCCGCTTCGGGTCGTGCAGGCCCATGATGGCCATCGAGGACACGGACTTGCCGGAGCCGGACTCACCGACGATCGCCAGGGTTCGGCCCAGTGGCAGCGAGTAGCTGACGTTCTGGACCGCCTTGACCAGACCGTCCTCGGTCGGGAACTGCACCGAGAGGTCGTCGACGACGAGGAAGGCCTCGTCCTGGCCCTTGTGCGAGGGGCGACGGCTCGGCCGGGGTCCGCCCGCCGGGGTGTGGGCCGCGCTGTGCGCCGCCTCGTTCACAGCGGCGCTCATACCAGCCTCACCCTCGGGTCGAGCACGGAGTAGAGGACGTCGACGATGAAGTTCATGATGACCAGGACGACCGCGCCGACGATCACCGTGCCCATGATGAGTGGGAGGTCATAGTTCGTCAGGGACTGCAAGGCGGTGATGCCGAGTCCTTGAAGGCCGAAGATCTTCTCGGTGAAGATCGAGGAGACCAGGAGCCCCGCGACGTCGAGGCCGAAGATCGTCATGACCGGGGTGATCGCCGCGCGCAGCGCGTGGACGAAGGTCACCCGCCGGTCGCTGAGGCCCTTGGCCCGGGCGGTGCGCACGTAGTCCTCGGAGAGGGACTCGATCATCGAGCCGCGCGAGTACCGCGCATACGAGGTGGAGCTGTAGATCCCCAGGACCAGCCAGGGCGTGATCATCCCCGCGATCCATGCTCCGGGATTCTGGAAGGGGGACACGTAGGCCGGTCTAGGCAGTATCGGGACCTGGATGACCAGGTACAAGAAGACGAGGATGGCGATGATGTAGTACGGCACCGAGCTCATCAACAGGGTCGTGCCGACGAGGGCGCGGTCCCCGGTGGTCCCGGGTCTCTTTGCCGCGAGCGAGCCGACGGTGACGCCGGTGATGAGGAAGATCAGTGCCGCGCCGAACACGAGGCTGAGGTTGACCGGGAGCCGGGCGATCAGGGTGCCGAGCACCGGCTGGTCGTTCTTGAACGAGAAGCCCAGGCAGGGCGCCGGGCACTCCCGGGTGACGCCGCCGGACTCATAGGTGCGTCCGACGACCAGGCCCTTCATGTACAAGGCGAACTGCTCGGAGGTCGGCTTGTCGAGCCCGAGGCTCTTCTCGATCTCGGCCACCCGCGCGGGAGTGCACTTGACCCCGCAGAGCATGCCGGCGGGATCGGACGGGGCGACGAAGAACAGCCCGAACGAGATGACGATTGTCACGAGGACGACCGAGATCGCGCTCGCGAGCCTGCGCAAGATGTAGACCAGCACTGGAGTGGGCTCCCGGAGTCGGCGATGGGTGACCCGGTGGCCGAAGCGAGCGCTCCGGCCACCGGGCCTGCAGGTGCTACAGACGAACCGTCAGCGAGATTACGGCTTGACGAAGATCGTCGGGAAGAACGGCATACCCATCGTCACATCGGCGATTGCTCCACCGATCTTGTTTCCGATGACCATGCCGAGCTTGTCGTGGTACAGCGGCAACGCCGGGAGGTACGTCTCGATGATGTACTTGTCCATGGCGCCCCACTCGGCGGCCTGCGCGTCGAGCGGCTTGGTGCTGACGGCGTCGATCTTCGCGTCGAGCGCCGGGTCCATGAGCTCACCGATCGACTGGTTGTTCTTGACCGAGCTGCTCTTGAAGAGCACCGGGAACCACGAGCCACCGGAGGGCCAGTCGGAGCACCATCCGCTGGGCGACCAGAGGACGTTGGCATCCTTGGAGTAGTCCGCCGTGTAGGACCGGATCTGGGCCTTCGGCACGCCGATCGCCTTGGTCTTGAAGCCGGCCTTCTGGAAGAACTTCTCGCGGTATGCCGAGCCGGCGGTCGCGATCTTGTTGTCGTTCGAGTAGTACCAGACCAGCTCGAAGTTCTCCTTGCCAGCGGCCTTGAGCATGGCGGCGGCCTTCACCGGGTCACCGGAGCCGGTGCCGTTGAGCTTGACGCCGTTGACGTCCAGGACGTACTTGTTGTAGCCCGGGACCGAGGGCGGCAGGATCGTGCTCGCGCGAGCGCTCGTCACGTCGTTGTTGCCGACGATCTTCCACATGCCGTCGTAGTCGTAGGCGACCGCGATGGCCTTGCGGACCTCGAGCGGGATCTTGCGCGAGTCCATCTGGAACAGGTAGGTGCAGGGGCTCTCACCGGTGAGGAGCTGCGACTGCTTCCCGGCCAGGTCCGGCAGCACCGAGGAGTCGACCGAGTCGTACTCGAGCGATGCGGCGTCCGGGCCCTGGCTGAGGATCGTCTGCTTCTGCGTGGTGACCGCGTCCGCGCCCCACTTGAAGTGCCACGCGTCCGCGTACTGGTGCCGCACCGGGTCGGTGGCGGGGTCCCAGTTGGGGTTCTTCTTCAGCTTCAGCTCGGTGCCGACCGTGTAGGTGTCCCAGGTGTAAGGACCGGTCGACATCGGGGAGTTCTGGTAGTTGTCCTTGGTGTCCTTCGCCTTAGGAATGGGCGTGAACATCGGGAAGGACGCATAGAACGGCAGGTCACCGAACTGGGTACGCAGGTGGATGACCAGCGTGTTGTTGTCCGGGGTCTCGACGCCGGCGTAGGTGTCGCCGCTCGCCCAGGGACCCTTGTAGGTGTCGCCGTCCTTGAAGTAGTCGAGCTGGTAGGTCGGGCCGTTCGCGAACAGGTCGTGCGCGAAGGACCGCTTGATCGCGTAGGCGTAGTCCTCGGCCTTGACCTCGGTGCCGTCGTGGTACTTGATGCCCTTCTTGAGCTTGAAGGTCCAGGTCAGGCCGTCGGCCGACACCGTGCCGAGGTCCTCGGCGAGGTCCGGGACGAGGACGGGCTTGCCATTGCGCATGTCGAACTGCGTCAGGGCGCGGAAGGTCAGCTTGCTGATCTCGTTGCTGTCGACGTAGTAGATGTCGGTCGGGTCCATCGTCGACGGCGTCGTCTCGGCCCGGACGAGGATGGTGCCACCCTTGGCGGCGCCGGCGACCTCGGGCGCAGGGCCCTTGGCTGTCGGGTCCAGGGCCTTCTCCTGGGGCGCGGCCTGAGTTGTGGAGCTGGCGGTGCTCCCAGGGTTGTTGACCGCCGCCGGGGCGTTACATGCAGCCACCCCGAGGCCAGCCAGGGCCACCATGGCAGCCAGTTTCTTGTGTCGAATCACGTGATCTCCTTCGTACTTTCGGGACACACCACGCCAGCTCTTAGCGGCGCGCTTTGGGGTCGAAGGCATCGCGGACGCTGTCGCCGAACCACGACAAGGCGAGCGTCAGCACGGAGACTCCGAGGACGGGCAGCCACAGGAAGAGCGGATCTGCGGCGTAGTAGTTCGTCGCCGCGTCGATCATCTGCCCCCATGACGGGATGGGGTCGATCAGACCGACGCCGAGATAGGACAGCCCGGCCTCGGCGACGATATAGGCAGGCAGGGCCAAGGTGAACTGGATGATGATCGGCGCGACGAGGTTCGGCAGCAGCTCGCGGCGCAGCAGTCGCCAGGTCGGCACCCCGAGGACCTTCGCGGCGTCGACGAACTCGCGCTGCTTGAGCGAGAGCACCTCACCGCGGATGAGCCGGGCCAGGCCGGCCCAGCCGAAGAAGACGAGGACGAACAGC
>ERZ795047.2938-NODE-2938-length-15720-cov-8.717523_pt1 | contig 15720 bp, 12 predicted proteins | sample MGYA00375131_ERZ795047 | MGnify/ENA primary metagenome ERZ795047 (study PRJEB30176, sample SAMN05720228) | activated sludge metagenome | isolation source: Anaerobic digester | place: Japan | collected 2015-05-20 ...
TTATCAAGCTTCACGCTGTTTGGTTTTCAAGGAACATCCGCGGCTTTAGCGCCGCGCCGCATTTGAGCTTACCGCCCTGCGGCAAAAGATATATTATCACATGAGTTGAGATGTTGTCAAATCCAATTTTCGTCTCTTTGTTTGTCTACCGATCCTTGCCCTTACCAATCAAGAGAAATGACTGATCGGGCTATTCGACCTGTTTACCACTTTTCTTTTCATGAAAAGTAGTTTCTATCCCGCTGCTTGCTTTTCATAGAATCAAACTATCAGAGTGAAAAATGAAAAGCGCCTATGCAGCGAGGCCGATTGGAAAGCTGCACGCGCATCACCTTGTGCAAGTGCAGCTTTAGTATCTTACAAGGGCCGCCTTGAAAACGCAACAGGAATTATATGGTCCACAAGGACGTCCTCACCTAAACCGGCGCCAGCCGCGCCGATCTGTTCTATCCCTTTACGACTCCCAGCGGCCTAAGGCGCGCGACTTTGCTCGATATCCCTGCCCTGTGGCAGATGTCGACTACATCGTTGACATTCTTGTAGGCCCAAGGCGCCTCTTCGGCTAGCGCGCCCCTGCTTGCCGAGCGCGCGTAAATGCCCTTTTCAGCGAGGGCATCGCGGACCTTTTGGGGTTTTCGAGTGCGCAGTGCTTCTTTTCGGCTCATCATCCGCCCCGCCCCATGGCATGTTGAACCGAAGGACTTCTCCATTGCCTGCCTTGTCCCCACAAGCACCCACGAGTTTCGCCCCATGTCACCTGGGACTATGACCGGCTGTCCCACTCCCCTGTAGGCCTTTGGGATGTCTGGGTGGTTTGGCGGGAAGGCCCTTGTGGCGCCCTTGCGATGGACACAGACCCGCTTCTTTGAGCCATCTATGATGTGCTCTTCGACCTTAGCGATGTTATGGCACACATCGTAGACCAAAGTCATGCCCAGTTTTTCAGGCGTAGAGCCGAACTCCGCGGCAACAGCTTCCCTGGCCCAGTGCATGATGCATTGCCTGTTGGCCCATGCGAAATTCGCGGCCGCCGCCATCGCGGCAAAATACTGCTTACCTTCGTCTGAACCGAGCGGAGCGCATGCCAGCTGCCTATCGGGCACAGAGATGTCATACTTCTTCAGAGCAGACATCATAGTGGAGATGTAGTCAGTGCAGACCTGGTGGCCCAACCCCCGCGAGCCGGAGTGTATCATCATCACCACTTGCCCCTCAAAAAGGCCGAAAACCTTGGCCACCTCAGGATTGACGATCTCCTCAACAACCTGTAGTTCCAGAAAATGGTTGCCAGATCCCATCGTTCCGAGCTGAGGCATTCCACGCTCTACAGCCTTCTTGCTTACTGCGGAAGCGTCAGCCCCCTCCATGCTGCCGCCCTCCTCAGTATGCTCAAGGTCGGCCTCAAAACCATACCCTGCTTTAACGGCCCACTCTGCTCCTTCCTGGAGAACCTTGCGCACCTCTTGGGCGCTGAGACTGATCTTGCCCGAAGTGCCCAGGCCCGACGGGATATCGCGGTAGAGTCTGTCTATTACAGGTTTGATCTTGGGGGCAATGTCCCCGGCCTCCAGATCAGTCCTGACGAGCCTCACTCCGCAATTGATGTCAAAACCTATTCCCCCGGGGGTGATAACGCCAGACTCGAGATCCGTCGCCCCAACGCCGCCGATTGGAAAGCCGTATCCCGAGTGAATATCCGGCATTGCCATGGCTGGCGAGCAGATCCCTGGAAGGAATGCGGAGTTGGCCAGTTGTTCCAAGGCTTCGCCTTCACACGCAGTCCTCAAACTTTCCTCGTCCGCAATCACTACTGCATCCGCCAGCATGCCGGGCTTGTAAGTCTTTGGTATCATCCACATGCATTCCTCTATCCTCTCCAACGGCCCTGTCCATTCCTTCGACACGGCGTTCACCTCCTTGAAAATGCTAAATGCCGATAAAACCGGAACACTAAGCAAGTCTCGATAAGCTTCTAGGCAATCCTCGAGATCACATTACCTCGATAGTGCCAAGTAAGCCGAACTACGCATCGATCACGAACTGAGCATGCCAACGGCCATCCTTGCCCTGTCCCGCCTCTAGCATGTGATAGGATACTCCTTTCGGGACAATTCCAAGAATGCCGTCCTCCGGCTGCTCAGGTTCAAGAGCCGAGGGAGGCAAAATCACACCGCTTGTGCGCACTGCCAAGCGCATCTCGGCATCGACTGATCCTGCCGGGTCCTTTGATTTCGGATCCGCGAATTTCGGCTCGAAGCTGTATCCCCAAAAGCCCTCTGAATCGAAGAGGTATATGAGTTCGTTCAAGAAATCCACCAGCAAAAGGTCGAGGTCTCGTGAACTCAATACGAATGACCGTTCTGCAGGGGAAGCGCCGGGAACCACATTCAAGATGCTAGCGGACGAGACTGCGCTACGAGTTTCCATCAAAGTGCCGCCGGCGGCGAAGCTTCGTTCAGCAATTGGCTCCAAGATTTCGGCTTCTTCCCATGCAGAAGGCAGTATCAGATTTGAAAGGGCAAGCCCGCATCCGGCAAAAAGGAGCTCACGCGTGCTTGCATATACCCGGTAGGCGGCATCGCCCGCCTCACCGAATGGCTCGATGAAGATGCGCTCTGTCGCCATGTGAAATCACACCACTATTCAGTCCTATTCCAGGTCGTCCTCACCCTTGGAAGAGACCCGCGCGATCGAGATGACCTGGTCGCCATCGTCAAGACTCATCACCTTGACGCCCTGAGTGAGCCTTCCCATCCTGGGCACATCCGATATCTGGAACCGGATGACGTAGCCCGCCATGGTAGTTAGCATCATCTCATTTTCCTCTCGCACCAGCTTGACGCCGACTATGTTGCCCGTCTTGTTTGTGAGGCGGCAAGCCTTGAGACCCTTTCCCGCGCGATTCTGGGGACGGTACTCAACCACAGGAGTCCGCTTTCCATAGCCCGCACTGGTTATTATCAAGACGTCTGCGTTGTCGCGGGCAATGTCCATGCCCACAACCGCGTCCCCTTTATCAAGATTGATCCCGCGAACTCCTGCTGCCGTTCGGCCCATCGCCCTCACATTGTCCTGGCGGAACCTGATGGACATGCCGTCCTTGGTAACAAGGAGTATCTCATCATCCCCGCCAGTCATCCTCACAGCGATAAGCTCGTCATCAGGTGCAAGCGAGATGCCGATTATGCCGGACCTCCGTATATTTGCAAAGGCGCTGAGCTCGGTCTTCTTTACAGTACCGTTTTTTGTGGCCATGAAAACGTAGACGTCTTCGTCGAACTTGGACACCGGCATCAATGCTGTAACGGCTTCTCCGGGGTCAAGCTCTATCAAATTGACCACAGCGGTGCCCCGCGCATGGCGCTGAGCCTCGGGTATCTCATACCCTTTCAGGCTGTAAACCTTGCCCATGTTCGTGAAAAACAAGATTGTGTCATGGGTGTTCGTGATAAAGAGGTGCTCCACGAAATCCTCCTCGCGCGTGGCCATCCCGGTGACGCCCTTGCCCCCACGGCGCTGCGCCTTGTACGCATTGATGGGCAGGCGCTTGATGTAGCCCTGGTTGCTCATTGTCACTACAACATCCTCGGCCGCTATGAGATCTTCGATCTCCAGCTCCGAGAAGTCTTGGGTGATCTCAGAGCGGCGCGGATCGCCAAACTTATCGCGGATCTCGATCAGCTCATCCTTGATCACTCCGAGGAGAAGCTGCTCGTTTCCTAGGATCTCGCGCAAATGGGCTATGAGCGCGCACACTTCCTCGTATTCCTGCTCTATCTTCTCACGCTCCAAGCCGGTTAGGCTCTGGAGGCGCATCTCCAAGATAGCCTGGGCCTGTCTGTCAGAAAGCCCGAATTTCGTAATCAAGCCCTCTCTGGCTATTTCTCTCGTCCGGGAAGCCCGAATCAACGAAATTATCTCATCGATGTGGTCCAGCGCAATCCTCAAGCCTTCGAGTATGTGCGCCCTTTCTTCAGCCTTTGAAAGATCATACTGGGTCCTTCTTGTTACTACTTCCTTCTGATGCTCAATGTAGTAGTGCAGCATCTCCTTGAGATTGAGGACCCGCGGTTCGTTGTCGACAAGCACCAGCATGATGGCGCCGAAAGTCGTCTCCATGGGGGTATGCTTGTAAAGCTGGTTTAAGACCACGTTCGGGTTGGCATCCCGCTTCAGTTCCATCACTATGCGGAGCCCTTCCCTGTCCGATTCGTCGCGCAGGTCTGTGATGCCCTCTATGCGCTTGTCGCGTGCAAGCTGGGCAATGCGCTCGATCATCCTAGCCTTGTTAACCTGGTAGGGAATCTCAGTTACGACAATCCTGTGCCTGCCGCCGCTCATAGGCTCGATTCTTGCCCGAGCCCTCACCTTTATGCTTCCTCGGCCCGTGTGGTAAGCCTCGCGGATTCCCTGGGTCCCGAGGATAAGCCCTCCTGTGGGAAAATCAGGACCCTTTATGTGTTCCATGAGGTCCTCTATTGTGGCATCGGGGTTGTCGATCAATTCGATCGTCCCATCTATCGTCTCAACCAGGTTGTGCGGGGGAATATTCGTAGCCATCCCCACGGCAATGCCTGATGAGCCGTTCACCAAGAGCTGCGGGAACCGTGCAGGAAGAACCTCCGGTTCCTTTTTCGATCCGTCGAAGTTGGGAACGAAGTTCACCGTGTCTTTCTCTATGTCTGCGAGCATGTGCGCCGCCAGACGTGTCATCCTCGTCTCGGTGTACCTCATGGCCGCCGGGGGATCCCCGTCAACGGAGCCGAAGTTGCCATGGCCGTCGACCAGTGTGTTCCTCATTGAGAAATCCTGGGCCATCCTCACGAGGGCATCGTAGATGGCTGCGTCGCCGTGGGGATGATAATTGCCCATGACTTCGCCGACCACAGTAGCTGATTTCCTGTAAGGCTTGTCAGCTGTGAGGCCAAGACCGTGCATGGCATAGAGTATCCTGCGATGGATCGGCTTCAGCCCGTCGCGCACGTCGGGAAGCGCTCGTCCAACTATGACGCTCATTGAGTAGAGCAAGTAGGATTTGCGCATCTCATTTTCTATGTCGATCGGGACTATTTTTCCGTCAACTAGTTCTGTCAAGCCCCAACACCTCAAATGTCAATCTCTGTAACGAACTTGGCGTGAGTCTCTATGAATTCGCGCCTCGGTTCCACCTTGTCGCCCATGAGAGTAGTGAATATCTGATCGGCCGCGATGGCGTCCTCCATGGTCACCCGGAGCATCGTTCTGGTCTGCGGGTTCATGGTGGTCTCCCACAATTGCTCTGGGTTCATCTCTCCAAGGCCCTTATACCTCTGGATCGGGTAGTTGCCTTTGCCCAGAGCATTCATGAGCTCATCGAGTTCGCGGTCGCTGTAGACATAATGCTCTTTCTTGCCTTCTTTTACCATATAGAGTGGAGGCTGGGCGATGTATACATGCCCATTCTCGATCAAGGGCGTCATGAACCGGAAAAAGAACGTCAGCAAAAGCGTCCTGATGTGAGCCCCATCCACGTCCGCGTCTGTCATTATCACGATCTTGTGGTAACGGAGTTTCGACAGATCGAAATCTTCGCCTATTCCCGTCCCGAACGCCGTCACCATTGCCCTTACCTCGTTGTTGGCAAGTATCCTGTCGAGTCGGGCTTTCTCCACGTTTATGATCTTGCCCCTGATGGGCAATATTGCTTGGAATCTGCGGTCACGCCCTGATTTTGCGGAGCCGCCTGCCGAGTCTCCCTCGACGATGTAGATCTCGCACAGCTCCGGATCCCTCAGCGTGCAATCTGCTAGCTTGCCGGGGAGAGACGAGATCTCCAGCGCCGATTTGCGCCGCGTCAGTTCCCTCGCTTTCCGCGCCGCTTCGCGCGCGCGGGCTGCCGAAACACATTTTTCCACTATTGCGCGGGCAGTGGCTGGGTTCTCTTCGAAGTATGTCGAGAGCCCCTCCGACAACACCGAATCGACTATACCCCGGATCTCGCTGTTTCCAAGCTTCGTTTTTGTCTGTCCCTCAAACTGGGGATCCTCCAGCTTCACGCTGAGAACCGCAGTCAGTCCCTCTCGCGTGTCATCTCCTGTAAGATTGTCGTCATTCTCCTTAAGGAGTCCGCTCTTGCGAGCGTAATCATTTATCGACCTTGTCAGCGCCGATCTGAAGCCGGAAAGATGAGTGCCGCCCTCCGTCGTATTGACGTAATTTGCAAAACAGAGCATGTTCTCGTTGTAGCCGTCATTGTATTGTATGGCAACTTCCACAGTGACCTTATCGAGGACTTTGCCGACGTATACGACATCTGGATGGATTGGATCTTTGGCCCTGTTTATATACTCCACAAAAGAACGGATTCCACCTTCGTATTCGAAGACAGCCTCCCTGGCCTCGTCGCCCCGTTCATCTCTGAGAATGAGCTTTACCCCTGCACTGAGAAAGGCGAATTCCCTCAACCTCGACGCTAGGCTTTCATAGCTGTACGTTACCGTTTCGAAAATCGTCGCATCGGGGACGAACTTGATTGTCGTTCCTGTGCCTGAAGCCTCGCCTATCACGCGAAGGGGCGCATCAGGCACTCCGCGCGTGTAGCCCTGATAGTGTAGACGGCCGTCGAGTTTAACCCAGACTTCCAACCGCTCCGAAAGGGCGTTCACAACTGACAAGCCTACGCCGTGAAGACCGCCGGACACGCGGTAGCCGCCGCCCCCGAACTTTCCGCCGGCGTGCAATTTGGTGAGCACGACTTCGAGCGCTGGCTTGCCTTCATGGGGGTGAATGCCGACAGGGATTCCGCGCCCGTTGTCCTCAACCGTTACCGAACCGTCCTTGCCAAGGGTGACAGATATCGTGTCACAATACCCAGCAAGAGCCTCGTCGATGCTGTTGTCGACCACCTCATAAACGAGATGGTGGAGGCCTTTGGAATCGGTGCTGCCGATGTACATGGCAGGACGCTTGCGAACCCCTTCCAAGCCCTCCAAGACCTGAATCTGGGCTGCATTATATGCCAAGTTATTGTTATCGTTTTGAGCCTCGTGTCCCAAGAACATACCTCCCAAAAGCAAAAACAAACCGAAAAATGGCCGCGGCATTGCTAATACGCACCACGGCGCACACCAAGCTAATTATACATCAAACAGATTTATTCGTCGCCCTCGCCATCAAACGGGCCGCTGATTCTGTTGCGCAAAGTGCCTACGGATACAGGGCATAGATAGACATCTTCAGAGGTTACCACAATTGCCTTAGGTTCACCTTCAGAGATGTCGATCACCTTCCCTGCCTTTTTCTTACTTTCCATGAAAGCTTTCATCTCGCGGGACCGACTTACGCTTTTCATGTCGAAAATGGCCACTACATCGCGTCCATCGATCAATACGTCGGACCCGATATACATGTATCTGCCGTGGAGGCCCGATTTCTCACTTTGATAAACCATCAGAGCTCCTCCGAAAGATAACGCACCAAATCTGCGTATTCAGACCCCAAGACTCGTTCCACTAATTCCTCATCGATCTTGTCGGGAGGTTCCCCGGCAACAAGCATCGCAAGAGACTCCACGAGCAATCTTATCCTCACAAGTCGCTTCGCGTCCCCGACGATTCCTTGCCGTCCAAGAGAATCAACCCCTCTGTCTGTAGCGTCCTCATGCAAGCAGGAAGATTTGCCAGTCGGCGCCTCGCTGATGCCTGAGGCGAACCGAGATTCGAGCCGATCGACGGCGACCAACGATGCGATCTCTCTTCTCAGTTCCTGTGCAGCAGCATCTCTTGCGCGAATCAAATCATCGCTTGATGCCCCCGGAACCATCGAAGCTAGATGCGAGTCGCTCAGCCATGGCTCTTTCTTCAATATGTCTGCCGCCTTGACGGCATTCGAAGACAGGTTCTGCCTGCTCCACGCCCGCCATTTTGCATCAGTGATCATCAGATCACTGAACTTCTCCCTTACTTCCGGATCCCCAATCGGCCTGGAAGCATTTGCAGCGGTGGAGAGCGCGTCTTCATCAGCAGGCATACTTTTCCAGTCAGGCACCCCTTCTTCCTGAGCAGATGGGGAAGGGAACTTCAGGCCGGCCTCGGAATCCGCTCCCCACACGAGCGGTGCGCGAACTTGGCCGCTACGAAACCTTATATCGCGGATGGCATCCTTTCCGGCGGAGGCATTAATGCGCTGCACAAGCCCTCTTTTCATCATGGAAAGCTGTTGAGCCCACACGGGCTTTTCAACCGTCACATACAGCGTCTTGCCCCTAACGAAAGTGGCCCTCGATGCAACCGCTAGTGATGGGGCTATTTCATCGTTCCACACTAGCATGGCGGATGTCGCCCGGATCCGGGCGGTGTATCCCATCTTGTCCATGCTCTTTCCCAGAACATCCCCGATGGGAAGCATCATCGGGCGTCACCTCCCCGGCTACGATGGAGAATACCGCGGCACCGCGCGGCATCAAATCCCTACACCCTGGCTCCACGCTGGTAACAAGAACTTGATTGTCCCCTACTATCTCTCCCAAAAGATTAGTCCTGCGAGTCTCATCCAATTCTGAGAGAACATCGTCTAGAAGAAGCACTGGCATATCCCCAGTATGCGCTCTTATGAAATTTGCCTCGGCAAGCTTGACCGCAAGCACTGTCGACCTTTGTTGCCCTTGGGACCCATAGGTAGCTACGTCTGCGCCATCAAGCTGGAAACTGATGTCATCACGGTGTGGACCGACCATGGTTACCCCTCTGATCAGCTCCACCTTGCGCAATTGTCGCAGGCGCGCGCGATATCTTTCGGCAATCCAGTCGACCGTCGCCTCGCTTGTTGAACCTTGCTCGTCCGCAGAAAGAGGTACCGAAGGCAAGTATCTCACGGAAAGCGCCCCAGGAACTCCCGTAATCCTGTAGTGGGCCTCACGCCCCAGCTCGTCAAGGCTGGCTACAACTTGCATTCGACGGGCCGTTATCTTCGATCCGGTCTCGACCAACTGCTCGTCCCATGATTCGAGAAGCCTGCTCGCGGCGGCCGAATCGCTCCGCCAATTTCTTTCCCTAGCCTGCTTCAGCAGAGCATTTCTCTGCGTAACGATCTTGGAGTAAAGGTTGATCAATTGCCTATAAGCGGGGCTCACCTGGGATATCTCCAGATCCAGAAACTTCCGCCTCACAGAAGGGCTTCCTTTGACCAGCGCAAGGTCGTCGGGGGTAAAAAGCACCACGTTGAGAAAAGATGACAGCTCCGCCGCGCGAATCCTTTCCGTGCCGTTGAGCCTCACGAGCTTTCTTCCATCTGTGGAATAACTGACTTCCAACGTCACAGGGGCGGGCCTGCGCTGGACGTCTACGGCGACCCTATAATACGAACTCCCTTTTTGGACAAGTTCGGAATCGGATGAGGCGCGATATGAGCGGCCCGCAGAGGCAACGTACACAGCCTCCAGAAGGTTAGTCTTTCCTTGTGCATTGTGCCCCAAAAACAGGTTGAGCCCAGGGTCGAAAGTCACCGACTCTTTGCTGTAGTTTCGGAAGCCACTCAACTGGATATTCCTCACCCACACGCTTGTCACACATCCTCCTTGCCAGACCCAGAGCTGCCGCCAGATACGATGGTAACCACTACATCTGCGAACTCGAGGACGTCGCCGTCCCTAAGTTTCCTTCCGCGTCTGAACTCAGCGGCTCCATTCACCTTCGCCCAGCCCGAATGGATGGCCATCTTGGCCTCTCCGCCCGATCCGACCAGCGCAGCAAGTTTGAGCGCCTGGTCGAGCTCTATATATTCAGTCTCTATTTCCAAAGTCATGTTTTTCATGCGTCCCATCTCATCACACCGGCGCCGTTACAGGCATCAGAAGATAAGTGTACGCAGGATCCGTCTCGTCCGTAACCTCTATTGGATGCCTGTAGCTGGTGTAGCCTAAGCACACCTCTTCCCCGTCGAGCACCCTGAGCACGTCCCTCAGGTATCTTGCGCGCATGGCCACGGTGACCTCTGCGTGGCCGATCATGGACACAGGTATGTCTTCTTTGCCCTCTCCGACCTCGGGTGTGGCAGCGGTGATTGTCAAAAAGCCCGAGGCCATTCCCTCATCACCGGTATACGACATCCTGATGGCGCTCAATTCATCCTTGCACATCAGCGATACCCTGTCTACACTGTCCAAAAGCTGCAGGCGATCACAGATTATCTTTGCCGGTATATTCTCCGGGAAAACCTGCTTGTAATTGGGGAATTGTCCTTCCAATAGTCGTGTCACATAAGTCGTGGGCCCTATCCGGAACATTGCATGGTTTTTCTCGATGGCTATCGAGACTTCCCTCTCCCCGGTGTCATTGAGGTTTCTCTCCACTTCGAGAAGGGCCTTGGCCGGGATTATCACGTCAATTGGCTCTTCAAGATCGAACGATGCCTGCGTTTTCCTGTATGCAAGCCTAAATGAGTCGGTGGCCACCATGGTCAGCGAGTCCTTTTCGAATAGCATGTAGATGCCCTTAAAAAAAGCCCTGGCATCGTCGACTGCCGCCGCAGGAATGGTGCGCCTGATCATGGTCTTGAGCTCGCTTTCTGGCATAGACCAGCTATTTGCTTCCGAAATCTCCGGCAATGCGGGAAACTCCGCAGCCGGCATGGTTTTCACGGTAAAGTCCGCTCTTCCGGCGGATATGCTCACAGATTGGCTCTCCTCCCGATACTCAAGAATGACTTCTGACTGCGGAAGCTTTCTCGAGATATCGGAGAAATACTTGGCGGGGATTACTGTCGACCCCTCTGTTCCAACAGTAACCGGAACAAATGTCTCGATGCCCAGTTCGTCCAGGTCGTATGCTACCAACCTCAGGCCTTGTGTGCAAGTTTCCACAAGCACTCCTGAAAGCGCTTGGATGGTAGCCTTAGGAGAGACCGCCTTGTACACGGTCTGAACTCCGCTGACCAAAGCTGCCTTGGAGCATGATACCTTCACCTTGCTATACCTCCCCACTGACCTGATTTCCAGGCACATGCATATATAAGTACTACTATGAGTACATATGTACATTTACCGTAGTAGTAGTATACGTGCCTGTGGATATCTGGATAAGTGTCGAATTTCATGGGTTATGCTGCCCGTCTGTTCCCAGTGTCACTGTAGACAGATTGTTGATTACTTGTGGAGCAGATGGCGAGTTATCATCAGTTATCCACAGGGGTTTTTTCTTTCCACACGCTTTCCACAGCCTTTTCACATGTTGTTAACTACATAATCAACAGGTCAACTGCTCTTCAATCTGGAAACTATTTCCTTGATGTTCGCGTTCATGGTTGAGTCCTTTTTTAGCTCGTTTTGAATCTTGTCACAGGCGTGGATCACAGTCGTGTGATCCCGTCCACCGAATTCCTCGCCTATCTTCGGCAGCGAAAGCTCTGTGAGCTCACGGCAAAGATACATGGCGATCTGCCGTGGCAAGGCTACAGTGCGGACCCTCGTCTTTGACACCATTTCCGATACTTCCAGGTGGTAGTAGTCTGCCACTGTTCGCTGTATTAGCTCCACCGATATCTGCTTTGGCCGCGAGGATGGTATCATGTCCTGGATTACCTCTGCGGCAAGCTGTGTAGTTATCTCGCGATTAGTCAGGGCGGCACAGGCCGTTACTCGGATGAGCGCTCCCTCCAGCTCACGTATGTTCGAATGTATCTGGCCCGCTATATACACCAGCACGTCGTTGGGAACGTCAAGACCCTCCGACACAGCTTTCTTCTTCAGAATTGCGATCCTTGTCTCAAGGTCGGGAGTGCCTATATCCGTAATCAGGCCCCACTCAAATCGCGATCGCAGCCTTGCTTCGAGCGTGGCAATTTCTTTCGGGGGTCGATCAGACGAGAGCACTATCTGTTTTCCCGACTCGTAGAGAGTGTTGAAGGTATGGAAGAACTCTTCCTGAGTGCGTTCTTTTCCGGCGAGAAACTGAATATCATCTATCATCAGGACATCCACGTTGCGATATCGCTCGCGAAACTGAATAGTCGTTTCAAAGCGAATCGAGTTTATTAGCTCATTTGTGAATTGCTCGCAAGGAACGTATACTACCTTGGCATAAGGGTTGATCTCCAACACATGATGGCCTATGGCCTGCATCAAGTGGGTCTTCCCCAATCCCACTCCGCCGTATATGAAGAGCGGGTTGTAGGCCTTTCCAGGCGCTTCGGAAACGGCAAGAGCAGCCGCGTGGGCGAACCTGTTGGAGTTACCCACTACAAAAGACTCGAAAGTATACTTCGGATTGAGCGCCGGTGTAGAGAAGTCATCGAAGGCTTTCGCTTCAGCCTGCGTTTGGGCGTATGTTCCAGAAGTCGCTGCCGCTTCGTCGACCCCCATGCCTGATGCGGCATTTGCGTCCAACGCGTTAGCGGGCGACGGCTCTCGGGTCGCAGGGTTTGCGTGATTGCCCATCTCGTAAGAATCTTCGCTTACGGCTCCATCTCCGTTTTCTGCCTCAGCCGAACTTTCCCTAGCAATAAACCTCACCGTTATTTTCCGGCCCACCATGGATGACATGGTTTCTGACAGCAATGCTGCGTATCGCATTTCCAGCCAGTCACGGGCAAAGTCGTGCGGAACCGGCACTTCTACGATGTCGTCAGCGACGACAACGGGGACACTGGTCTTGAGCCATGCGTCAAAACTTGGCCTCGACAGCTCGCTTTCGAGGACCTGAAGAACATCCATCCAAATTGCATTTATCTCTTGGGACACTTTGTCACCCCTCATTTGGACCATCACCTAAAGACATAGCTGAGGAAGTCAACACCCCGCCTCGTAAGCTTTCGCTTGCCTCCTTCGAGGCTGACTACGAGTCCCAATTCCTCTAGGGTCACTAGATCGCGATATGCCGTGCTAAGGCTTATGTCAAGCTCTTTTGTGACAACCGAAGGCCCTATCTCCCCCATCTCTGCAATAAGCAAGAACACCTTCTTCTGGCGTGAGGAGAGCAAGGCGCCGAGAGCCTCATCTGACATATCAGAGGATTGAGATGTGGATGGGGGTTCCTCATCTCGCCTTTTCTTCGACTGATCTGCCGCCGAATCCTGCTTCTCGACGGATAAAGTGGCTCTGCCTTCGTCAGCTATGTTTTCCATATCAATGGAGTCGGATTCGTTGTAGACGGCCGAAGATGTCTGTGAAATCTCGGCCCCCGGATCCCGTTGTGGCCTAACGCCCCCTGACCCCTGAGGCCCCTCGGCGAAGATGTGTCCATCTCCGTCTTGAGGATGGCCAATAAAGATGCCCTGAGTAGGCGGGTGATAGGCGCCGGAAATGTCCTGGCGCGAGCTCCACGCCGCTTCTGTAAACCCTTGTGCAATCTGGGCTGGTTGCATATGGGCGGGATCATGCCGTACAGGCTGGGATGGACCAGCAGTCTTCTGCGAAGCTCTGTCAGGTTTCGGCGACACGCCGCCAGGACGTGCGTCGGGAGAGGAACATAGCGTGACCACGAGACCTGAACCCAGATTGTCCTCGACAGTGAGGAAACCTCCTAAGGACTCTAAAGATTCAATCATTATCGGGAAACCAGATCCCACCCCCTTTATCAACTTCCTGTCGTCGGCCGTCGCTGAGGTGAAACCGGGCATCATAGCCTGGCTCTTGGCGCGTATGCCAGGTCCATGATCTGATATGCGCACAACATTGCCATCGGGCATGATCGTAATTACTGCATCCTCGAATCCGGCGTGTATCAGGTTTTCGATGGCTTCCCTCAGAACAACAAAGGGCATGGATCCCCCTTTTTCTTTGCAGAAGGCGTATACCCTGGATGATGCTTCATCCACAAAGGACGCAAAGCTATCGGATGAGAGATCAATTGTGCGAGGGAGAATCGACATTGAATCATAAGTTGCTATGCGCAATGTGTACGCCGGAGCGGACTCGGGCGCTATTGCCGATACTTCGGCGACCGAGTCCTCTGTCTGGCTTTTCTCTCCATTCATCCTGCCAAATAGGAATTTGAACAAAGCCACCTGCATAGCCTCCTGGCTTCGACACTCTCCGCTCCACTATTTCATCCACAGGTTATCAACATGAAAATGTGGATAACTTTAGCGCCAGCTAAAATGGCCCGGAATTGTTCGACAATTATTGACTATTGCTCGAATGCTGCTAGTCGGGTTTACAAGATTCTCGAAATATCACGTTTTCACCATAAAGTTATCCACAACGTTTTCCACAGCTGTTGAAAAGTCGTCGGAAAGCGGAGTCCGCATATTGTTTATAACATATCATCCACAAGTATTCCACAGAGACCTGTGGATATCCTACCGCCAGCAGATTCGGGGCGAACATATGTTTTAGCTGGCTTTTCGCCAGTCAAAGGCGGCTTTCACAATTATCCACAGATGGTTTTGGGAAAGTTTTTGCCCGAATATCGGCGGTTGTGGGAAATCCACGAACTTCACACAGGTTATCCACAGGGATATCCACAGACTGTGCATAAAAGGGCGCATAACTGGCGATAATCATTGGTGTATGAATTCGCGAGCGAAAAGTCGGTATGTTTGTACACACTATCATAACAGAGCGAGAAGAGATCAAATCGAGCAACACAGCTTTTCACTACTACAACGCCTCAATGCCCGGCAATATATGGCGTGAGACAGCGGACCCTTTGGCGCGGGTTTGCAGCGATAATGGGATGAAACTGATCATCGCGGGTGATCCACAAAGAGGTACCGGCGATCGAGGCTTGATAAGTCGGGATGCATGTTTGCAAGATCCACGAGAATCTATTGCTAAGAGTGAGCGCTTTGGTTGCCAATTGAGCCGAAATGCTTCTTGCGAGTTGTCCACAGCATGTGAATTGTCGGTTTTTTGGAATGGACAGAAGCAGATGCGACTTATCAGAATGTGACAAACTGGAGAACTCAAAGAGTGAGGCTGCAATAAATAGGTAGGATCGTGGCTAGTGGCCGACTTTGTCTCCGAGATTGAGAGAAGATACAATGAGCTGCGTGATGGAAGGTGCGCAGCACTAAGATGGGCTGAGTGTTGAAAAGCGCAGATGAGCAAAGATCACGGGGAAAGGGATATGAGGCAAGACAGGCTTTGGGGTAATCGTCAAACAGTGCCCGCCTGGGTTGATGCCCTGGAGTGTGCAATAATCCTCCTCGAGGAGACAAGCTTGGGGAGGTTTATCTATGTCAAAGAGTAAAGGTGAATAGATGTGGAAGGCAAGGATTGCCGAATTCAAGGCTAGATGGATGAGCGGCAGGAATCGGTGCGGGTGTGCATAAGAACTGCAAAAGGATCTTCATGGTTCTGAAAGTGTTTGAGGGACTCCTGTGAGCAGCGCTCAAAAGGCACTTGGGGGTTTGGGGCGGCTGAGGCCCGAAGAAAAGCAAATGCAGATACGGAGATGGCACAACAACTGAAAATGGATCACATTGAAAGGAATGCGAAACTCGCAAAGATCTGTTTCGGTTGGCGAGCCATCTTGGATTTGAGGGACGGCTGACAATCCGTTTCCCCCATGGGAAAAGCCCGTTTTGCAGCACGAAAAACAGGGCAACCGGCCCAAAGTGTAAAATGTTGCAAATAGTCCAAACAACGTGGATAGAACCACAAAAGCAGTTGTTTCGCTGGAATGAAGCTGTTGAGAAATTGGGCGATTTGGGACAATTGAAGCTTGTTATAGACTACCTGCCTGACGAAGAGTTGATGCAAGCGTTAGAAAAAGTACGGGGCAATGGAAGGCATCATCTTTTAAT
>ERZ795047.2967-NODE-2967-length-15634-cov-12.010912_pt1 | contig 15634 bp, 12 predicted proteins | sample MGYA00375131_ERZ795047 | MGnify/ENA primary metagenome ERZ795047 (study PRJEB30176, sample SAMN05720228) | activated sludge metagenome | isolation source: Anaerobic digester | place: Japan | collected 2015-05-20 ...
TAAGGGCGATAAAGGTGGGCCGTCTCTGGCGAGTCAGGGAATCGGATCTCCAGGAATACATGAGGGGGGACAAGATCTAATGCCCTCCTCATGGCACGATATCAAGAGGGAGATCTTTGACAGGCTGGGAGACAGGATAGGGGATCTTGTCCCGGAACTTGAACCTAGAAAGCCAGGGAGCTCCAGGAGTTTTACTGCCATTTGTCCTGATTGCCGTGAGAGGAGGGCCTTCCTTTACGTTGCAGGCCCTACCCACCCGGAGCCCAGGATAAGGTGCAACAGGGTGGAAAACTGCGGATACAGCAAGACCCTTCTTGATTACCTGATGGAACGGGACGGTGTCGCCTTCATTGAGAAGATCTCCGAGCTTGCCGAGATCGCTGGCGTTGCTATCCCCCATCTTTCCGAAGAAGCAAGAGAAAACTGGGAGAGGGTAAGGAAGGAAAAGGATTCCCTGGAGAGGTTCAACGAATTCTTCCAGGAGACCCTCTGGAGTGATGATGGCAAGGACGTTCTGGAGTATCTAAGGGGCCGGGGATATTCCGATGGTGATATCCGGAGCATGGAGATGGGATGTTTCCCGGGGGCCGGCGAGACCATCAGCTTCCAGGGGAAGGTGCTTAACCTTGAAGGAAGGCCCGGAGCCCTCAAGTGGATGACCACGGAAGACGGACGTTCTATCCGGGATGATTACAGGCTCGTCTTCCCCTACAGGGGGATGGACGGAACGATCTCCACCTTCATGGGGAGGCTTATTAGGCCCCTAGAGGAGGGGGAGAAGGAATCCGATAAATACAAACCCCTGGGGGATTACGAAGGGCTCCAGAAAAGGGCCCCCTTTGGGCTTTATGCCGTGAGGGGGGACACCACCACGGTGGTGGAGGGGTTCCTGGATGCACTCATAGCAATGGCCAGGGGGATTCCCAACGTGGTGGCCCTCACAAACTCCAGGCTCCTTGAAGGACAGGAGGAGGCCTTCAGAAAGCACGGGATAAAGAAGATCCTCCTGGCCCTCGACAATGACAAAGCAGGGAAAGATGGAACTGAATCCATAATCCGCAAACTTGCCAACACGGAGATCTCCGTCTTCGTAGTAAACATTCCCGGGGGAAAAGATCCCGATGAATCAATCACCCGAAAAGGAGAAGAAGCCTTCCAGAGTGCCCTGGAAGAGGCCAGGGTCGGAGGACGTGGCATTAAGTGGGTCATGGAGCATATAGGAGAACGCCACGATCTCCAGACGGATGAAGGAAGGGACGGGGCCCTCCGTGAAGCTGAGGAATTGATCAAATCCCTGCGGAACCCCCTGGATGTTCAGGACGCTACCGACTATTTGGGGGTGGCCCTGGGAATGGCCCCCTCAGTCCTTGAAGGGTATTTAAGGGACTACAGGGAGAGATTCCAGAAGCATGAGCTCTCCCGTGAGATACAGAGATGCATGAGAGATGTCCAGCCCGACCTCGAGGAGCACCCCTCCAGGGCCATTGAGACAATGAGGGAACAGATACGAAGGGCAGACACAAGGGAGAGGGCCTCCGTTGCCGAAAATCTCTTCCCACCCTTCGATATGGAAGACTTCAAGGGTCGCCTCACCCGGGCCAAGGATGGGCTTAAGGCAGGGTATAAAGACCTTGATGCCAGGGCAAGGTTCCACCGGGGAGCCGTCACCCTGGTGGCAGGGAGGCAATCTCACGGCAAGACGGCTACCCTCCTCAATTTCCTGAGGAGACAGATAGAGATGGAACCGGGGAAGAGGCACGTCTTTGTCACCTATGAGGAGGACTATCACCAGATCATCACAAAATTGCTTATATCCATGAGCAATAGAAAGCTGGGGGATGATGAGACCTGGATAATCCCCTCCTACCAGAAATTTATTACAGGGGAGTTCACGCCTTCTTACGAGGACGAGAAGGAATCCCTGCCCAGGGTCAAACAGCAATGGGAACTCCTTCAAGATCTCCTCCAAGAGGGCAAGCTGATCATCTCCTACCGACCCGGGAACGTGAGGGAGCTCTCCCAGGCAGTCCGGGGACTACGTGACAAATACGGAGAGGAGATGGGGGCAGTTTTCATAGACTACATGCAGATAATTCCCGTCCCAGAGGATATGGCAGGAGGCTCAATGGCCTACCAGAAGGTTCAGGGAATATCGGCAACGGTGAGGGATCTTGCCGTAGAGACCGGACTCCCGATAATCGCAGGAGCCCAGCTCAACAGGAGGGCAACCGAAAAGACACAAGGGGCTAATGCTTCAAAAAAGCTAACCCTCCCCATGCTTATCCGTCCCGAATACCTAAGGGAAGCTGGGGATCTGGAACAGGACGCTAACCTTATCCTGGGGATATACAACAAGGAGGCCGGGGCCCTCGAGGACAAAGAAGGGTATGAAGGAAACATCCCCGACTTTTCCATAAGCATAATGAAGAACAGGAACGGCCCCGTCTGGGGAGATGCCGTAAAACTAGAGTATGCCAGGGGCCTTTGGAGGATCGATGACAAAAAAGAGGCCGATTTTTGGGAAAAGAACACAGCAATTCCATTTAAGTCTAAGTCATAGTGGTGGTGTGGTGGTGGAGGATATGACAAAAAGTCAGTTTTTCTCCCACCACCCACCACGGAACCACCACCGTAAGACCTTGCTACTAAAGTTTTTACAGGTGGTGGTGGTGTGGTGGTGGAGCCACCACCACCTAGTGGAGGGGGTGTGGTGGGTATGACAGAAAACGATGGATGGAAGAGTCTCCCCCAGGTGGCAAAAATGGCAGGTATTCCGGAGTCAACTGTGAGGAGATACGTGGACACATTCAAGGGGTTCCTGAAGACCAGGAAGGTGGACAACGTAATCCTTTATCATCCGGAGACTCATGAGATTCTCCAGGAGATCGCCGGGAGATACCGTCAGAAATTAACCACGGAGCAGATCTTCACGGAACTAAGGGTGTTCAGGGATGATGTCATAGACATGGAGACCAGGCCCCTTCCCCAAAGGACAGGGGGGGATGTGTCCGTCCCCCTTCAACAAATAGCCCAAGCTCTCTCCGTTATAGCGGTACAGAGGGAGGAGACCGTAGCCCTTGTGGAGAAGCAGAGGAGACAAGCAGAGATGATAGAAAGGCTGGAGAAGAGAATATCCGAACTGGAGGCCCGGGGGAGACGGGACGATGCCCTCCGGGGAATCCTGTCCTGGTGGAAGAACCTCTTCGGAAGGGGGGAGGCCTGATGGCTATAAGGAATCCTTACGAGAGATTCGGGAGGATAACAAAAACCTCAGGGAGTAGATATATATGTTTCGGGGAGCTTATAGAGAGAGTCCGGGAGAATGACAGGCTTTCACCTAGTGCGGAGAAGGTGCTCCCTCACTTTAACGATAATGCCAGAGAGATCCTGGGAACCCGGGAAGACGGACAACCGAACTGGGATGAGTGCCAGGATAACGAGAAATATCAGGCCATTCAATTCCTCGAATTGCAGGAGATCTATGACCCCTTGTTGGTCGAGTCACTAAAGTTTAATGATGATGAATTCATGAGCAGGTTTCAGAACCGCAACCCTTTCATGACAAGGGATGAGGACGGAGAGATACGAGCCACCGATGAAGGTGTCAGGATATGCACCGAGGAGTTCTTGAAGGGGTTAGATACACGAGAAGCCGACCTGAAAAACCCCCCGAGGTCGGTGCAACCGGACAGCTGGCCTTTTTATCTTTTTGGAACCCTGATTGCAAAGGGCGGGAGTATTTACCACCCGAGAGCAACCAGCATCTTGAGCCAGGGCCAGAGGGAAATTGTAGGGGATGCAATAAGAAAAGCTTATTCAACATTCGCCCCATATTTCGAACAGGCCCCTGAAGGAGAGACAAAGGCTTATTTCTCTCCCTTCTTTGAGGCATACGTTGATCAATTTGTTCTCCAAAGGGAACTTGAGCGGAGCCCCAAAAGCAACAGACCCGTTATCGATCTCCGTTATTTATCCACCCTCCAGGAATCATCAGGTGGACAACCAATCGCATCCTCCCCATTTGTCGTTTATGCCTTCAATCCGATGTTTGAAAAATCATCCTGGAAAGAATCCTCTAAAGGAGAACAATTCTATCCTGTCCTCGATGAAGAAAACAAACACTTGACATACTTGATCGCTCGCAAAGACATGGACGGAGTGGAGACAGTAAGGGGAGATGAGGCTAAGGCTATTCTCAAAACCCTGGGGCTGGACACAGCTCTTCTCCATGCCCAGTTTGCAAATTATTGCTATCGCACAACAAGAGACGGTTCAAGGGATATCTCCGCTTATGCCACCGCAGACCAGCTTATCAAGTTTCTAAGCCTGAACGAAAAGAAGAAAAGAGACCCCAAGACAGGGAAGCGTACCCGTCTTTCCAGGGAAGAACAGATACAGGAACTTAAGGAATATCTACACTCCCTCCGGGCATTACATATCCAATTTGAGGGCACGGTGCGAGACGGAAGAACATGGAGGACAGAAAGACCGGAACCCCTATGGATTATAAGCTTGCTAGAGACATCTCAAATACTAATGGGAACAGACATAAAGGACATGACTGTCACGATGGATTTTGTTGCTCAAGTAATGCCAGGCCCCTGGAGCCAAATGGAGAAGGGTCGCAACAAGCATCTCTTATACAGACACATCCCCAAAGAGATCCTGGAATTCGACCATCAGAAAGAACGGTGGGGAGCCTGCTGGGTATTCTGGACTTCATGCCACATAGGCCCAGGAGGATACAACAAGTTCAGCATCAGGGCCCTCCTGGAAATCGTGCTTTCACCAGAAGAGATTCAGTCCTTGGGGGAACCAGCAAACCGCAAAGAGAGGCACGATGCCGTAAACAAGATTGAAAACAACCTTAAGGCGATGGAGTCTCACGGCTGGAAAATCAAAAGAAGCAAGGAATACTCAAGGGCAATGGGGGAAGATGGGGGCAGAAGGAGCAGGAACTACTTCCAGGATCTCCTCGAGAGCACCGTGGTAATAACTCCCCCGAGAGCATCCGAAACATTAAAGCCGATCTTCCCCCAACAGCAAGAAGGAAACCCCCCTCTTCTTGCCGAAGGGAAGAAGGAACACCTTACAGGGGCAAACTTTAAAAAGCAGAGGGAAAAGATAGGTTTTTCTCAAAAGGATGCAGGACGAGCGATCATAAAATCCCAGTCCTTCATTTCCCTGGTAGAGAAAGGGGAAAGGAATCTGTCCGAAGAAGACACGAAAAAGTGGAAGAAAGTGATGGAAGATTACCACGGGATATTACGGACAGAGGGGGACTAACTCCGGACAGAGGGGGACTAACTCCGGACAGAGGGGGACAAAGTGGTCAAAAAACCGTTGCGGTTACGCGAATATTACAAGCTATTACTTTATAACTATATAACTGAATGTAATACCTACGGAGGACGGGGCTCCCTTTGAGGGTCGCCCCGATCCCCCCTCAAGATCAAAACCCAGCTAGAAGGGAGGGATAACCTATGGAACAGAATGTTCTGGGATACAGGATAAGGAGATGTTCTGAAGCTCTTCATGTTGTGGAACACTTCCTTATGGATGTTGCAGATGCGGGCTTCAAGGGATGGAATAACACAACAGGGGAGAACTACCTGGCCATTGTAGAGACGATAAGACCTGAACTGAAAAGGATAAGCCACGAAGTGGATGTACTGACAGGAAACGAGTAACAACCCTTCTTCAATCTCCACCTGGAGAGATCCTTCTTCCAGGGGAGATCCCCGGAGTTAGTAGACCACAGCAGATACCAGGTAACACAATCGAGGTATAAATCTCATTTTTTTATATGTGAGGCGTACGTGTGTATTCCACCCTGAAGCAAGGTATCAATGGGGGGATGCCACCCCCCCGAGGAAAGTATAAAGTTATCCTGGAATTACACCTGAACAGCAAGGGAAACGTGCGTCAATGTATAACACTTCCCCTTCAAGTAATATCCTATAAACCCTTGCTATTACTAGCTATGGGAATGTTTCCCCCTTCCAGGCAGGCATGTAAAGTATAAGGCGATTTATACCTGTCAGTTATACCGCTCTCCCTGGAAGACATGTATCCCCCCGGGCCCCCTGATGGCCTTCCTTAAGGGAAACCCTGACACCCCGGAAGTGTAGTAAACCCTTGCTATTGCTGAACTCCTTAGGCTTCTCTATACGTATATGAATATATACCAGCCGACCTATCCAGGGAGAAAGTACCCCTTTAAAGGATATCCCCCAGTCATAACGTTATATAGATTTGTCCCTGTTTAGTATTAATTAGTATCAGTCTTTAAGGACCCCCCTTGTTCTATCCTGCGATATTTCGCACGTGACTCTGGCCCGATGTCCTGGAGTAGGATCCCCAGAGATAAGACTCCCCCTCCCCTTACGGGTCCTTCCTGAACATTTCATTCAGGGGTCGAAATAGCCCCGTCCCCTCCCTGCGTTTAGCTGTGAAAAACACACTTGGCATTGACATTAGACATGCCATAAACTATTGCAACTATGGGAATTTATCAAAAACTTTCTCCTGAATGGGGTTGGGGTTTTTTAAGGGATATGGGTCCTTTTGGGCTCTTTAGGACACAGGGGGGTCGCAGTCCGTTGGGCCCCTGCGTTTATCCTTAGAAAAACCACTTCGGATTCGGATTGATGTCCAGAAAAACTGCTTTAGATTTCCCTTTGTTTTTCCCGACACATGAAGGCACTTTATATATATGGATCCCAGAAAGGACTCTGTAAATCGCACAGGGACAAGACCCCCCCTCAGTAGGTAAAGGAATTAGGTCAGTCTATAAAAAGCACAAACGTTACAATTGTTACAGCATAAAAAGAGGGGAAAAACATTGAGTTTCAGCACACTATAAAAAAGGCCAGGGTGAATTTATTGACACTATAAAAAAGACTTCTTATAAGCCTATAGAGATACGCTCATATTTGGACTGTACGCCATCAAACACCTATAGGGGGAGTCCCAATATTCCATGCCCCGGCAGGAGCCTTACAGGGCATTTACAGAAGAGATACGGAGAGGGGCAAAAGGGCAAGCCGAGTTTCTGATTCTCTCACGCATTACCCCTTACCCCACCCATCACACGAGGCCCTTAGATAATTGCCCTACCCTTAAGGGCCCTTTTGGGGGCACAATCCAGAGGGTCGAAATGGCCAGGGGGAAATCTGCGTTTAGGTTCAAACTACTTCGGGTTGGGGTTGATGTTCTCTAAAAATTGTTTTAGGATCTCCCTTTGTATTTTTCGGGACTATAGAGCACTTTTATCAATAGAGCCCGAAAATGGATCTCAACTCCTGAACGGGTGCTTCTATCGTGTGAAAAATCATATACAGAAAGAACTAGTCAAATCTCTTGCCTATTTCCTCAGTATGGAATTAGAAACAAGTAAGGGTTCCTCTTTATGCTCCTTACAAGATAGGGGAATTCAAGAAATTTATGACACTTTTATGGATAGCTCAGCTGCCCCCTCCTGGATTTTCTAATAGGGGGGCTCAAACAAGGCATCCAATACACCTTTTAGCCCCCCAAAATACTTCATCGCCGTTTCGAATAACTTGGAAATCCTCGCAAAATTACCTTGTTATGGATGTTTTTTCCCATCTCTTCAAGATCTTAACAACGTGTTTGGTACAGCGAACCCGTTAATTGATTATGCCTTGCCAATATATTGTTGATTGATAAGGGGAGATGGTTATGGTCAATGAAATTTGTCTCAAGAAATAAAGAAGGCAAAATTCGATCTCTGATCTCATTGCCGAAGAAAAAATAACCTTGTTATAAATACCCTTCATCCCCTTCATACCAATTAGCATCCCTATAGGTATAAGCATTAGCCACCACCATGTATACATGAAACCAAGAACGACCGAAGCAACGGGAGAAAGATATGTTGTTACAAGAAAAACGTAGTAAACGAATGTCTCCCATCTCGAGGCCAAGAGAGAAAATAGGTTGAACTCGTACTGAAAACTAAACCGTTGCAAGATTATTCCTCCTGTTAAGCAGGATAACCGTAGAAATTCGTAAGACCTGAATGGTATAGGCATATTTGGGATTTCTGCAACTTTTTGAGGTACGTTCTTTCCATTCTCCCGCATCATACTGATTACTTCGGCAACAGACTCGCTTGTTGTGGTCAAAGCTGACACCCCCCCAATCACTCCCACTTGTTTGGTTAATACATAAAAAAGGGATCTTCTTAAATTTTACATTTACTCATATACAATGCAAAATAACTTAAGTATTGTATAACAAAAAATAGTTGGGGGAAATTAATATTGGGCTTGCCTTCTGGTTTTTGGGAGTTATCTCTAGGAACTCATAATAAGGATAAAAAGTTATTTTAGTAATCCAATTCGTTAAGTACAGGAATTTATTAAGATTGTGGTAATTATTATATTTTAGTTTTTGACGAAGATGGAGGTCTCCAACAAGAAATCAATAATCCTATTGGGGGTGTTTGGAATGTTGGCTTTGTTTATTCGTGTTGTTCTGTTTTATTTGATTTTTTTAGGTTCTTGGAAATTTTTCCTAGGCAAAAGACAATTAACCGACAACCTTAAAGCCTTATATATTATTGGACCAGCAGTCATCTTGACTAAAATCCAACCCGCCTGGTTTGATTTGCATGCAACAGCAAGGGAAGCTTTCGTAAGGGACACCCTGACACCCCGGAAGTGTAGTAAACCCTTGCTATTGCTGAACTCTTTAGGCTTCCCTGTACGTATATGAATATATATCGGCCGACCTACCCAGGGAGAAAGTACCCATTTTAAGGGTGTACCCCCGTTCATAACGTTATATAGATCTGTCCCTGTTTAGTATCAATTAGTATCATTCTGTCTCAATGTTTATAGTAACCCGTTCCCCGCGTTATCCTTGAAGATATCTTCTTCCCTGTTGTAAACATCAAGCATCTTGCTGGACTTGTGCCCCGTCTGTCTTGCTATGGATCTGTCCGTCTTCCCGTCTTTGTTCGCCTGGGTGACAAACCCGGCACGAAGGGAATGTCCGGAGAAATCGAAGTTTTCAAGGCCCGTCTTCTTCTGAAGCCTATGTATCACCCTGGCCACGTCCCCGGGGTCAAGGCCCCTTCCCGTGACTTTTCCCCCCTTTGTGATGCTCTGAAAGATAAACCCCGAAGAGATCCCCGCGGCCTTTGTCCATTGCCTAAGCGCCCTTACGGGACAGAGGGAAGCTTCCAGGGCATAGAAAAGGGCCTTAAGCTGCCCTTGTCCTTCCTGGTCAGTCTTTGACCGCGGAAGCCTTATAAGGATCCCCCTGTCATGTTCCTGTATGTCTTCCACTTTGACCGCTACCAGTTCGGAACGCCTGAAGGCCCCAGCGAAGCCTACCAGGACAAGGGCTCTGTCCCGAAGATCCCGGGGAGTGTCCCCCAGGGGTGACAGAAGGGCCCCCAGGATATCCCGGGTGATGGCCTGTTTTCTCTTCGGGGACACAGTAAGCTTTCGCCTGATACCCTTCATTACTATCTTGACCGCTGATGATCTTGTGGGGGCTTCCTGCCCGGCGGCTTCATGGGCCGAAGCTATAGCGGCTATGGATTGTTCAATGGTGGCAACCTTCCGCCCCTTATCCGCAAGGAAGGCGGCATATACCGCTACAGTTTCCGGGCTTGCTGGTAGCGCCTGGGCCCCCTTCTCTTCGCAGAAGGATACAAACCTTTCCCATTGCCCCCTGTATGCCCGGCGGGTATTGGAAGCCTTGCTCTCTTCCGCGTATCCCCTGGCGCTTTCTATAAGTTCCTGAACATCTGTTGATACCTGGTAATTCCCCCGGACTTCAAGTTCGTTCCCCATCTTCCCTTCCCCCTTTATGCCTGATAATTGTCCTTATCATGCATAATAATACTACAAAAAAGGGGGGAATGCAAGGGGGTAAATGGAGAAAATAAGAGATATCAGCAGGGAAAGAACATATATGGGGTATATGTTCCCCTTATGCCTGATAATCTCAATTTTAAAATGTAAATATTGCAGTAAATTGTCCCGGAAACCCGTATAATAGATAGCAGTAAGCATGTACCTTTTTTGTCCTTTAAGGGGGGTAAATGGTGGGTAAGAACGGACTTGAAGAAGTAAAGGCTCGTCTCCAGGATATTAGCGTCAGGATGGAATTGTTAAGGGATCTTCACCCCGACAAGAAGGGAGATCATATTCTTCTTGATTGTCCCCTATGCGGCAAGCATGAAGCCTTCCTGTACGACAACAATAGAAAGAGCATCATAGAATGCCCCCGGGGTAATAACTGCGGGGTCAAGGTGTCAATCTGGGACTACATCCAGGAGAAAGAAGGCCTGGATAATGGGGAAACCTTCAGGCGCCTTGCTGAAGCTGTAGGAGTGTCATACCACCCCCAGACGGAAGATCAGATAAATAAAGCCCGGAAGGAAGCGACAGAAAGGGACATGTTAGAAGACGTCCAGGGGTACTTCCAGGATTGTATGAAGACAGACAAGAAGGCAGCCGGCGCCCGGGCCTATCTTGTGAATGAACGGGGATATACGGAAGACGATATCAGGGATATGGGCCTGGGGTTCTTCCCGGGCTTCAAGGAAACCGTTCAATGGCTGGAAGATAACGGGTATACCCAGGATAACCGGGCCGAAGCCCTGAAACACCTTGAGAACAGGCGAGAACATACCATCACCTTCTTGTGGCGGGACAGATGGGGACACCCCTTATCACTATGGGGGCGCCTTGCCAGGAAGGGGAACAAAGAAGATACAAGATACCTTCCCTTCTCCCAGGGAACATACGGGAAGAAGAGTACCCCCTTCAACCTGGACAGGGCAAAAGAAGGGGAACTGGTAATTGTAGAAGGCGCTATGGACGCCCTTCTTGCCCAGGCCCGGGGGATCCCCGGCGTTATCGCTCTAGGTAGCGCACAGATAAACACAGACCAGAAGGAAGCACTTAAGGGCCTTAGCAAGAGACAGATAACCCTTGCCCTTGACGGGGATAAAGGGGGATGGGATGGAACGGAGAAGGCTATAAGAGAACTTCAGGATATGGGCTTCCCCGTCTTTGTCGCAGAGATCCCGGAAGGAGAAGACCCCGACAGCGTTATATCCAGGCAGGGGGCCGATACCTTCAGGGAGATATTAAGGAACGCCATACCCGCGGCCCGCTGGATGGTGAACAGAATACAGGGAAAATATGAAATGGACACCGATAAAGGGAACAACGCCTTCCTGGAAGAAGCGCTCACGTATATTTCAACGCTAAGCCCCCTAGTTAGGGAAGAGTCGGTCAAAGACCTAGCTTTAAAGTCTGGAAGGTCAGAGAGCGCAATTATAGCGGAGTTAGAGAGCAAACGGGCAGCCCTGGAATATGAGAGGCTTAAACAGAGAACGGCGGAATCTCTATCCACCCTGGCCATCATTGCAAAAGAAGATCCCCTGAAAGCTATAGAGCAAATGGAAAGAGATCTTCCCCTTCTTCGGACAAGGGCCCGGGCAGCCAAGGGAGAAGGCCTTCCCCGCCCCTACACCATGGAAGACTATTACAGGGAGATAGAGAACGCCCGGGAAGGATTAGAGACGGGCTTTAAAAGCCTGGACAAATACATTGCCATACCCATGGGGGCCATAACAATAATCGCTGGTAGACCCCGACACGGGAAGACGGCGCTCATGTTGAACATGCTTCTTAATATGGCCCGGAAGCATGAGGGAAAGAAGTTCTACTTCTTCAGTTACGAGATGGGGGAAAGAGCCCTTACAACCCGCCTTCTAATGATGGCAAGTGGACACCCCTTCAAGAATAGCGAAAAGAACATCTGGGCCTATCAGGATTATATAAAGGGGGGATGGCCAGGGGGAAGCGTGGAATCTATAGAATGCGCCAGGAGGGAACTGAAGGGCTTAATGGTGAACGGGGGTATAACCCTTATAGGCAAGTCATACCCCGCTGATGAGCTGGCGGACACAATAAGGGCCTATGCGGAACAGGGGGATACGGGCGCGGTCTTCGTGGATTATGTCCAGAAGGTCCCCGCCCCCAGGGACTACAGGGCACAGGCAGCATACCAGAAGGTTCAGGCAGCCCTGGAAATACTACGGGAAACCGCAGTCACAACAGATCTACCCCTGATAATGGGGGCCCAGTTCAGACGCCCCGATAAACCAGGGAGTAGCGATGATAAGAGGGGACAAGTTCTAAGGCTTGAAAGCCTACGGGAAAGCGGGGACATAGAACAGGACGCGAACCTGGTAGTAGGCCTTTGGAACGAGAGGGCGGAAACAATGGATGAAGAGGGGAAAGACCCCGGAATATATGCAATGACTTCAACGTCCTTCAATCTTGACCTAGCGATACTTAAAAACAGGGATGGGATTGTAGGAAAGAATATTCAGCTTTCCTTCGATCCCCGCGTCCAGAAGATCCAGGATATAGAAGGATAACCATAGAAAGGAGGGTATAGATCATGCCTGTTGAAATTGCTGGTATCAAGATGTATAGCGCGCCCGAGGTAGCGAAAGCCCTGGACTTAAGCCTTTATTCAACCCGGAAATACATCAGGGAAGGAAGGATAAAGGCCAAGAAGTTGCGGGGGAATCGCTATTACGTATCAGAGGAACATTTGAGGGAGTTCCTTATCACCCCCGACAGCTTCACCCGGGACAAGGAAGAGGGGTAACTGGTATGCGTACCATTGCCATAACTAACCAAAAGGGCGGAGTGGGCAAGACAACAACGGCGGCGAACCTGGGGGTAGCCCTTGCCAAAGGGGGCGCTAGGGTTCTTCTTATTGACGCGGATCCCCAGGCCCATCTTTCAGTTTCCCTGGGATACCCGGATATTGACCCCAGTATTTATGACGTTCTGACAGGACAGGCGCCCCCGGAATCCGTCCTTATCACCCTGGCCCCCGGGCTTCACCTTCTCCCTTCCGATATTCCCCTGGCCCGGGCGGAGATAGAACTGGCGGCCCAGCCCGGAAGGGACTTCCTTCTAAAGGAAATGTTACGGGCCCTTGACGGAGATCCCGAATATGTCCTGATAGACTGTCCCCCTTCCCTGGGACTTATGACCATCAACGCCCTTACAGCAGCTTCGGAAGTCCTTATACCCCTACAGGCGGAATACCTGCCCCTTCGCGGCATTACCCAGCTTATAGAAGCCATAGAGATGATACAGGCACGTACTAACCCGGGCCTTGCAATATCCGGGGTTCTCTTCACCCGCTGGGATGGAAGGAAGGTATTAAGCAGGGAGACACAAGACCAGGCCTTAGCCTTCTTTGGGGGGTCTGTCCTGGATACCAGGATAAGGGAATGTATCTCTTTGGCAGAAGCCCCGGGGAACGGGAAGAGTATCTTTGACTATGCCCCGAAGAGTAACGGCGCACAGGATTATATGGATCTTGCCCGGGAGATAATTGCAAGGGGGCGGCGCTAATGGACAAGAAGAGAGTAGGCCCAGCCTTCACGGAATCGCACAGGAACAAGCTTGAGGGCATGTTGGGCACAAAGACACAAAGCACTAAAGACACAAGGGAACAAAACACTTTAGGCCCAAAGACACAAGTTCCCAAAGACACAAAAACACAAGGGAATAAAGGCCCAAAGACACAAAGACACAAAGCACTTAAAAAGCGCGGGGTCTTCTATGTTCCCCCGGAAACCATGAAGGCCTTAAGGGTAATGTCAGCAGAGACAGAAAGAACAATGTCTGAATTGATAGAAGAATCTTTGGAACTACTCTTCACGAAGCACAACAGGAAGGGGGCCTGAAAGTGACAGAGAAAAAGACGGGAAAGGGCGCGGATAAACAACCCTTCTTCACAGTATTAACTGACATAGGCAACCTGGACAAGGAACTGGCGGAAGAGATCCTTAGAACGCCCTTCAAAGTAACGTGGCCTAAGTGGCCCCGACATACGCCCGAATTATCGAGGGATAGCTGGATATATATAAACTTCGCAGAGAAGGAAAACCAATACCCCTACAAGATCGAGTATCAAGGGAAAGAGTTTAGCAACAACCCGACCGATACGCTTATTGTCAGGGTTAGTCCAAAAGACGGGGATATAGGGGTTTCGGTCAAATATTCAGTAGAAGAAGGGACAGACGGCGAGAAGATTTTAGCCTGTTACCTGGGGGACAAGAAATACATTCACCCCTTTCCTAAAGCAAAGGCCCTGGAAGGGAAGTTGTTAGAAGTTCAGGATATACATGAAGCAATAGATACTATTTCCCGGGCCCCCGACCTAGATTATCTGAACTTCAGATGTTTTGTTCCTGAGCCCGGGGGGCTCTTAAGCGATCGTAAAGAATACCAAGGCGAGAGATGGATAAAGGTCGCTTCCCACCTTCAAAAACAAAACCCCGGACTATTACAGAGAGAAGTCTGGGAAATGGAGAGGGATCACCCTGGCCAGATGATGATGTTCAGCAAGAGTAGTTCTGGTAAGGGGGATATCTGCATAGAAACCCTGGGGCTTGACTTCACGGGGGGGCTTTATAACGCCCGCTTCGCCGTTCAAAAGCTTTTCAACGAAACAAACTACCTGGGGAACGGGGAAACATATATGGCGCCTTCTAACCCCTACGGATATGAAGGTTATTTGCCCCGCGTTATAACAACAAAGAGTAAATACCTTGAGGCATATGGGGTTACAAAGTTCATGACGGGAAGGGGAAAAATGGAGTATAGCGCCGCAGAAAGCAAGATAGCAATGAAACACTTGCGAGACCTTCAAAACCCCGTCACCCTTCTTTTATGGAAGCCTGACGAGAACGGGGGAGCGAAGTTTGCCAGGAAGGTAACAGTGCCAATAATATCTTTGATAAGCGAGGACGCAGAAAACCTTTCCCCTGAAGAAGTGGAACGATTCACCCAGCGAGGGGAATTAGACTCCCCGGGGAATGTCTTGCAGATCGTGGCGGGGATACCGCTCGTGTATGGCCTGGATAATTTCTTCATGCAGCTTCCCGCAGGATATCTGAACGAGATAAAGAAGATAAAGCCCCACGCAAGCAAATACCTGTATAACTTCGTTAACCTGGTCTTCCTCCACGCTACATCAAACCACAGGACAAAGACCGTTCCGCCCCTTGACATAAAACTTTCAACCCTTGCGGGAAGGTTGAGAATGTATTCCCTGGTAAGTTCACAGCAGAAGGCAAGAATCCGAAGGAACATAGAGAAAATATGTAAAGATGTTACAGACCTGGGATACCTTACAAATTACAGGTTTGAAGAGTGTAAAAGCAGCAGCGAAGAAAAACTGGTGGCAGAAATAAACCCCGCAAAAGTGCTTCCGGGGGGAAGGGGGCTTATAGGAACAGGGGCAGAAAACACAGTCAGGGACTAGGTTTAAAGGTGGTCTATCTAATGGAGTTGGTAGGTCTATCTAATGGAGTTGGTAGGTCTATCTAATGGAGTTGGTAGGTCTATCTAATGGAGTTGGTGGCCCCCCACGGGAAGGGTATCTACTACAGGATATTCGGGGTGTCGGGAAAACACTATAGTTTTATAAAGTCTTATATAGACTTTATAACCCCGGGGCTTTCTTCAAGTCCGCCCCGGGTAGTTATAGGGGCAAGATCAAAACCCAGCTAGAAGGGAGGGATAACCTATGGAACAGAATGTTCTGG
>ERZ795047.2972-NODE-2972-length-15618-cov-9.876759_pt1 | contig 15618 bp, 13 predicted proteins | sample MGYA00375131_ERZ795047 | MGnify/ENA primary metagenome ERZ795047 (study PRJEB30176, sample SAMN05720228) | activated sludge metagenome | isolation source: Anaerobic digester | place: Japan | collected 2015-05-20 ...
TCATAGAGGTCATAATCATAGTAATATACATCAAAAGCAAATTTTTAAAAAGAATAGTAAAGTGAAAACATCCTTGTTTTTGAAAAAGTAAATCCTCCTGCATTATGAATGGATGTTGAAAAGAATAAGCTCAAATTTTTTATACAATACTCATAACCCATCTGATTCAGGTAAAAGTCATTTTTAGGTGAATATTCAATTGCTTTCCCTTTATTATTTTTATCCTGTATTGTAACAATTTGATCATAATTGATGAGGTGTACTTTTAAAGTTAATGCTTCAGAGTATGGCTCATTATACTCTGAAGCATAGATACTACCAGAATATACAGGGAACAGCAATATCATTATGATAGAACAGAAAAATTTAGTTCCTTGCATAATTTTACTTTTTACCTGCGGGATTTTCAGTATTCTTTACAATTTCTTTAACAATCTTTTTTACCCCTTTGTTTAATAATTCTTCAACGGTTTTAGCTATTTTTTTTTCTTGATTTATCATAAAGAAAAATCCCAAACTTTTTGAATCACAAAAAAATGAATATCCAACTATTGTAGCTTCAGGGTATTTAAGAAAACGTGTTAATATACACACCTCTACTTCCTTCCCGGATTGTTGCCCATATCGATTGGTATATGTCACCGTACCGACTCCATTATTCCATATCAATAAAACGTATTTTACCTTTAGTTTAGATTGCATTGCATCCACTATTTTTTTTGATTCATCCGATATATATGGTTGTTTAAATTTCTTGCCTTCACATGTAAAGTTGATGATATTCAATGGATAGTCGGGGATTATTTTTGTAATTTGCTCCTGGCTCATGACTTTAAATTTAGTATTGGACAGTTCCTCGGTTAATTTATTTGCTAAATGAATATCAATCTCTGAGGCACTCCCGCTAATAACAGCTATTGTATCAGGTACAATGGGTGGCTTTTGATTTTCTGTTAATGTAAAATATGATGACGTTACACACCCATTTAACATGATTATCATAAACAGAAATACGCATGTTGTTAAAAAGCTTTTAGTTTGATTGTTCATAAAAGAAATCCTCCATCATTAAATAATAGTATATTACCAATGCACAATGCATGGCGTTACCTGTATTATGATTTGATGTATCACTATGGTTTGTTATTATTTTTATATAATAAAAACTTGTAAATATAGTATCTATGCTTTTGGTATATTTATATATACTATATATATGTTGTAACTGAGCCACAGAAAATCCCCTCTCATATCTTTATATAATTCCACTATAAACTGCTGTCACAGAGACAGCTAAATATTGTTTATTATTACTTCACGCCCTTTTGTAGAGAAAAAATCATGACAACCAGTAAAAAAGTTTATTTATTTATTTCACACTTACTGCTTGTTACAAAACAACAAACCATGTATTTTGTCAACTATTTTTCTATATTTTATTTCAATATTTGAGCACATTTAAGCTTTGTTAGCGATAGTTTTTATGGTACAAAATATCCTGCCCATTCAGTTCCTTTTTGCCCTTTATATGATACATTTATCGTAACATCCGACCACCAGCCTGTTAACGATTTCATCTTAAAAGTATGGTACAATAAAACATAGCGATAGTCATTGGAATTTTTTATTGCATCATACACTGTGCGTAAACCATCCAGCTCGCTTCCCTTATATATGGCTCCTCCCGTTTCATTGGCAATGCGCATAAGCAATGGAGATTTTGTTTTTAATGTTAATATATATACTGGAATAAAATGCGATTTTGCATAATCAATAATGATATCCGCTGAATATGCCTTAAAATCTTTTTCAGCAGTGGCACCGTCAGTAATGAGTATTACTCCTCGCCGTTCCATCTGGGGCAATACATCACTTATTGCCATATACAGCGCTTTGCCAATATCACGCCCGCTGTCGTAGTCAAAATTTTTTAATGCTTTCAGCGCACGACGCCTGCTCCAGTCATAGGGATTGGCAACCCATGTATCAGCGGCAAAATTAAGTATTTTAAGTTTATCATTTTTATGCATTTTTTTTAATATAAACTCAGCAAGCCATGGTATATCATTATGGTACCGCTGCAAAGGTTGTGAACGATCCACACATAGTACCATCGATGCGGCAGGCATCTTGTTCTTTAAGTAATCAACATTTAATGTGCTGATAGTTGCTCCATCTTCAACGACTGTATAATTATCCTGTGTTAAACCATAGATTGGTCTGCCATAGCGGTCACGGATATTACAATACACCGCAATAGTAGGGAATTTCTTTGCATCAACATTGGTTACTTCAATCTCAATATTACTTATCTGTTGTTCAATGGGTGAGAATACATGTATCAGTTCATCTTTATTGCTGCACGCATAAATAAATCCGTTATCATCCACTACGGCAGATGTTAAATGATAAAATTTCTTTTTACCTTCCCAGCTTGCAAACCACTGGTGCTTTTCATTTTCAAAGTTATACATAAAAAGCCCTTTTTTCTCATCAGCTATTGTCAAAAGATTGTTCTTTATATATATACCGCGTGGAACGGCAAACTCGTCAGGAGTCATATTTTCCACAAAATTTCCCGAATCATCAAACACAGCTATGCGCTTATTGTTTGTATCGGTAACATACACATTTTCATTACGCACAGCAACATCGGTGGGTTTATTAAGCTGTCCCTCGTATTCGCCATATTGTCCAAAAGCAAGGATAAAGCGTCCATCAACGCCAAACTTCTGCACACGGTGGTTGCCAGAATCAACCACATACAGGGAACTATCGCCACCAAAACAAACGCCTTCAGGCCCGTTAAACTGCAACTCTTTATTTCCCGTTGAGCCAATCTTCTTTACTACCCTGCCATCGGTATTAATAATTAAAACTGTATTGTTTGCAAAATCGCTGACAGCAAGCATCCCGTTTTTATAATCAATGCCATATAATTTGCCTTCCAGGCTATAGGTACGCGTAAAGATTCCCTGCCCGTTGGGATCAAGCTTCACAAGCTTTCCATTGGCAAATGAGGTTATGTACATGTTCTTGTCATTATCAATAGCAATATCAATGGGCACCGAAAACCTGAACCTTCCAAGCTCTTTTGGATTATACTCAGCAGCTTCTATCAGTTCAAATGACTTCTCAAGCCCATTGTACAGTGAGCTTCTGAAATTAATCATATCTATCTTGTTCTGGACAAGCACATTACCTTTTGTCATTTCTAACAGCAACTGCCACTGCTGGAGAGCTAAATCAGTATATCCTGCCAATTTATATGAACGCGCCAGATATTCGCTGGCAGTATAATAGTCGGGATAAACCTCCAGTGCTTTTCGGAAAAACTCAATTGCAGCAAGGTAGTGCATTTCATTGAAATGGTACATGCCTTTCATAACATCTTCTTTGGCTTTCTGGAATATCACCACGTTGTTATCTAATGGGAAAACTGCCGAAGAAAGTACAATGAATATAACAAAAAAACTCGTTGTTGTTATTCGTTTCACAGTATTACTCCATGGAATATAATAATGCACCCCTTTATGAGTATCGGTTTTATGTACAGGGTAAGTGTATAGTGTAAATTATTGCAATTAATTTATCTTTTTGTGTAATACTATCTTCTTTAAAAATTGTCCTGTATAGGATTGCTTTATCTTTGCTATATCCTCAGGGCTTCCCTCTGCCACAATCCTGCCGCCGGCATCACCGCCTTCAGGTCCCAGATCAATTATCCAGTCGGCACATTTGATGACATCCAGATTATGTTCAATAACTATCACCGTATTGCCTTTATCAACTAAACTTTGCAATACATCAATAAGCTTCGCAACGTCAGCAAAATGCAAACCTGTTGTTGGTTCATCCAGTATATACAGGGTATTGCCCGTGGCGCGTTTTGAAAGCTCCGTTGACAATTTAACACGTTGTGCCTCTCCGCCCGAAAGTGTGGTGGCAGGCTGTCCCAATTTTATATATCCCAGCCCTACCCTTTTCAATGTTTCCAATTTTTGTTTAATTGAAGGTATGCTATAAAAAAAATCATACGCTTCATCAACGGTCATCTCTAACACTTCATAGATATTTTTACCTTTATAGCGCACCTCCAGCGTTTCATGATTATAGCGTTTGCCTTTGCACACCTCACAGGTAATATATACATCAGGTAAAAAATGCATCTCAATCTTCTTTATGCCGTCACCCCAGCACGCCTCACATCGCCCGCCACTCACGTTAAACGAAAAACGTCCCGGCTTATAGCCACGTATTTTAGATTCGGGCAAATTGGCAAACAGCTCCCGTATGGGAGTAAATGTACCGGTATAGGTAGCAGGGTTAGAGCGCGGCGTCCTGCCAATGGGCGACTGATCAACATCAATGACTTTATCGATATATTCAATCCCTTCAATCTTTTTAAATTTACCGGGATAATCTTTGCTGTGCATCTTTAACGATGCCAGTGCTTTATACAAAATGTCAATAATCAAGGTTGATTTGCCCGAACCGGATACACCGGTAATACAGGTAAACACTCCTAAAGGAAATGAAACATCAATAGCTTTTAGATTATTTTCAGAAGCGCCACGTATCACTAGGTGGTGCTCGCTTTTTCTACGGGTTTGAGGTTGTGCAATAAATCGCTTGCCGTTAAGATATAACCCCGTTATTGAGCTTTCATTATTTTCAATCTCTTCCGGTGTCCCCTGTGCAATGATATATCCACCATCAAGCCCTGCACCAGGTCCTAAATCAATGACGTAATCCGATTCGCGAATGGTTTCTTCGTCATGTTCAACAACTATTACCGTATTGCCTATATCCCTCAGTTCCTTTAATGTATCCAGAAGTTTTTTGTTATCACGCTGATGCAATCCAATGCTTGGTTCATCCAGAATATACAGCACCCCGGTTAACCCCGAACCTATTTGTGTGGCAAGGCGTATACGCTGTGCCTCACCGCCTGAAAGTGTCCCGGCAGCTCGGTCAAGCGTCAGATAATCAATACCAACATTTGAAAGGAATAAAAGCCTTGCCGTAATCTCCTTCACTATCTGACGGGCAATTGCCATCTGCGTTTCTGAAAGCGAAAGCTCATGAAAAAATGTTACTGCATCCTTGATTGACAGCGCACTGATATCAGCAATATTTTTATCAGCAACCTTTACCGCCAGACTTTCCGGACGCAAACGTCTACCTCCGCATGCATCGCATACACGATTGCGCATAAATCGTTCCATCCACTCGCGCATCTCATCCGACTGCGTTTCTTTGTAGCGACGGGTTAAATTGGAAATAACCCCTTCAAATGCTTTTGCAAATGTATACTGCGCTTCATGACGTTCAATGGAGTAGTCAATTTTTTTACCATTTGATCCATAGAGTACAACCTGCTGAATACTTCTGGAAAGTTTTTTCCATGGGGTATAAGGATCAAACTTTAAATGACGGGCAAGCGCCACTACCTGTTCCTGATACCAGTAGTTTGTTGTTTTTCCCCATACCGCTAATGCACCATCCATCAACGATTTATCAGGATTATCCACAATCAAATCGGGATCAAACTGCATAATAAAGCCAAGCCCATCACATGACGGACAGGCGCCATACGGACTATTAAATGAAAACATTCTTGGCGATAGTTCCGGTAATGAAATATCACAGTCAGGACAGGTCATTTTTGTTGAAATAAGTTGCTCGTTATCATTGATGATTAATACAACCTGCCCTCCGGCTAACTGGATAGCAGTTTCAATGGAATCTGATAACCGCGCTCTAATATTTTCTTTCAGTGTGATACGATCAATGATGACATCTATTGAATGCTTCTTGTTTTTATCAATGGCAATAGGATCATCCAGCAAATGCAACTGCCCATCCACCCTGACCCGTGAGTATCCCGATTGTTTCATCTTTTCAAACAAATCCTGATACATCCCTTTTCTGCCCCTGACCACCGGTGCCAGCACCTGCACCTTTGTTCCCTGCGGATGGGTTAACACATTTTCAACAATCTGGTCAATGGTTTGCGAAGAAATGGGTTTGCCGCATTGGTAACAGTACGCAATACCAACACGGGCAAATAATAAACGCAGGTAATCATGAATTTCAGTAACAGTACCAACGGTTGAACGGGGATTACGATGAGTTGTTTTTTGTTCTATTGATATAGCAGGCGATAGTCCTTCAATGAGGTCAACATCCGGTTTTTCCATCTGTCCTAAAAACTGCCGCGCATAGGCTGACAGCGACTCAACATACCTGCGCTGGCCTTCTGCATAAATTGTATCAAAAGCCAGAGATGACTTTCCTGAACCGGAAAGCCCGGTAATAACCACCAGCCTTTCCCGAGGAATATCAACCGATATATTTTTTAAATTGTGCTCACGGGCACCTTTAATACGAATAAATTGCTGACTCATATCTGGGTTACATTAGTAGAACCGCACATAGGACATATAATCTCTAAATCCTCAATATCCTCGTCTTTACCTTTTACAATCACATCTTCCCATCGGTAATCACAATCATCACAGGCTAAAATTACCGCTATATGTTTTTCATCTTCTTCAATCTCTTCCTGTTCATCCTGAGCATCATCCTCTATACTTTCTTCTTCAAGTAATTCCTCATCATCAAAACTCTCTTCATAGAAGTCGTCTTCATATACTTCATCATCAAACTCTTTTTCAAATTCATTTGCCATACGCTATCACCCTTTTTAAGCAGTATTTTACTATAAAATACTATTAACAATATATGAATTCTTAAAAAACTATCTAACAAAAAAATGAAAAAATAAAAAATTTTTATCACAAAGGTGACAAAACCAATACTGTCGTTAAAATTTCACAATAGCAATTTTCATATTCCTTTTTGTCACAAAAGTTAGTATCGTTGAAATGGTCAATAAAATTTCAGTAATAATTAAAAAAAAATTGGTTTGCTACACTGAAAAATTGTAATTTACTACAAAATATACAAAACACTATTTTTTTTGTTTTTTAGCTTTAAGGCTTTATCAGTGTTTGTGGAATTGTTTCCATAGTTCCTTTTTTACTTTTTGAACTTTTTGATTCTGGAATATCTATAATCTGAGGAAGCACATCGCTTTTGCTTAAAACAACATCCCACACACCAAAAAAACCGCCAGCAGAAGAATATTCTTTAAACTCAACAAGCATTGTTTTGTTAACAATATATTCCCGTGTTATTTCAATGGTTACCCTGCTGTTATTGACAATCATATCACTGAAGGCTAATCTTTTCACAGGTTTACCATTACATGATACAATACACAGTGCATCAATCCCGGTTTTTTCTGGATCATCAAATGTTACAAAATTTATATGAAGAAAATATTTTATATCATCAAGATTATCAAAAATGATGGTTGACCCATATTTTGATACAAACCATGCAACCCCGTCTATGATGGGATAATCATCGTAGTTTACACTGCAGCGATAGATTTTTGCCCACTCCGAAATTTTTTTATAATCAAGAGCGGTTATCCACTTCCAGTTTATTAAATAAGTATCAGCAGCATTAAATGGGTACAATTTTACTATGGGCGATAGCTGCTGTGAATATGATGCAGAACATATAAGCAGGAAAATTATAGTATATAATGTTATAGTATACTTTTTCATTGTTACAATTATTGTATGATAATACATAGAAGGCAAGAAATTTTTTACATGCAAAATATTTTCAGGAATACTTTGATTATCATTATTTTTGTGCAATGATATAGAGACTTTAATCAAAATACGGGGTCTATGTATAGCAAAAGCATGTTATTATCGGCACCTCTCACTGTGTTGTAATGATGAATCTGCAATTTAATTGAATACAATACAGATACTAAATAAAAAATATATTGAACATGTAAATTGATTATCCATTAGAATGTATATGCAATAATGTTCCCGTATAAATATTGCAGAGTAAAACTGCAATGCTTATTTCAACTTAACAGTATTTGATCTTTTTTATGTGCATGTAGTTCTTTTTCCACTGGATTGAAGTATTTTATGCATAGCACCTGATTACCTTTATCATTATATTTTATTTCATCAAATATCTGTCTTGCAAGTAAAATCCCTCTACCATGCTGTAATAATGATTCTTCAGTAATCTGCTCAGCAGACCTGCTTAAATATTTTTTATGATCAAATCCTTTTCCCTGGTCAGATATCTTAATTACTATCCTTTCACTATTAACCATAAATTCTACCTTGATTTTTTTATCTTTGTTATCTTTTTCATTAATCTTTTGCGTCATATAATCAAAATATACATCATCCTGAAGCTTTAATAATTTATCTTCATAGGTTATATCTAAATTACCATGTTCAATTGCATTGATAAGCAGTTCGCTGATTACTAATCGCAACTGAGCAATTGCATTGTGCGGCAAAAATTTTTTAACATTTAATATAATTCTATGAGTAATCTCATCCGCTAAAAGTAATGAATTTGAAATTTCATATTTTACATGTTCATAAAGAAATGAATCAATAATTTCATTTTCTATTATCTTTGAGGCTTTGCCAATTATTTCCATCCTTCCATTAGTGGTAACGGATTCAAGTGTTACAAACATTTCAATAGGTTCTATCATTTTGTTAGTTTTAAATTCAGCGTAAAATCCCATCTTCTTTTTATCATATAATGACCGTTCAATATTCTTTTTCAACATTTGCTTTTTGAACACATCGTTGTCATTATCAAAATACAGGTAATCATAAAAATTATTACCAATGACAGCGCTGGACTTTAATTTTAGATACTCGTTAACAGATTTATTAATGGTAAATATTTCCCCCTGCTCACTCATCGTAAAAATCATATCATCAGTTGATTCAATTAAAAACCGGTACTTTTGTTCTGATAATGATAATTTATCATTTGTTTTTTGCAACTGTTCAGTTCTTCTCTGAACTTTCGTCTCAAGTTTTTCTTTAAACCTGTTGAACAAACGTGCAGAAAACCAGCTCACTACCAGTGCAAATATAGTTAACAAACCAATGGAAATAAAACCACCTGTCAGGTAATATTTATTTATATATTGTATTTTTTCGTTTGAAACCTTATCTATATCGCTTACTATATCTTCCATCATTTGTAACAATTTTTGTTCATTTGCAAATGAATTATTTATAATATTTTTACTGCTATAAAAATCCAGATCATTATAATTCACTATATAGGATAAAAACTCATTATTTACCTGCTTATAAAAATTTGTAAATTTTATAATTTTCACATGAATGCCTTTCATATCCTTGCACATAATGCCCAGATTAAATAATTGATTCTGGATATTTTGTGCGTTATACGAATATTCATGAATTTTATGTTGATAGGTATTAAAAGAAATACCTTCAAGAATTATAATTTTCCCATTATTAAATTGTTTTTGCAATTCAATCTGAATATTCTTGGCTGTTTCCAATGATTCTATAAACTGTGATATATAGCTATTATATTCATGGGTAGTATACAGGCTTATAATACCTGATAAAACAGTTATTATAATAAAAGGAATAAAAATATATATTATATTAAAATGTTTAATTAGTAAACGCTTGATATTAATCATAAACCACAACCATGCCATTAATATTTTTATATAAATTTTAGTATTGAATTTAAAGATTAATGAATCAACACGTGTTTAAAAAATTATGAAGATAGCATAATTATATTGTAAAATTTACTATTACATGCCAATAAAACCATTAATATAAATTGATACAAAGTAGATAGTTGTTGCTTGATAACAACAAGGATACCATTACATTGTATAGTAGTAATTTATAACCTGAATCAGAAAAATGATTGCCTATATACTGGATATACAACCTACTATGTTTATACAAACAGGGATATACCATGAACCATTATAAACAAATGTACATCACCATACGTTGCATAACACTGCCAATCATACTTTGCCTTAGCATCATAGCATTACCTTCATGCAGTGACAGCACTAACGGCTATGTGCCATCATGGACTATCATGGTATATATGGATGGTGATAACAACCTTGAACGGTATGCACTTGCTGATTTTAATGAGATGGAACAGGTGGATACAAACGGGCATAGCATCAATGTCATTGTCCTCCTTGACCGTTGTGATGGTGAAACGACAGCCGATGGTGATTGGAAAGGCACTCGTCTGTATAAAATTTTGCATGATACCAACAGCTCAAAAATAAACTCTGAAAGATTAGCCGACAGCCGCTATTTAAAAATAACAAACATCGGCGATAGCGATGAATTGAACATGGGAAATCCCGATACTTTAAGTAATTTTATTTCTTTTGGTAAAGAAAATTATCCGGCAGATTATTATAGCCTTATACTATGGGACCATGGTTCGGGATGGCGCAGCACCAATAGCACTGCTTTGATTGCATCTGAACCTCAGACATTTAAAGCAGTATGTGTGGATGCTACAAGCGCTAACGATATTTTGGAAATGAAAGAGGTGAAGCAGGCATTGCTTGGAAAAGGGCTAACGCTCATTGGTTTTGATGCATGCCTTATGAGTATGGCAGAGGTTGCCTACCAGCTTAAAGATTGTGCGCGCTACATGGTTGCATCTGAAGATTTAGAACCTGCAAGTGGCTGGCTCTATAGCAACTTCCTTAATTATTTTATTGCATCGGGCAGAAGCCCCATCGATTTAGGACAATCAATTATTGACGCTTATGCCCTTTATGGTTCCTACCCCATGTCAATGGTTGATCTCAGTAACATTGACGTTATGACTGGTGCCATTGATTCATTATCATCAGCATTAATAACACATATTGATGCTATTAAAGATACCATTAGCACAGCACGTGACAAAACGTTAGCATTTCAAAGTTCATCATCACCACCGTATGCATACATCGATTTGTATGATTTTTTGTTGAACATATCATCTGTTAATGAAGTTTCTTACGAAGTAAACGATGCAATGAATGCCGTGAAAAGTGCTGTGCTCTATCATTACCGTGGTGATTACACACATTCAAACGGATTATCCATCTATTTTCCACAATCAGATACCGATAGCGAATACAGCAGCTACAATACCTATACTATTGACTTTGCACAAACCCTGTGGGATGATTTCCTGGCAGAATATTTTCAGTAAAATCAATTTTTAATAACTGCTATCTCCCTGATTGGCTGTAAACCATGCATGGTATCATCAGTCAGTATTTCAAAGGCACATCTATTCTTTGTTTTTAAGGTCCATTGATCGTTGCCCACTTTACAGGTTATTTCACATGATGCAATCTTGGTGTTGAGGCAATACTTTATACCACCAGGTGGATTGTAATAGGGAAGACATACAAAATCTTCTTTCAATGCAACAATTGAACCTTTCACAGTACTATTTTTTTCCACTGCTTTAAAGTCCCAATAAAAATAACCAAACCGTGCCCTGCATAGCAATTTTGATAACGAATTGAGTGCATATTCATTTCCTTTGTATCGTAACACCAGTGGCGTCATAAACGGAGTAAAGAGGGGCCCTACCTTTATGCGAGCTGTTGCCAATTCCAGAAAAGCGTCTGGCTCATTGTCAAAGCCACAAACCTGCCCCCACGCATAGTGGTCGGTATGCTTTGAACCCCAGTTATGATTTTGGCTTCCAACCCAGTTCATTATCTCTATCGTTTCACCATTTATCTGTATAGAACCATTAAACCGTGCAAATGGCAAACCCACCAGCGTTTTTGCTTTGGGAAGTTTTGCAGTGTAAAGTTTTGCCGGGTACAAAAAAAGCGGGTCGCTGTTCCCTGAATAGGTTACATCCCACTGTATTGTTTCATCACCATACGCAATGCACCCGTAGGCTATTCCAGGCATTAAAACTGCATCTCCAATCACAATATTGAAATCGTCCGGTGCAAAACTGCATTGTGAAATTGGATACTCAGCCTTTAATGCTCTATGATGACCTTCTCCATCAAAAACTATCGCCCACAATTCCCCTAAAGCATTTCTATGATTTTTTGCAGGCTGAAAGATGGTATAGCGTATCCAGAACGCTAATGGCTTTTGAGGATGATTGGCACGGATAAAAAAACTTTCATAATGCCCTCTGTTATCGGGATTATATTGTACATAGTTGGCTGAAATCATAAGCTCTTCCTTATTCATAAAGAACCTCCTGTCGTTAGGTATGTACTAAAATATTTTTGGCGATAGTTACTGTGAATCATAGTTTTTGCATTCATTGTTATACCGCCTGTATACTATAAACAAGCAAAAAATCCATAGCCCTAAAGGAAAATCTGTTATAACAATTATTATATTTGCCAGATTGTTCCAGCCATTGTGAAAAACACTTCCCCCTATAAATGCTGTTAATCCGCATAATGACGATGTAAATTTCATAGTGCACAGTGGTATAACCATAGCAATATATGTTTGCGCGTCTTTATACAAGAGCAGTGAACAGACAGTAACTCCCGACATCATTGATAAACATAAGATTTTATAAAACTGACTTTGTTCATGTGCCAGTGGCAGTGCCGGGAAAATTTTTTGCGACACTGCATTAATAATTGCCATCAGTTGTGGATGTAAAAATATAAAAACAAATGCTGTAACCGTAAACGCTATTGTGTAAAGCAACCCTGTTACGGTAATCAAACGGATGATTTTTTTATTCATAAAAAATAATCCTCCAATCATGTGATGATTCCCTCAATGTCATTACGGGCTTTTCCAGAAAATGATGTATTGTTTTTGTGGGCGTATCGCAATACGCCCTTACTATAGTACAATACAATATCCCCTGCAGGGTTCTTATTCTTTTGTATCATGTTTGGCTAACCATAATCCGACTATTGTTGAATGCTATATTATTGTGTTTTTTCAAGATAGTTCTTAATACCATACAGATAATCCCTGATACTTTTTTTGGTGAGGCTATCTTCAATAAAACCCGGTACCGGCACTGATACTGCAACAACCGGAGCATAATACAGTATTGTTGTAGTGTCATCATAGGGAATACAGTACTGATACCCTTCAATATTTTTTATACCACCGCTGTTTGGATTTGTTTTATTTTGAAGATTATACTGTGCAATATCATTGTGCTGAAGCAGTCGCCATTGTTGATAATACTTACTTTTATTGCTGTTGACAATGAGTGTATATCTAAATTTTATAAATGTAACATGCAGTTGTCCTTCAATTATCCACACATCATCAGTCATTTTTGCAATAACTTTATAATAATCCAGGCTATCAACATAGCGTGGCATTGTTTCCCAGTCAACGAGGCATTTCCACACCTCATTGATAGGTTTATGTATACAAATAGCCCCTGTTACACGGGCAATCTGGCTATCAGCAGTATTTTGCTTTTGCTGTGTTATAATGATAGTACCAGCCTGCAGCTTTTGTATATCATCATGGGTTAAACCTGGCAGCGTATCCGGATAGGCATCATAAAAAATATTCATTGACATAAATAGTAGCAAACATACTGTCACCATGACTTTTTTCATCTTCATCACACACACCGTGTATGAGCTAATGTATCAGCAATGTGCCGCGAAATCTTTGTAGCTAAAGTCATAATGGTAATCTGTGGATTTGCTCCCAGTGAAGTTGGCACGATGCTGCCATCGGCAATATATACATTATCAGTGTTAAAACATTTACCATAACTATCGACCACTCCACAGGAACTATCGCCCGCCATACGACATGTACTCAATGGATGAAAGGCAAAAACCTCCGGGATATCTTTCCGCGTGATATGGGCATGTTCCAATTTTTTAACATCATCCGCTGAATGGAGCACCGGAAATGGCGATAGCGGCGTAAAGACCTGTTTTGCTCCGGCAGCGATAAAAACCATGGACAGGTATGCGATGCCTTTTTTTAAAGTTTCAATATCTTTGCCACTCATGGAATACCATAAAAGTGGCGTATTCAAATTCCCCGATACAACGCCCTCGGCAGTATCATGCACCATTACCCCAAACGCTGCAATATTGTTAAACCGCTGCACCAACTGTAAAAAATCATTTCCCACACCGGGAAGTGATGCAGCCAATATTGAGGGATGTACAAAAATGCCTTCCAGCATAATACCTTCATCTGCATAATCGTCAATATATGCTCCCTGCGAAACGCCAATCCAGCCTTTAACCTCTTCATCCATGAGAGCAACAACACGGGAGCAGGGATGAATCTGCAAATGTTTACCAAGATGTTTGTTGCGTACGCCACTTTGTTTAAGCAACAGCGGAGTAAGCATGCTGCCGCATGCACAAACAATAACAGAAGCATTAATAGTACAGGTAGCTTTCCTCCCTGCTTCATTGGTTATGGCACATTGAACACCATACGCTTTATTCCCTTTAAAAAGAATTTTTACCGCTTTACACTGTGTTAATAGCATTGCGTTGTATTGTAAGGCTAAAGGAATATAGCTTACCTCCATACTTTGTTTGGCTCCTTCAACACAGCCAAACTGACAGGTACCGCAACCCTTACAATTTTTTACATTGTGCATTAACGGTTTGCAGTGCAATCCAAGCGCATCTGCACCCCGCTTAACAATGTTTGCGCAATTGCCAAGCACATCCCATGGCAGTTTCGTAACATTGATTATTGTTTCAACACGCTCACAATATGTTTCAAGTTCTTTATAATCAAGATTTACCTGTAACCGTTGTTTCCATTGATGAACAATATGCTCTGGCGTTCTGAAACATGTTGCAGAATTAATGGCTGTAGTGCCACCAACACATTTGCCTGCTGGAATTGATATGGACGGAATGCCAAACGAAACAGTAGCACCTGCACCACGCCACATTGCTTTCATACTGGTAAGTGGCTTGCCGTCATAATCTTTTGTTGAATAAAAACCGCCCTCTTCAACAATGATAACACGATACCCTGATGCAGCAAGCTCATAGGCAGCCACTGCCCCACCAGCACCGCTGCCAATGACGCAAACATCAGCGCTCAATTGTTTGCTGTGTTCATAATCGCTGTATGAATATATCATATCATGCCTCTATTGGCAATGTGCCAGATGCTCATAGCCAATCAATTGTGCATGCACATCATCATCAAAATATACCATCGTGGTGAATAATTTTAGCATCATTATCAATGACCTGTTGATAAACAAATTGCCTTTTTCCATGCTATGCAGAAGCTGTATTGATTTATCCAGTGGCAGTTTATAAAAAAGTGTATGTTGTTTTATAAGTGATAGCAGATTGCAATAATACATGCCGAAACTATATATCCACCGTACATAAAAAGGGGTCAGAGCTAAATATTGTTGTAGTGCCATGAAGAAATCCTCATGGACAAAATCATCTCTGCATAGTATGCTTTTTGCTGCTGTTATAGTACTTTTTATTATCAGCGAGTTATTAAAAAGCATGGTAAGTATTCCTCCCAATAATATAGACTTTAAGTACATATTATTGGGGCTATATATTATGTCAACATATATTTTTATTTTGGTACTTTTTTTAATTATTATAAAGCTCTGACCCCTTTTTTATACCCACTGTGCAATGGAGTAGCGCTTACGGTACGCCTCCTCATACTGTAAAAAACGCCTCACCCGTTC
>ERZ795047.2975-NODE-2975-length-15603-cov-4.965012_pt1 | contig 15603 bp, 11 predicted proteins | sample MGYA00375131_ERZ795047 | MGnify/ENA primary metagenome ERZ795047 (study PRJEB30176, sample SAMN05720228) | activated sludge metagenome | isolation source: Anaerobic digester | place: Japan | collected 2015-05-20 ...
AGATCTACACACAGCAAGACACTCTTTCCCTACACGACGCTCTTCCGATCGCTCTCCTGCTCCTCTGGGCGGTCTGGACCGCGGGCCTGAGCCGGATCGGTGCGGGAACCGATGTCGCGCTGCTGCGTGCCGTCAGCGTGCTGGTCGCCGTCCTCGTCCTCATCGGCATACCGGTCACCAGCGAGACGCTCACCCGCGGGCGCACCCTCGGCAAGAAGCTCGTCGGCCTGCGCACCGTCCGCGACGACGCCGGTCCGATCACCTTCCGTCACGCCATGGCCCGCGGCCTGGTCGGGGTCGTCGAGATCTACCTCTTCCAAGGCATCCCGGCCCTTATCGCCGCGCTCGTGACCCTCAAGAGCAAGCGGCTCGGTGATATCGCGGCCGGCACCTATGTCATCCGGGAACGGGTGGCAGTCCGCATCCCGCCGCCGGTCGCCATGCCGCGCGAGCTCGCCGCCTGGGCCGCCGCCGCGGACCTCGGCACCGCCCCGGAGGGGCTGCAGGCCGGCGTCCGGACCTTCCTCGCCGGGCGCGCCGAGCTCACCCCCCACGCCCGGCTCACCGTCGGTGCCCGCCTCCTCGGCGAGATGCTCCCGTATGTCGCCCCGGCCCCCCCACCCGGGTTCCATGCCGAGACCGTGCTGGCCGCATTGGTGGCGGAACGTCGCAACCGCGACCAGCAGCGCCTGGCCCGCGAAGACGCGATCCGCACCCGGCTGCTTCCCCCGACGAGCGACCTCGACCCGGGACAGGACCCCAGCGGCCGCTGACCCTGCCGGTCCGCACCAGCGACCCGCACCGAACCCGGCGAACGCCCGGGCTCAGGAGCGCGGCCTGCCCAGCGCGAGCACCTCGGCCAGCCCGGCCTCGAAGCACTCGGCGAGCACCGGGACGTCCTTGACCCCTGACCCGTCGATATTGAGCCCGATGCAGCAGGTGCCGACATGGGTGACCATCGCGGCCATGACCGCCACCCCGGGCAAGGGTCCGAACGGGAAGATCCGCTCGATCCGCGCCCCGGCCATGTAGGCGTCCTCGGTCAGCCCGGGGACATTCGAGGCGGACAGGTCGGTGTTGGCGGCGAACTCGACCACCGTCGCGCCCACGGCCGAGGGGAGCCGGTTGACGACCGGCGTGACGATGGACAGGGCGTCCAGGGCGGGCTCGGTCAGCGAGGACATGACGATGCCCCGCATCGCCGCGATCCGGTCCGCCGGGTCGACGATGCCGACCGGCGCCGCGAACATCGCCCCCGCGAAGGCGTTGCCGCCCATCGGGTCGTCGGCCCGCCGAAGCGAGACCGGCACCGTGACGGGCAGCTCGTCGACCGGCACCCCGTGGACCTCGTGGTAGCGCCGCAGCCCGCCCAGCAGAGCGGCCAGGTAGGCGTCGTTGACCGACCCGCCTGCGGCCCGTCCCGCCCGGCGCAGGTCGGCCAGCTGGCACTCCAGGGTCCGGAAGACCCACGCGCGGCCATCCCGGGGCCGCAGCAGCGGCGATGGGGGAGCCGGCGGCGGCGAGAGCACCCGACGCAGCGAGGCCCCGAAGCGCAGGGTCTCGGACGTGACATCGCCGGGGTTGGCCAGCCAGTGCCGGGCGGTGTCGACGGCCGCGCCGAGCAGCCCGGTGCCGTGGGCGAGGGTGCGCCGGGCCGCGTCGAGGGTCACCTCGACCGGGTCGGCCGGCTCCTCGGTCGCTTCGGTGGCTCGGGTCGGCTTGTCGGCGGTGTGCTCCCGGGTCGGGCTCTGCACGAGGGCGAGCAGCTGGACCGCGCCCAGCCCGTCGGTGAGGCTGTGGTGCAGCTTGAGCAGGTATGCCGCCCGGCCGCCCTCCAGCCCCTCGATCAGGGTCGCCTCCCACAGCGGCCGGGTCCGGTCGAAGGGCACCTGGGCGATGGTCTGCGCGAGGGTGAGCAGGTCGGCCATGGACTTGCGCGGTCCGAGATGGAGCCGGCGCAGGTGGTAGTCGAGCTTGAAGTGAGGGTCGGCACGCCATACCGGGGTTCCGACCGGGAGGAGGGGCTCCACAACACGCTGCCGAGCCCGCCCGATCAGGCTCGTCGCCCACTCGTGGGCGGCGACGAGCCGGTCCCAGTCGGGGGCCTGGTCGAGGATGAGCAGGCTGCACAGCGTCGAGGACCGCTGCGGGTGACGCTCAGCGCGCCACATCGCGGTCTCCAGCTCGTTCATCGAGTCGTCGGCGGCCCATCGATCCGCGCCGGCTCCGAGCACCGGGCCGGCCATCAGGCACCCGGCCAGTCGTTGAGCGCGGCGGTGAACCGGTCCCGCAGCGCGGCGACCTCACCGTCGAGATCCTCGGCGCGGAGGTTCTCGACCGGATCAAGGACCGCCACGTCGACGACGCCGGGGCGGAGCACCCGGCCGTGTCGGGGAAGGATCTCGCCGGTGTTGCGCAGGACGAGCGGGACGATCGGGACCTGGGCCTGGATGGCCACGTGGAAACCGCCCTTCCGGAACCTGCCGAGGGTGGGGGTGGCCGATCGGGTGCCCTCGGGGAAGATGAGCAGAGACGTGCCACCGTGGATCCGCTCGACGAGCGCGTCGAGGGTGGCCCGGGCCTGGGCCGAGTCGCTGCGGTCGATATAGGCCGGGTCGACGAGCAGGCTCGCCGCGACGCTGCGCGGGTCGAAGCGGGCCTCCTTCTTCGCGATGATGGTGAACTCCCCCGGGATGACGGCTGCCGCGACGACCGGGTCGAGCGAGCTCTGGTGGTTGGCGACATACACGGCGGGGCCGTCGGGGAGCCGCTCCTCGCCGGTGACCCGGATCGAGACTCCGGCGAGCCCGAGGCTCTCCTTCGCCATCGCGACGCCGAGCGACAGACCCGCCTGCCGGTCGCGGCGCAGCAGCCCCCACGCCATGCCGGTCGCCGCGCCCGCGTTGAGCCCGCCGAGGGCCAGCAGGGTGCGGCCGAGCTCGACTGGGCCGCTGTCGGCCGGGTTCTCCAGGTCGAGCACCGGCCAGCCGAACCGCCCGGCCGCCTGGCGCAGCCCGGTGGCGGCATTGAGGGCAACCGGGTTGCCGACCGCGGCGAGGAAGGCGACATCCTCGTCGCCATTTCCGTAGGCATAGCTGGCTCGCAGGTCGACGTGGTGCGACTTTGCGAAGGCCCGCACGCCGGCCGCCTTCTGCGGTCCCCAGAGAAGCTTGCCGCGGATCTCGCCGGTGAGGACCCCGTCGACGGCCTCGAGCTCGGTGCACACGACATGCTCGATGCCGAGGTCCGCGGCGACCGGGTCGATCTGGAAGTGGCTGGCCGCCGAGGCGACGACGACGGTGTGCCCGGCCTGCTTGTGGGCGTGGACCAGGGCCCGGGCCTGCGGCCGGATCGTCCGGGCGATCTGCTGGGCGAAGAGCCGCTCACCGAGGTCGACGAGCCGGTCCTCGGTCTGCCCGCGCAGAGCGCCGTACCCGCCGACCGCTCCGGCCGTCGGTTCGCCACCGAAGTACGCGCCGTCGAGGGCCCGAGCGATGGTTCGGGAGGCGGTGCCCAGGGAGACCTCGCGGTGCCGGAGCCGGTCGGTGAAGAAGGTGCTCGCGGTGTACCCGGCGACGAGGGTGCCGTCGAGGTCGAAAAAGGCGCCGACCTGCGGTCCGGCGGGCCCGTCCGCGATCCGGGCCAGCTGCTCAGTGAGCTGCACGGCGTCCACGCACCTGGTCGGCATACTCGGCGAGGCGGGCGAGGTCGGAGGCCAGCGCCTCCAGCTCGGCGCGGAAGGCGGCCCGCCGGGCCCGCAGGGAGCCGTCGGGAGCTGCGCCGCCGTCCTCGGAGAGGCGTGCTCCGTCGAGACCACGGTGCCGGGCCAGTCGTAGGGCGGTACGGAAAAGCTCGAGGGAGACTGACTCGGCACTGCCGATGCGCCGCTGGAGGACCCACTGCTGACCCACCCGTAGCGCCTCGTCGAGCAGGTCCTCCTCGACCACCGGGGCGTCCCCGAGGGCGTCGAGCCGGTCGGCGAGGACGAGGTAGGCGTCGACGAAGGGCCGCAGCACCAGGTGGGCGACGATGAGGTCGAGCCCTTCGAGCACCTCACGGACCTCGTCCGGGGTGATCGACCCGACCCGCTCCGCGGCCCGCCGGTCCATGAGGGCCAGCTCGGCGCGCAGCTCGCTCTCGAACTCGTCGCGGCCGGGAAAGAAGAACTCGAACTTCAGCAGGTCGCGGATCGCCTTGGACCGCTCCCACGCGGTCCGTTGGACGTCACCGGCCCCGGACTCCTCGCCGTCGGCCGCCGCGAGCAGCGCCACCTCGGCGATGGCCCGCTCGACGAGGATGTGGATGACCGTGTTGCGGTAGAAGGCGGCGACGAGGTGCTGGTCGCCGGCGATCCGCCACACCGGTTCGGTCCCTGCCTCGTATGCCGACAGCACGCCCGACGCCACGAGCTCTTGAAGGCTGCGGCGGATCGTCGAGCGGTCGGTCAGGGTCGCCGCCCCCGCGACCGGCCAGTTCCGCGAGGCGATATAGGACGCGAGCGGCTCGACGGTGTCGAGGACCCGGTCGAAGGTCAGCGCCCGGTCGGCGCCGAGAAGGGCGAGGCAGACCACGCCGGTCGGGGTGACCGGGGTGGCCCGGTTGATCCGGTGGCTGGCGTCGATGGCGACCCGCTCGACGGCGGCCATGGTGTCGCAGCCCTCGGCCCGCAGCTGGCTCATCCGGTCCCGCAGCGGGATCACCTCGCCGACCGAGACATAGGCGCGGCCGAGCCGGTTGCGCTGCGAGCGGGCGAACTTGACCAGCCAGGTGAGGTCCTCGGGGGTCTTGCGGCTCCCCCGCGCCTCCGCGGTCATGCCGGCGACCTCGTGGAGCTGGTCGTAGACGATGGCGATCGGGACGACGTAGACGTCCGGTCCGGGCTCGGCCTCGACGGCGTCGGCGAGATAGCGCAGGATGCCGTGGACCGGCGGGCGCAGCTTGCCGGTGCGGGTCCGGCCACCCTCGATCGACCAGGCGAGATTGGCCCGACGCGCGATGAGGTGGGCGACATACCCCCGCAGCGACAGCCGGTAGACCGGCAGCTCCTTCGTGGCCCGCTTGATGAAGATGACCCCGGTGTGGCTGGCGAGCGGGCCGACGACCGGCAGGTCGAGGTTCGCACCGCCGAAGGTGAAGGTCGGGGAGAACCGGCGGGTCGCGAGGACGTGCGGGAGGACCCAGCCGTCGAGGTACGAACGGTGCGAGAAGACCAGGGCGAGGCTGTGGCCCCGGTCGAGCTCGCGGAGCCGGACCATCTGCTCCTCGTCGACGAGGACGTCGTGGGCCCGCATGAGCCAGGCCCCGAAGCGGGCCCAGGAGGCGGTGGCCCGGTCGGCGTGCGAGGCGACCATGTCCTGGAGGTGGCGTTTCGCCTCGGCCTCGACGTCGGTGATGGGCACATGGTGCTCGTCGGCATACCGCTGCAGTGCGGTCTGGAGCGAGCGCGAGGCGAGGACGTCCGCGACCCCGGGGTCGTCCTCGGTCGCGCCGAGGGCGAGCCCGCGCAGCGACCGACCGACCCGGCCGACATCCCACCGACCTGCATCCGCCATGAAGAACCCCTCGACTCGACGTGCCCATCACGACCGCGGACCGGCGGTCAGTAGGGACCAGACTGTCCTGTCCGGGGCGCGGGTTCAACAGGTCCGCTGCCGCGGCTCGCCCCGCATCGTCCCCATGACGAGCCGGAGGTATGGCGCCTCGCCGCCACGGGCCGGCTTGTAGGCTGACCCGGACCACAGACAACCGGGGGCAGTGGCCCTTCGACGGAGGCCGCTCATGACCGCTCATCCGGAACCCCAGCCAGTCCCAGGAGCGCTGTCGCACCGGCAGATCGTCACCATCCTCGTCGGGCTGATGATGGGGATGTTCCTCGCCGCGCTCGACCAGACGATCGTCGCGTCGGCGATGCGGGTCATCGCCGACGACCTCAAGGGGCTGTCGTCGCAGGCTTGGGTGACGACGGCCTACCTCATCACCTCGACCGTCGTCACACCGCTGTACGGCAAGCTGTCCGATATCTACGGGCGCAAGCCCTTCTTCATCGCGGCGATCTCGATCTTCACGGTCGGGTCGATGCTCTGCACGCTGGCCACCTCCATCGGGACGCTTGCCTTGTACCGCGCGGTGCAAGGGCTCGGGGCCGGCGGGCTGTTCTCGCTGGCGCTGGCGATCATCGGCGACATCGTGCCGCCGCGGGAGCGGGCCAAGTACCAGGGCTACTTCCTCGCGGTCTTCGGGACGTCGTCGGTGCTCGGGCCGGTCATCGGCGGCTTCTTCGCCGGACAGGACTCGATCCTCGGGGTCACCGGGTGGCGCTGGGTCTTCCTCGTCAACGTGCCGATCGCGGCGGCTGCCCTGGTCGTCGTGACCCGCACCCTGCACCTGCACCACACCCGGCTGGACCACCGGATCGACTACTGGGGAGCGCTCGCGCTCACGGTGGCGCTGGTCCCGCTGCTCATCGTCGCCGAACAGGGCCGCGAGTGGGGGTGGCTCTCCGGGATCTCGGTGCTGTGCTATGCCGTCGGCGCGGCCGGCTTCGTCGCGGGGTGGTTCATCGAGCGGGCGATGGGCGACGAGGCCCTCATCCCGTTGCGCCTGTTCACCAACCGGACCGTCGCGACCTCCTCGATCACCTCGGTCTTCGTCGGGATGGGGATGTTCGGCGGACTCGCCGCGCTGCCGCTCTACCTCCAGATCGTCAAGGGCGCCTCGGCCACCGAGGCCGGCCTGCAGCTGCTGCCGATGACGCTCGGGATCATGTTCGGCTCGATCCTGTCCGGGCAGCTCATCTCCAAGAGGGGGACCTACCGGCAGTACCCGATCATCGGCGCGGCGCTGCTCGTCGCGGCGATGTTCGCCTTCCACTACGTCGGGGCGGACACCCCGCTGTGGACGTCGATGATCATCATGGTCTTCTTCGGCGTCGGGCTCGGGTTCAACTTCCAGCCGCTGACCCTCGCGGTGCAGAACGCGGTCTCGCCCAAGGACATCGGGGTGGCGACCTCATCGGCCACCTTCACCCGGCAGATCGGCGGCACCATCGGCACCGCCGTCTTCCTCTCGATCCTGTTCTCCAAGGCGGCCGAGAACATCCCGGCCCGCTACCAGGAGGCCTTCGCCACGCCTGCCTTCCAGGCCGCGGTGCGCTCCCCCTCGGGCGACCCGACGGCGAACGCGCAGTTCCTCAGCCAGCTCAAGGCCGCCCAGACCGGGTCAGGGGCAGGCTTCTCCTCGGCGCTGAGCGACTCCTCGTTCGTCAAGCTCATCGACCCCGCCCTGTCCCATCCGTACCTCGTCGGCTTCGCCGAGGCAATGTCGGCGGTCTTCCTCACCGCCTCGGCCGTCCTCGTCTTCGCGCTCATCGCCTCGTGGTTCCTGCCACACGTCGAGCTGCGCTCGAACGCCGCCTTCGCGAAGAGCCGCGCCGAGCACGCAGCCTCGGGCGGGGACGCGGCGCCACCGATCGCGCACTGAGCCGAGCCGGGCGTCCCTATTGACAAAACTATTTGTCAATAGGGACGATGCTCGACATGCGCGACGTCCACGTCATCGACGAGCCCGACATTGCGGCGGTGATCCTCGACCCGTTGCGGGCCCGGTTGCTGGCCGAGCTCACCGTGCCCGGCTCGGCGACCACCGTGGCCGCTGCGCTGGACCTGCCGCGCCAGAAGGTCAACTACCACCTGCGGGCCCTGGAGAACGTCGGCCTGGTCCGCCAGGTCACGTCGAGACAGCGCCGAGGCCTGACCGAACGGGTCCTCGAGTCCTCGGCACGCTCGTACGTGGTCTCGCCGGCCGTCCTGGGCCCGAGCACCCCTGAACCCGCACGCACCGATCGGCTCTCCACGGCATACCTCGTTGCGGTGGCCGCGCGGCTGCTCCGCGAGGTGGGCGAGCTCGCGCACCGGGCCGACCGGGCGGCCAAGCCGCTGCCGACGCTGACCATCGACACCGAGGTGTGCTTCGCCTCCGCGGCCGACCGCGCCGCCTTCACCGCCGAGCTCGCCGACGCGGTCACCCGTCTGGTCGGTCGCTACCACGCCGGGCAGGCCCCGGGAGGTCGGCCGCACCGGCTCGTCGTCGCGTCCCACCCCATCCCCGCTCCGCCGTCCACTGCGGTAGGCGTGGCACACCCGACCGAGGAGATCCCGACATGACCGACGACCAGCGCAGCATCGACATCCAGCTCGAGGTCCCCGGCACCCCCGAGCAGGTCTGGGAGGCCATCGCGACCGGGCCGGGGATCACCTCGTGGTACGTCCCGCACGAGGTCGAGCCCCGAGCGGGCGGAGCGATGACCGCGAGCTTCGGCCCCGGGCCGGAGATGCAGGTCAACGGGCGGGTCGCCGCCTGGGAGCCCCCGACGAGGGTGGTCTTCGACGGAGGGGAGGGCGCCGCCGGTCTGGCCTTCGAGTGGCATGTCGAGGGCCGGGACGGCGGGATGAGCATCGTCCGCCTGGTCAACACCGGGTTCGGGTCGGGCGAGGAATGGGACGCGCAGTATGACGCGATGACCGAGGGCTGGCGGGCGTTCTTCGTCAACCTGCGGCTGCACCTCACCCACTTCGCCGGTCGGCAGGCTCGGTCGGCCATGCCGATGGCGATGTGGCCGCAAGCGTCGGGCGCCGGGTGGCCCAGGCTCGCTGCGGCGCTCGGAGTCGATCCCGATGCCGCGCCCGGCGACCGGATCGTCGTCTCGGCGGCCGGCGCGCCCCGCCTCGCCGGGACGGTGACCGACCGGTTGTCGGTGGGCGTCGCTGTCCTGCTCGAGGAGCCCGCTCCCGGCACGGCGATGCTGCTGGCCGAGGCACATGGGCCGGTCCTCGGGGTCTCCACGTGGTGCTATCTCTATGGCGACGATGCGGCGCGCCTCGCCGCAGAGGTCGGCGAGAGGTGGTCGACCTGGCTGCAGTCGCAGGCGGCGGGGGCGGAGTCCCCGGTCGAGCCCTGAGTCCGGGCGCTGTCATGACGTCAGCCAGCACGGCCCGCGGTGCGGCTCGCATGGATGGGTCCCACTGAGCGGAGTGCGCCGCCCTAGGGCCTGGCCCGTGTCTGGGGACATCGGGCTGTTCTCGTTGGAGCCGCAGCTGAACCCGCAGCTGAAGCCGCAGCTGGTCCCGCGGCAGAACCCGCAGCTGAACTCGCAGCTGGTCCCGGGGGACCAACGCCACGCCGAGGACCCCTGCAGTCGCCCTATGCCGTGCTCCACATTTCGACGCAACACCTCGTTGCCCTTCAGGGCGACGCAGAGGGCTCGGTAGAGGAGCAAGGCGCCGCACCGTCACGCCCAACCCCACCACGGTCCGGGCTTTCCAGGCGCCGCAACGAGATACGGAGCAAAGGGCCGCCGCGTCCACATGCGGAGCAAAGGGCCGCTGCGTCCAGATACGGAGCAAAGGACCGCTGCGTCCACATGCGGAGCAAAGGGCCGCTGCGCCCAGATACGGAGCACGGCATAAGGAGCCAAACCACTCCCCGACGTCGCCTGCCCTGCGGCCTGAACACACGCCTCGACTCAAAGGCCAGGGGACCACTGCCGGAGCATCGCCCCCACCTGAACGCAATGCGCCTCGCGGCTGGGGCACAGCTCCTCGCTGCGGCGCTGAGACCTAGAGCCAAAGAAGCTGCGGGACCGCTACGCGGCGGCGAGCTCGGCGCGGTTGAGCGGGCGGGAGCGGGCCAGCGCCAACGCGGCGGCCAGAGCTCCCGCCGCGACCGGGACGACGAAGGACTGATGCGGTCCGAGGTGCTCGACCGCCCAGCCGCCGACGGATGCCCCGATCGAGATGCCGATGAGGATGCCGGTCGTCGCCACGGCGATCGCCTCGGTCACCATCGCGGACGGGACGAGCCGCTGCGCCAGGGTCATCGCGGTGATGAGCATCGGGGCCGTGGCAGACCCGGCGACGAACATGACGATCCCGAGCCAGCGCAGGTCGGTGACGACGAGCGCGGGGGCCTCAAGCAGGAACATCCCCGAGGCGGCCAGGGCCAGCCGGCTGCTCAGCGCGGAGCCGAACTGCCGGGCGCCATACACCAGGCCGGCCAGCGTCGAGCCGAGGGCGAGCAGACCGAGGATCACCGACGAGAACTGCTTGTCACCGGCCGCCTCGCACACCGCGACGATGGTCACCTCGTTCGCACCGAAGACGACCCCGACCATAGTGAGGATGGCCGCGACGACGAAAAGGCCGGGCCGGCCGACCGCCAGCCCGCGAGGCCGGTCGGCGCGGGCCACCACGGGCGGCTCGGTGGCACGCGCGGAGAGGAAGATGAAGACGCCCCCGGTGTAGAGGAGCTGGGCCAGGAGCACTCCGGCCTCGGGGAACCACGTCGTGCCGAGCATGACGCCGAGGATCGGGCCGACGACGAAGGCGCCCTCGTCGAGGATCTGTTCCAGGGACAGCGCCGTGTGCAGCTTCTCCGGGTCGTCGCGGAAGATGTGCACCCAGCGGGCGCGGGACATCGGGCCGAGCTCGGGCAGGAAGGCCGAGGCGGCATACGTGAGGAAGATCGTCCAGATCGGCGCGCCGAGGAAGGACAGCACCGTCGTCGCCACCCCGAACACCCCGGTGACGAGGATGAACGGCATGGCGATCCGGCGTTGGCCGTGGCGGTCGATGAGCCGACCGAGCACCGGCCCGGCGACGGCGAGAACGAGGACGGCAACGGCGGTGATCGCGCCGGCCAGGGCGTACGAGCCGCGGCGCGAGGAGATCATCACGACCATCGAGACGCCGAACATCGCGCCGCCGACACGCGCGAGGAGGCCCCCGGCCATGAACGCCGGGGCGCCGGGGATGCGGAACAGCGGAACGTAGGCCGCGAGCATCAGGGGGCGGACCTCGCTGCCACGCCGATGCCCAGCCCGCAGATGAGCAGCCCACCGATGCCGCGCAGCCGGGCCAGCCGCTGCGGCGAGCTCGCGAACCAGCCCCGCGCCGAGCCCGCGGCGATCGCCCAGAGCGAGTCGCCGAGCAGCGCGATAAGGACGAAGACCATGCCGAGTATGACGAGCTGGGCCCACTGCGGCGCCGCCGCGCCGGGGTCGACGAACTGCGGCAGCAATGCGGCGAAGAAGACGATGCTCTTCGGGTTGGTCACGCCGACAAGGACCCCGGTCCGCAGCGCATCGAGGTCACCTGTGGTCCGTCCGGCGTCTGCGGTTGGAGCCAGCTCGTCGGCCTCGGTCAGCCCGTCGCGGCGATGCCGGATCGCGTCGAGTCCCAGCCAGATCAGGTATGCCGCACCGACATACTTGACCGCGGCATACGCCGTCGAGGACGCGGCGACCAGGCCGCCGAGCCCAGCCGCGACGAGGAGGACCTGTGCAGCGAGCCCGATGCCATTGCCGAGGACGGTCAGCAGCGCCACGCGCACCCCGGCCGTGAGCGCCCGGCCGATCGTGAACAGCACGCTCGGCCCGGGCACCGCGACAACGACGACCGAGGCGGCGACGAAGGCGAGCAGGTGAGCGGTGGGCACCGACCTAGTCTGCCGTACCGCGGACCACGTTCAGCCGCCGCTGAGCTCCGGTCAGCCCCAGACGAAGGCCCGCGCCGGGTCCGCGAGGATCGCCGCGACGTCGGCGAGATAGCGCGACCCGAGCTCGCCGTCGACGAGCCGGTGGTCGAAGGACATCCCGAGGTAGGTGACCTGGCGGATGGCCAGCTCGTCCGAGCCGTCGGCCGCCGTCACCACCCACGGCTGCTTGCGGATGACGCCCAGCGCCATGATCGCGGCCTCGCCGGGGTTGAGGATCGGCGTGCCGGTGTCGACGCCGAAGACCCCGACATTGGTGATGGTGATCGTGCCACCGGACATCTCGGCCGGCTGGGTGCGGCCCTCACGCGCCGTGGCCGTCAGCGCGCCGATCGCGCCGGCGAGATCGTGCAGGGTCATCAAGTCGGCGTCCTTGACATTGGGCACGATGAGCCCGCGCGGGGTCGCCGCCGCGATGCCGAGGTTGACATAGCCCTTGACGACGATCTCCTGGGCCGCCTCGTCCCAGGACGCGTTGATGCCGGGATGGCGCCGGATCGCCAGGCACATCGCCTTGGCGAGCACGGTCAGCGGCGTGACCTTGACGTCGGCGAACTCCCGGTCGGCGCGCAGCGCCTCGACGAGCTCGACGGTCTTGGTCACATCGACGGTGATCCACTCGGTGACATGCGGGGCGGTGAACGCCGAGCCGACCATGGCGGCCGCGGTCATCTTCCGCACCCCCTTGATCGGGATGCGGGTCTCCCCGCGGCTCACCGAGGGCGCTCCTCCGGAGATCCCGTATGACGCACCGGAATCTGCTGGCGCCAGGGCCGCGTCGATATCCTCCCGGGTGACCGAACCGCCCGGTCCGGTCCCTCGTACCGAGGCGAGGTCGACGCCGCGGTCCTTGGCGTACTTGCGGACCGGGGGCTTGGCCAGCGCGGGCGCCCCGTGGCCCGCCTCGGCCGGGTGCTCAGCGAGCTCGGCGAGGGTGCGGTTGTCCCGGCGGATCTCGGGCGCATGCGCCGCGACGAGCGTGGCGATCCGGGCGTTCGCGGGGGTGTCGATGTGCTCGCCCGGAGGGGCGGCGATATCGCGGACGATGGCGTCCTTGCGGCGGGGCCGACGCACCGCCTCGGTCTGCTTGACGCCATAGCCGACGAGGACGGCGGTGCGACCGGTCGAGGTGGTCCCGCCGATCTTGCCCTCCTCGATGGCCTCCTCCTCCGGGGCCGCAGCAGAGGTCGTCGCCGGCGCCTGAGCCGCTTCGGCCGACGGGGCCGACGCCCCGGCGGACGGAGCCGACGCCCCAGCCACCCCGGTCTCGACCGCGATGATCGGCGTACCGACCTCGACGACCTGGCCCTCGGCGACGTGCAGCGCCGAGACCGTACCGGCATACGGGATCGGCAGCTCGACCAGCGACTTGGCCGTCTCGATCTCGACGACGATGTCGTTGACCTTGACCGTGTCGCCGACCTTGACCTTCCAGGTGACGATCTCGGCCTCGGTCAGGCCCTCGCCCGGGTCGGGGAGACGGAACTCTTCGATGGACACAGCGGATCAGTCCTTCCTCCAGGGCGAGGTCAGTAGGCCAATGACCGGTCGACGGCGTCGAGCACCCGGTCAAGGTCGGGGAGGAAGTCCTCCTCGATCCGGCTCGGGGGGTAGGGCACGTCGTACCCGGTGACCCGGATGACCGGCGCCTCGAGGCTGTAGAAGCAGCGCTGCTGCACCTGGGCGGCCACCTCGGCGCCGATGCCGAGGAAGCCGGAGGCCTCGTGCACGGTGACGAGCCGGCCGGTCCGCTCCACCGAGGCGGCCACGGTGTCGAGGTCGAGCGGGGAGAGCGAACGCAGGTCGATGACCTCGAGGCTGGTGCCCTCCTCCGCGGCGGCCTGGGCGGCCTGGAGGCAGGTCTTCACCATCGGGCCATAGCAGGCGACCGTGACATCCGACCCGGTCCGCACGACGCTGGCCTGCGACATCGGCGGGACGCCGCGGTGGGTCTCGTCGAGCTCGCCCTTGTCCCAGTAGCGCCGCTTCGGCTCGTAGAAGACCACCGGGTCGTCGGCCGCGATGGCCTCCTGGATGAGCCAGTAGGCATCGGCTGGGTTGGAGATCGCGACGACCCGAAGGCCCGCGGTGTGCGCGAAGTACGCCTCGTTCGACTCGCTGTGGTGCTCGACCGCCCCGATCCCGCCACCGACGGGGATGCGGATGACCATGGGCAGCTGGACGTGCCCCAGCGCCCGCGAGCGCATCTTCGCCACCTGGCTGACGATGTGGTCGAAGGCCGGGTAGACGAAGCCGTCGAACTGGATCTCCACGACGGGCCGGTACCCGCGCAGCGCCATACCGATGGCCGTTCCCACGATCCCGGACTCGGCGAGCGGGGAGTCCATGACCCGCTCCTCGCCGAAGTCCTTCTGCAGCCCCTCGGTCACCCGGAAGACCCCGCCGAGCTTGCCGATGTCCTCACCGCAGAGGATGACCTTGGGGTCGGCCTCCATGGCCCGGCGCAGGCCGGCGTTGAGCGCCTTGGCAATCGTCGTCGTCGCCATGTCAGTGCGCCCCCTCGAAGCCGGCCTGGTAGGCGACGAACTCGGCCCGCTGCGCCGCGAGCTGGGCGTGCGGCTCGGCATACACATGGTCGAACATCAGCGTTCCCGGCGGGTCGGGCATGGACAGGCAGCCGGAGCGCACGTAGGTCGCCATCTCGTCGGCCTCGGCATCGATCGTCGCGAAGTATGCCGCGTCGGCCTTCCCCTCATGGGCGAGATAGGCCTTGAAGCGCAGGATCGGGTCGCGCAGCTTCCACGTCTCGACCTCGGCCGAGACGCGGTACTTCGACGGGTCGTCGGAGGTGGTGTGCGCAGCCATCCGATAGGTGAACGCCTCGATGAAGGAGGGGCCCTGCCCGTCCCGCGCCCGGTCGAGCATCGCCTTGGAGACGGCGTATGACGCGAGGACGTCGTTGCCGTCGACCCGCAGACCCGGGAAGCCGAAGCCTCGGGCCCGCTGGTAGAGCGGGATGCGGGTCTGCCGGTCGTTCGGCTCGGAGATCGCCCACTGGTTGTTCTGGCAGAAGAAGACGACCGGGGCGTTGTGGACCGCGGCGAAGACGAAGGACTCGTTGACGTCGCCCTGGCTGGTCGCGCCGTCGCCGAAGAAGGCGATGACGGCGGTGTCGCGCTCGGGGTCGCCAGTGGCGACGGCGCCGTCGAGGTTCACCCCCATCGCGTAGCCGGTCGCGTGCAGCGCCTGCGCGCCGATGACGATGGTGTAGAGGTGGAAGTTCTTCTCGTTCGGGTCCCAGCCCCCGTGGTTGACCCCGCGGAAGAGACCGAGCAGGTTGAGCGGGTCGACGCCCCGGCACCACGCGACGCCGTGCTCGCGGTAGGTGGGGAAGGCGTAGTCCTGGGGTCGCAGCGCCCGGCCGCAGCCCACCTGGGCCGCCTCCTGGCCGAGCAGGCTGACCCAGATGCCGAGCTCGCCCTGACGCTGGAGGGCGTTCGCCTCGGCGTCGATGCGCCGGATGAGGACGAGGTCGCGGTACATCCCGCGCAGGTCCTCGTCGCTCAGCTCGGCGGCGATATCGGCATACTGCTGGTCCTCCCGGCGATGCATCCGCTGTCCCTCAGGGGTGAGCAGCTGGATCATGTCCGGGCCCCCCTCGGTCGCGGGGCGAGGCGCGGTCGGTGTCACGTGGCTCTCCTACTCCCCGGTCGGGACCGCGACGTCCCGCCCGGCTCGGGCCGTGGGTCGACGCGGGGTCTTCCGCGGCGCCGCTGGCGAGGGGTCCCGCGGCGCTGGGTGTGTCAGCGCTCACAGTGAGGGCAGGGCCCAACGTACTCCACCGACGCGCCCCCTCACATTCCCAGCAGCCTTGCTCCTATGCTGCCCACCATGGCTGCTGCCCGACGCCGCCCGACACGAGGCGCCCTGTTGCCCGGGCTGGCCTCGATGACGGCCTATGAACGGCCCTGGCTCCGCGGTGACCTCGTCGCGGGGATCACGGTCGCGGCATACCTCATCCCGCAGGTCATGGCGTATGCCGAGGTGGCCGGCCTCCAGCCGGTCGTGGGCCTGTGGGCGATCATGGGGTCGATG
>ERZ795047.2984-NODE-2984-length-15587-cov-5.965555_pt1 | contig 15587 bp, 10 predicted proteins | sample MGYA00375131_ERZ795047 | MGnify/ENA primary metagenome ERZ795047 (study PRJEB30176, sample SAMN05720228) | activated sludge metagenome | isolation source: Anaerobic digester | place: Japan | collected 2015-05-20 ...
AGCGGTGCCGCTGGTAACCAAGTCCCCCGCCGGTGACCCGGTGATCGAGCTGGGGCCGCTGTTGAAAAGCAACTTCGCCGATATCGGCTGGATGGCGTCCTTTGACCCGGATGACCCATTGGGCATTTTCATGCGGGGGGCGCGGATCAACCCCGGCCTGAGCAAATGGACCAAGCGCAAGAGCTTTGAGCTGAACGTCGAGATCGGCGTCGAGTTGGCGATCGCGGCCCGTACCCCGCCGGGCTCGTACGACAAGACGCTGGTGCACTACAGCTTTTGGAAGCTGCCCAGGAGCGATTACCAGCCGCGCATTGCAGACGACCGCGTCGGCTACTTCGTGACGGCCCACCGGGACTGGTCCAAGTCGACTGATGAGCGGGACATCTTCAACCGCTATATCCACCGCTGGCACCTGGTGAAGCGCGACCCCAGCCTGGAAATGTGCGAACCGCGGCAGCCAATCACGTTCTACATCGAGAAGACGGTCCCGGTGCGTTACCGGCGGGCGGTGCGTGACGGCATCCTCGAGTGGAACAAGGCATTCGAGAAGATCGGGTTCGTCAACGCAATTGAAGTGCGGCAGCAAACGGACGACAACGAGTGGAAAGACCTCGATCCGGAAGATATGCGATACAGCTTCTTCCGGTGGATCGTGACGGGCGCCGGGTTCGCCATGGGACCGAGCCGGGCAAACCCATTCACCGGTCAGCTCTACGATGCGGACATCATCTGCGACGATTCAATGGTCCGCTACTTCCAGCAGGAAGCGGAGACGATGCTGCTGCCGTCGGCGCTGGTGGCCCGCAAATTCAACGATCCCGCCATGCGCCAGTTCCTGGAGCGCTTTCCGCACTGGCGCCCGCCGGAGTCGCTGGAGATGGAAGAGGTGGTGGGCGAAGAGCCCAAGTGGGCGGAGTTGCACGAGCGTATGCGGCAGCGCATGAGCAAGCTGGGCAAGCCGTACTGTGAGTACTGCCAAGGCATGAAGCACCAGATGCAATTGGCTGGTGCGGTGCTGGTGAACTTCCCGCCGGAAGTGAAGGAACGCTTCCTGTATGAAGTGCTCAAAGAAGTGGTGACGCATGAAGTGGGCCACACGCTCGGACTGCGGCACAACTTCATGGCGAGTTCGATTTACTCGCTCGAGGAAATCCAGAAGCGGCGCACCACCGACGCGCCGACCTGCGGCTCGATCATGGACTACAACCCGGTACTGTTCACGCCGGAAAACCCGACCGAAGGGCACTTTATCACTCCCGGCATCGGGCCGTACGACTATTGGGCGATCGAGTACGGCTACCGGCCCTATGACGGCAGCTACAAGTCGGCCCGAGCCGAGGCGGAAAAGGGCAAGGGGGACGAAAAAAAGGAGAAGGCTAAGGACGAAGCCGAGAAGGCCGGCAGCGCGGCGGATGAAACGGCCCAAACGCCGCAGCCGGCCCCTGAGAAGACGGAAAACAAGATTTCCAATCTGCCGGACTTAAGTAAGCTTCCACCGGAGATTCGGGACAAACTGCCCGAAATCATGGCGCAACTGCCGCCGGAGGTGATACAGATGCTGGAATCGGGGGCGATCGACTTCGACGAAGGGGCGGATAGCGAGCCGCCGCCGATGCCCAAGCGTGGGGCGCGTGAAATGTCGATGCCGAGCGCGCCTGCGGGGGAAAAAGGCATGCTGCTGGACATCGCGCGGCGCTGCACCGAGCCGGAGCTCGCCTACGCGACGGACGAGGACTGCACCATGATGTCGCCCGACCCGCGCGTGAACACGTTCGACATGTCGAGTGACCCGGTGGGCTGGGCTCGCAGCCGGATCGAGTTGGTCGACAAGCGCATGGCGAACATTCTCGAATGGGCTGTCAAGGATCAGGAGAGCTGGTACCACTTGCGTTCGGCGTTTGTCACGCTGATGTTCGAGAAGGCCACGACGCTGGACTACGTCGGGCGCTATGTTGGCGGGCAGTACTTCACGCGGGCCCACCGGGGTGATGGAGCCGAAGGCGCCCCGCTCGTGTTGGTTGACGCGAAGCTCCAGCGCGAGGCGCTGCGGTTCCTCCAAGAGAACCTGTACAAGGATGACTTCTTCCAGGTTGCGCCGGACGTGCTGAACCACCTGGTGCCGCCGCGCTGGTATCACTACGGCGCTCGGGTCAGCTACAGCATGGATTTCCCCATCCACGATCTGGTCGGGTTCCTTCAGTGGTGGAACCTAATTGACCGGCTCTACCCCAACACGCTTCGCCGCATATACGATGCCGAGCTCAAGAGCACTGCACCCGATCGGCTGACGGCGGCGGAATATCTGCAGACCATTCAAGATGCCTGCTGGTCGGACGCGGTTGACCTGGAACGGCTGAAGAAGGGGGCGTGGTCAGACGCCGAGCCGTTCCTGTCGAGCTATCGGCGCTCACTGCAGCGCGAGTACCTGGGGTTAATGGAATCGCTGGTGAGGTATGGTCCCGGCGGGCTATTGCCGCCGGACGTGCACGCCATGTTGCAGTACTCGCTGCAAAAGCTGAGCACGAACATCGGCGCCGTGCTGAACGCGTCGGGGAACAAGGCGGACTTCGCCTCGCAGGCGCATTTGTCGACCTGCAAGTCGCGCATTGATCGAATTTTGACGTCGGAGTTGCGGGAGTACTAACCCAAGTTAGAGAGCGGCAGGCAAGTTAAGGTAGTCACTGCCTTCGAACGGAAACGGCCCTGGCGCTAGACTGGTGCCAGGGCCGTTTCGCCCCAGAATCAAGAGCCGGCTTACTGTGAGGGCGTTGCGAGAAGTCTGCTTTCGCCCGGCGGCGCGGGCAATTGTGTCACGACACTGAGGTCTACAAAGAAGTCATCTTCGCGGACGTATTCCTCAGGCACTGTGAAGTCCGCCGTTACACCATAGAGAAACTGGTATTCGCCCTGCAATGTGTCCACCCACGTCTGCAGATGCGCCGCGGTGAAGCTGTTCACATGGAAGAGCACGTCTATGACGGCAAACTCACCGGGTTCACGCTGTAACTCGTCCGCAGTGTGCCGCAGCCCGTCCTGCAGCCGCTAGACAACGTACTCGACATACTGCGCTTCACTGAGCGCGGCGAACGACTCAGCCAGAATCGGAAAACTATCGGTGTTTTGCGCCCAATCCGCACTATCGATGCGAAATCCGCGATAGGTCCAGCCGCGCGCCGCGGCCGCCAGGAAGGCCGGCACGCGGCTGACGCCTGCGCCGCCGAACGGCTGGCGGAAAACGGGCGTGAAGAGGGCATCCGGCTCAAGGCCGGCCGGAAGCGCGACGGCATTGAGGAACCCGACCAACCGGTCGAGGTCGGCGGACATCGGCAGGGCCGCCAGCGGCGGAAAGAGGCAGGGCCGGATCCAGATGGCGGGGTCGGCGTGGTAGGCGTGGTAGCCGAGCGTCTGCCCGCCGTCGTACATTTCGCGCAGGGCCGTCGCGAACGCGGTTTCGCCTTCCGCATCAAGCGTTTCTTCGCCGGGGCCCTGAATAAAGAAGACCGCCGTGGCGTTGTTGCGCTCCAGCGTGTTGAGAATCGCGCGTAGGGGCTGGAGCAGCTCGTCCGCGGAATATTCGTCCGGCGGCCGCGCCAAGTCGCCCGGCAGCGGTCCATCGTCGAACGTGAGCACGATCGCGGGCGGTTTCTGGATGGGCGGCGGAAACTGGCATTCAGTGCAGCCCGCCAAGGCGCCAGCACACAGCAGGCTGCCGAGCAGCGCAGGCCAGCGCGGCGCGTGCCGGAAATCCAGCAATGCTCTCTCAGGCGACATCGAATCTGCATCATACTAGAAAATAAGAACGGGTCGGGAGTCTCAGTATTTAGCGCTCGCGAACCACCAATGAGCCGCCTCCACTTGACAGCCGCAGGCGATCTGAAAGACTGACGCCCTGCCGCCGGTTGGTTTCCAGGTGCATAGGCGCGATGAAAGCCATAAACCCCGCATTCCGCCTTTCGATGCTTGCGCCCGTGCCCTATGCCTGGCACCTTCACAGCCGCACGCGCGCTTTAGCCGACCAGTTCGCCCGCCGCGGGTTGCGCGTACGCTACGTGGCCCCGCCCACGCCGCGCGCCATGTTGCGGCATTGGATTGCGCCGTGGCGCGAGCGCCGGGCCGGAAAGGTGGAGCTAGTCTGGCCGCTGCCCGCCCCGCCGCTGCATTGGCAGCAACGCCTGCGTCTGGTCAACGCAATCGCAGCGCTCCAGGCGAGGTGCATCGCCCCTGATTCGGACGGCACGCCTCATGTCATCGTAGCCGCGACCCCTTTATGGACGCCGGTGGTCGCGCATGCGCCGTGCGACCTGCTGATCTATGATTGCCTCGATGATCCGCTGGTTCACGCTCGCGCTAGCAGTAGCGAAATTTATCGTCGCTGGCACGAGGAGTTGTGCCGCCGGGCCGACGTGATCGTCGCGGTTTCTGCCGCGTTGGCCGAGCGCCTGCGCGAAACGTGCGAGCGCCGGGTCGTGGTTTGCGGAAATGGCGTAGACGCGGACGCTTTCGGCGCGCTTTCAAATCGCGAATCGCCAGCCCCTTCAGCCCGGCTCTATGAAACATGCGATCCAGCATTGCGCGACTGGTTCGCCTGGTGGCGCGCGCATCCCAACCAGCCAGTCGCCGGCTTCGTTGGCTCGATCGACCGCTGGGTAGATGTGGAACTTCTGGCGGCCACGGCCCGCGCTCTGCCGCACGTTCAATTCGTCGTGGCCGGCCCCGAGCGGTACCGGGGCCTGGCCGCGCCGCTGGCCGGAATTCAGAACGTGCATCGCATCGGGCTGGTTTCTTATAAGGCTGTTCCGGCGCTGATCGCGACGTTCGATGTGGGGCTGATTCCGTTCCGGGCCGGGCCGATTGCCGCGGCGGCCGATCCGCTGAAGGTCTATGAGTATGCGGCCGCCGGGAAGGCGGTCGTGTGCTCCGTGCCGTTGCGGCTCGACGATCCGGATGCGCCTCTGGTCACCGCGGAAACGCCGGCAGCTTTCGCAAGCGCCGTCGCCGCCGCAGCCGCCGCCGCGGCGCAATCACCGAACGATTCCGCCGCACGCGAGCAGCGCATCGCGTTCGCACGTCGCCATACATGGGCGGCGCGTGCGGAGCAATTCCTCAACCTGATTGCGAAAGAGCGGAGCCGGGGCGTGTCCCCCCGAAACCCCGCCAAGCCGTAGCAGAGCCGGGGCGTGTCGCCCGGGATTACCACCAATCATTCCGCCAGGCGGCGGTAAAGCGCCGCATGCTCCGCGGCGCAGCGATTCCAGGAGAACTCGGCAGCACGCCGCGGCCCCCAGTCGGCCAAACGCTCCGCCAGGGCATCGTCCTCGATCACCGATTGCATCGCCGCGCGGATCGCCGCCGGATCGTTCGGCTCGACCAACAGCCCCGCCTCCCCCACTACTTCGGGCACCGAACTCGCCGCACTCGCGATGACGGGCGTACCGCTGGCCATCGCCTCCAGTGGCGGCAACCCGAAGCCCTCATAGAACGTCGGCCAGACCAGCGCACGCGCGCCACCATAGAGCATGGCCAGCGACTCGTCCCCCTGATAGCCGAGCAGCCGCACCTGCTCGCCGACGCCGTGGGAGCGAGCGATTCCCGCAATGTCGACCGCACCCCAGGCCTGCCCGCCCGCGATCAAGAGCGGAAACTGCGCGCGCAGCTTTGTCGGGAGTCCGGCGTATGCCTCGACCAATCCGGGCAGGTTCTTACGTGGCTCAATTGCACCAACGTACAACAAATAGTTCGCCGGCAGATTGCGAGCTGCCAGCCAGGCTTCTACCGCCGCGCGCGGACGCGGATGGAAAGTCTCCCGCGCGCCAAGATGAATTACGGTGACGCGCTCCGGCCGTACGCCCAGCAGTGTGATCATCTCCGCCTTCGTGGAGGCGGAAACAGCTATGAAATGGGCGCTTTGTGCCACGGCGCGCTTCAGGCCGCGTTCCTGCCACCGCACGCGATCTGTAGGATGCCATTGCGGGAATCGCAGCACCGACAAGTCGTGAATTGTCGTCAGCGTGATTCCGCCCCAAGGTCCTGGCACGTGCGCCGGCTCGTGATAAATTCGGCAGCGAAGAGCGCGCCCGACGCCGCGGAAAGCGGCTTGATAGCCGGTTTCAACGACAAACCGGAGCCAAGGCGCGATGTCCTGCCGTGCACCCTGCCGCGGTGCGCGGCTGTGGTTTAGAGTATCTAACCGTTCGCGACTTCGTGCGAGCCGCGCGAACGGCCCGAATAGCCTGATCGCCGGGTCGGCCAGCGGCACGCGCGCCGTGAGTTCCGCGATATAGTGACCAATCCCGGTGCGCGGGCCGCGCAGGATGCGATCGTTGATGATCACCCTTAGAACTTGGCCGGACATGGCTGCCGACGGTAGCCGAGCCAAAAACGCCCCGCAAGCCGCGGTTGGCGGCAGATGGCTGGCGTGGCATACTGCCCCATCTACTTTGCGCTGCGAGTCAGAGGCGGCCGGGCGCATCTGGCTTACGGCTGAGAGCTGCTCAGAGCTTGGAGGACGAATATGGCGTTGATGGTTGGAGTCTCTGGCGTTCGCGGGTTGGTTGGTCAGACGCTGACGCCGGAACTGGTACTCGAATTCGCCCGCGCCTACGGCACGTTTCTGGATGGCGGCCGGGTCGTGCTGGCCCGCGATTCCCGGCCCAGCGGCCCGATGTACGCCGCCGCGGCCGCGGCCGGATTGCTGGCCGCCGGCTGCCAAGTGACGGACCTGGGCGTGGCTATGACTCCGACCGTGGGACGAACCATCATCGAAGGCAAATACGCAGGCGGAATGAGCATCACCGCCAGCCATAACCCCGCGCCCTGGAACGGCCTGAAATTCTTTACCAACTTGGGCTTCGGGCCCAGTACGGAAGACGCGCGCCAGATAGCGCACATTCGCGAGCAGCGCCGCTTCCGCGACGCGCAAAGCGGCTTCAGCGCTCCGCAGGTCGACCGCGAGGCCGGCCAGCGGCACGTGCGCGCGGTGCTGGCCGCGCGCGAAGTGGACACCTCCGCCCTGCGCGCCACAAAGGCCGTCCTGGATAGCGTCAACGGGGCCGGCTGCGAGCATAGCCCGGCGCTGCTCAAGGGTTTCGGCATCGATCTGGTGCATATCAACGGCGAACCGACGGGCGATTTCGCCCATCCGCCCGAGCCGCTCAGCGAAAACTTGAGCCAACTTTGCCAAACCGTGCGCACCACGCGGGCCGCCATCGGCTTCGCGCAAGACCCGGATGCGGACCGCCTGGCCATTGTTGACGAAAACGGAACTTACATCGGCGAGGAGTACACGCTGGCCCTGGCCGTCGAGTCGGTGCTCTCGCGCCGCCCGGGGCCAATCGCCGCCAACCTCAGTACGTCGCGGATCATAGACGACCTGGCGGCTCGATATGACGTGAAGGTCATCCGCACCCCCGTGGGCGAGGCGCACGTGGCCGCGGCGATGTTGCAGGCCGGCTGCGTGGTGGGCGGGGAGGGCAACGGCGGTGTCATCGATCCGCGCATCTGCAATGTGCGGGACAGCCTGTCTGCGATGAGTTTGGTGCTTCAACTGCTGGCCACCTCCGGTAAGACCGTCAGCGAGCTGGTCGCCGCCCTGCCGCGCTACGCCTCCATAAAGCAGAAATTCGCCTGCCCGCGCGAGCGGATTCAGGCCGCGGTGAGCGCGGTTACAGCCAAATTTGCGGACTACAATCCGACTACGACCGACGGGGTCCGGGTGGACTTTCCCGCCGGCTGGGTGCATGTGCGGGCCTCGAATACCGAGCCGATAATCCGGATCATCGCTGAGGCAGACAGCATGGCGGCGGCCGACGAACTGGTCGCGCAGGTTCGGCAGGCGGCCGGTGTGTAAGCTACGGAACCGTGCTTTATGATGCGGTTGTTCACTCGCGGCCTGGGTGGGGCCGAAAGTAAGAACGGTCGTAGGACCGATATAGTTTGCCGTGCACTCAATTGATGGGTAGGACTCGATGAATCACGTTCGCACCTTCGTCGTCGTGCCATCATTGCCTGAGCCGCTCGAGCCGCTACGGCAGCTCGCCTACAACCTCTGGTGGTCTTGGAACCACTCGGCGCGCGAGCTTTTTCGCCGGCTGGACGTCGAGCTGTGGGAGCGCGTCTACCACAACCCGGTCGCCATGTTGTGGCAGATCGGCCAGGACCGCCTGGAGCAGGTGGCCAACGACGATGCCTACATGGCGCAACTGCAACGCGTCGTCGACTCGTTTTACGTTTATCTGAACAGTCGCACCTGGTACGAGGAACGTTTTCCGGGCCGCCAGGACGAAATGGTCGCGTATTTTTCGGCCGAATTCGGCGTTCATGAGTCGCTGCCAATCTATTCGGGCGGCCTGGGTGTACTGGCCGGCGACCATCTCAAAGCGGCCTCGGATCTCGGCATTCCGCTGGTTGGTGTCGGCCTGATTTACCGCCAGGGCTATTTCGAACAGCAACTGACCGAGGACGGCTGGCAACTCGAAAGCTATCCCAGCTACGACTTCCATCAGCTTGCGGTCACGCTGGTCAACGATCCCTTCGGCAATCCGTTGAAGATTCAGGTACAGCTCGGGCGTCGGCAGCTTACGGCCCAGATCTGGCTGGCCCAGGTCGGCCGCGTCAAACTTTACCTGCTCGACAGCGACATACCTGATAACGAGCCTGACCTGCGCATGGTCACGGCCCGGCTGTACGGCGGCGACCGCCGCATGCGCATTCAGCAGGAAATCCTGCTCGGCATCGGCGGTTTGCAGGCGCTGCGCGCCGTCGGAATCCGCCCCAAGGTTTGTCACATGAACGAGGGACATGCCGCGTTCATGGCCCTGGAGCGCATTCGTCAGGCCATGGAGGAATTTGGGCTGACTTACGGCGAGGCGCGCGAAGCAACGGTGGGCGGCAACGTCTTTACGACGCATACGCCCGTGCCGGCCGGCATCGACCGGTTCGATCCACGCTTGGTGATCGACCAACTCGGCTGGATGGCGTCGGCCCTCGGCCTATCCACCGACGAGTTTCTTGCCCTGGGCCGCGAGGCCGGCGGTCTGGGCGACAGCGATTTCTGCATGCCGATTCTCGCCCTGCGCCTGTCCTTCCGCAGCAACGGCGTCAGCCGCCTGCACGGCCAGGTGGCCGCCGGCATGTGGCAGACGCACTGGCCGAAGGTGCCGCGCGAGGAAATCCCCATCACCTACATCACCAACGGCATCCACACGCGCACCTGGATTTCGGCGGAAATGGCTGAGATCTTCGATCATTACCTCGGGCCGAACTGGGCCGAGGCGCCGCCCCGGACGCGGCTATGGGAACGCGTCGAGGTCATTCCAGCCGCCGAGTTGTGGCGCGTCCACGTGCGCCGCCGCGAGCATCTGATCGCCACGGTTCGCACCCGCCTGCGCGAGCAGCTAAAGCGGCGCGGCGCGCCGCCGGCCGAAGTGAAGGCGGCCGACGAAGTGCTGGATCCTTCGGCCCTGACGATCGGCTTCGCGCGGCGCTTCGCGCCGTACAAGCGCGCTACCCTGATCTTGCGAAACCTCGAACGCCTGGCCGCGTTGCTGCGCAACAACGAGCGACCGGTTCAGTTCATCTTTGCCGGCAAAGCCCACCCGGCCGACGGCGCGGGCAAGGAGCTCATTAAGCAGTTGTGCGCGATCTGCGCCCGCCCCGAGTTCCGCCGGCGGATGGTGTTCCTCGAAAATTATGACATGCGCCTGGCGCGCATCCTCACGCAGGGCTGCGACGTCTGGCTGAACAACCCGCTGCGCCTGCACGAGGCTAGCGGCACCAGCGGCATGAAGGGCCCGCCCAACGGCAGTCTGAACCTCTCCTGCCTCGATGGCTGGTGGCCCGAGGCTTATAACGGCGAGAACGGCTGGGCGATCGGCGACGGGCGCGTGTACGACGACCTGGCCTACCAGGACCATGTGGAGGCCGAATCGCTCTACAACCTGCTAGAGCGCGAAATCGTGCCGCTCTTCTATGATCGCACGGTGGACGACATCCCCCGCAAGTGGCTGGAGCGCGTCAAAGAGTCAATCCGCACCATCGTCCCCGTCTTCAGCACGATCCGCATGCTGCGCGAGTACACCGAGGTCATGTATGTCCCCGCCTTACAGCGCGCCGAGCGTCTCAGCGCGGACGACTTCACCGTCGCGCGGCGGCTGAACAGTTGGAAGCAGGCCCTCAGCCGCGAATGGCACCAGGTGCGCATCGAGGAGGTCGACGCCAACGCTCAGGAACGCCTCAAGGTCGGCGATAAGCTGCCCATTCACGCCCGCGTTCACCTGGGCACCATTCGGCCGGAAAACGTGGCGGTCGAGGTCTACGCCGGTCCGGTTGATAGTACCGGCGGCATCTCGCACGGCCGCCCCGCGCCCATGCAGCACACCAAGGAGAACGGCAACGGTGTTCACGAGTTTGACGGCGTGCTGCCCTGTACGGTCAGCGGTCAGCATGGCTTCGCCATCCGCGTCGTGCCGGCGCACGAAGATTTGGCCGACCGGTACGAGCAGGGGCTGATCGTCTGGGGATAGCGTCGAAGCCGCAGCCTACCGGACTTCGTCGATCGCGGCCTTCAATGCGGGTAGGCCGCGTTCGATGGTCTTGCGATCCACGCAGAAGCTGAGGCGCATGTAGCCGGGGCGTCCGAAGCCGCGGCCCGGGACCGCCAACACGCGATGCTTCACCAAAACCGCGATGAACTCGGCGTCGTCGGCGATGGGCGTCTTCGGGAACGCGTATAGCGCGCCGCCGGGCACTTTCAGGTCGTAGCCGTAAGACAATAGGGCGTTGCACAGCAAATCGCGGTTCTGGCGGTAGAAGTCCAGGTCGCAGCGAGCATCGGCGCAGCGGGCGATCACGCGCTGCATGAATGCCGAAGCGTTCACGAAGCCCAGCGTGCGGTTGAGCATGGTCATGGCCGCCAGCACTTTCTCGCGCTGTGGCACGGAGTGCGGCACGGCGATATAGCCGATGCGCTCGCCGGCGATGCTGATGTCCTTTGAATAGCTGGATATTAGGATGGTGCGCGGGTAGTGGCGCAGCGGCGTGGGGCAGGTGTCTACGTCGTAGACGATGCGGCGGTAGGGGTCGTCCAGCAGGATGTAGATGGGGCGGTCGGGGCGGTCGTGTCGCGCCAGCAGCGCGCCCAGACCCTGGCACTTGGCCTCGGTGTAAATCGCGCCGGTGGGGTTGTTCGGCGAGTTGATGATAATGGCCCGGGTGCGCTCAGTGATGGCCGCCTCAATCTTCCCCAGATCGGGCTGGAAATCGGCGTCCGTCGGTACCAGTACCACCCGTCCGCCGGCCTGCTCCACGTAAAAGCGGTATTCCGGGAAGAACGGCGTGAGAATCAGAACTTCGTCCCCGGGGTTGCAGAGTGCTCGCAGCGTCACGTTCATGCCGCCGGCCGCCCCGCTGGTCATGATCACATCCGCGGCCTCAAACGGCGCGCCGTATTCGGTCCGCAGGAAGCGGGCCACCGCCGCCCGGGCTTCGTCGAAGCCCACGTTAGGCATGTAGCGGTGCAGGGCCGGCTGGTGCTCCTCGGCCGCCTCTCGCAAGGCGCGGAAAAAAGCGTCCGGCGGCGTGGCATTGGGGTTGCCGAGCGAGAAGTCGAAAACGTTGTCCTCGCCGAACTCGGCTTTGAGGCGGCGGCCCTTCTCGAACATCTCGCGAATGAAAGAGGCGGACCCCATATCGGCAGCGACTTTGTCGGCAATCACGGACGGCATGGCTATTCCTCTGCTTGCGGATGGTCTTGGTGCGTTCGCGGGCCGTTCTACTGGAACGCCGTCGCCAGTCGTGCCCGCGTTTGGCGCCTGAGCAAGGCACCCGCGCGGCGGGGCCGCGTGCGTCTACATAGCCAGGCGCAGGCTAACCAACTCGCACCTGTTTCGCCAGGCGCTCCGTTGCACGATCCGTGCCGCGCGGCGAACGTTCTGCTACTACTCTGATTCCGGGATGACGCTGAAATCGATGCGAAATCCGCCCTCAGCGTCCGGATCTTCAACCAGCGTGAAGATCAACTCGTCTCCGCACGCATAGTCCCAGCCCAGCAGGCGGGCGTCCCCGAGCGCGGTGCCAACTGTTGGCAGGGCGGCTCCGGGGTTGCCGGGTGGGATATTCGAGAAATGTACCACTGAGTCGAAGGCGTCCGGGTTGAAATTGGGGAGCGTCTCAGGGGCGTCTACCACTTCGGCGCGCTCGATGAAAGCGCGGGTGCCCACCGAGAAATTGCGGGCGCAGGTGACCGTTGCGGGCGCACTACTCGAGTTGGCCGCCAGAACCAGTTGCTGCATCTGTACCGGCCCCGGCGGGCTGCGGTCCCAGGCGTCCCACGACCCGTAACTAAACGCCGCCGTATAGGGCGTAGTGTTGATGACCCTCACCGTGATACTGCCGCTCCGCTCGGCCGTCTGGTTGAGCAGCACCGGTCCGCAGCCCGGCTGAAGCACCAGCAGAAGGGCAACGGTCGCCAGCACCGCGGCCGGCAGCGAGAATAGCGCCTTAATTGCCATGTGAATATCCTTGCGCGGGCCTTTGGGCCAGGCTGTCCGCCTGTGCGCCGTTATCGTCGCCCGGTCGCCGCGAATGTTAGCAACGCCCACGTGAACTGCCAAATCCGGCGCGGGGCCCGAGTTGACGGACGGGCTGCGGAGCGAATAATGCGGCAGGGTTGCGCGCCGGAGCTGGTGGCGGGCGCAGTTACAGTGCAGCGCGACGCGTGCCGATAGACTTATCGGGCCGAGTCCTGCTATGCCGGACTCGGACAAAGGTGGAACAAGAATGCGCATCGCTGTTCTACTGACCGCTGTGGGCGCCTGGATGCTCTCAGGCGCGAGCTGTCGGCCTCTCCTCGATAACACGTCGGATCCAGCGGCCAAACCCACCACGCTGACGCTGCTGATTCAATCGCCATCCAGCAACGCGACGGTGGCGCAGGGCGCATCGGTCCCCATAACCTGGACCGCGTACAACGCCACCGGTCAGACGGCCACGATTGACGTGTACGTCGAATCACGCACCGATCTCACTCAGACAACAGTCGCCGACGATATCAGCTTGACGGCCGGCAGTCTGACCCAAACCTCCTATTGGGACACCACCGGGCTGCCGGGCGGCGAATACGTAGTCTACGCCGCGATTACAGCCGGGGCGGACACGCAGACCCAGAAGGCCGCAGGGCGTATAACGATCGACGAATTTCCGGCGTTCGAGTTCACCGAGCCGGCAGAAGACGCCACGTACACTCACGGCAGCGACGCGCTCAAGATTTCGTGGAGCGCTTCGGATCCAGAGGGCACCGGCACGGTGACGGTGGGGCTTGACAGCGATTCGGATCCCGAGAATGGGAACGAGCTTTTCATTTACGAGGGGACCATTACGGCCGACGAGTCCGAGAGCAGCTTCGACTGGGATGGCCAGGACCTGCTCGGCGATGACGTTGCGCCCGGCGTGTATAACCTGTTTGCCTTGGTCGGTGACGCGGTCAACCCGGAGCGGCCCGTGCAAGCCGGCCGGCAGATCACCGTCGTAGAGGGGGCGCCGGACGAGACCTCGGTGACACTGGGCATCCTGGAGCCGCCCTATCCGGCGACACCGGAGAACCCCGAGCCGCCCAAAGACCACGAATTCCTGGCCGGCACCACCATGACGATCAAATACGGGGTGAACAAACAGGTCGACGCGCTGATCGATCTGAAGATCGATACCGACGACGTACACACCAACGGCAACGAGCTGACGATTCGGGCTCAGTGGCTGGTGCCCGCCGACACGGAGAGCGAGACTTTTACGTGGGACGGTTCGCTCGCTTCCGGAGGAGATGCCCCTGACGGCATTTATCGCCTCTTCATCATGGCCAATACTGGTAGCGCGACGCCGGAGTATGGGGATGACGGCGAAGGTCTGATCTACCGGCGCTCCTACGAAAAGCAGCCTCTTATAGCTCTCGAAAAACCCGCGCATATGACGACTTTGCAGGCTGGTCAGACGCTGTTGATCAAATGGCGCTGCGTGGATGACGAGGGGACGGCAACTATTCGTATCACGATTGACGACGACCCGCATCCAACAGGAGACCCAGACGACCCAGATCCCGCCGACACACTGCCCGAAATCGATACCCTGGTAACGGACCGGGCCTGCAGCTCCGTCGAGGTCGAGAAGACTTACATGTATCAGGTACCCGCGAGCCTGGGCCCAGGCGTGTATTACGTCTTCGCTTATATCCGCGACCCGGAAGCGGCGGGCCAGGAGCACTACTCGGTCGCGCCGGCTCCATTCGTGATCAGGGATCCGACCCGGTAGATGGTCTCGACGGTGCGAGCCGTCGCCCCGTTTGCTGTACTACGCACTGCGATTTTCCAAGGCCGGCCGCGCGGCGACGCGCGGTACCGGCTGGTGCTTGTATGACGCCATCCATACAGCGCCCTATCGGAGGTAACTCGCCCGTGTTCGCATCCGCCGCCGAGGCTCTTAAGTATATTAAAGACAAAGACTTAGCAATGGTCGACCTGAAGATCACCGGCGTCGCCGGCCAGTGGCTTCACATCTCAATCCCCGCGCGTCAATTTTCGCAGCGGCACCTGGAAGAAGGCGTCGGCTATGACGGCTCCTCCGGGGCCGGCTTCTCACGCCTCGAGAGCGGTGACGTCGTCGCGCGCCCCCTGCCGGAGACCGCGTTCATCGATCCGTTCATGGAACGCCCGACGCTGAGCTTCTTGTGCGAGACGGTCAGCGCGGACACCAGGATTCCCTTTCCCGGCGACCCGCGGAGCCTGCGGATCGAACCCAGAGCCTGGCGATGACTCCCGTACGAAAGCGTAGAAGAGCGGGTCGGAATACAGAACGGTGCGCGAGGGTTCGAGGATGTGTTCGGGCGTGTGGCCAAACGGAGCGCTCGAGAAGCCCGCCAGGACAGGGCCGCCCCGGCCATCGAAGGTATAGGCGGCCGGATACCCGTTGTATATCCTGAACCCCTCCACGACGCTGGCCGCCGTCTCGCCGCTGTGAAACCAGAAGCTGCGGCCCTCATAGGCACAGTTGATGCGGCAGTTTGCGGGATCGCCGGAAGCCGAGCGCAGGGTAACAGCCTTGCCGTGGAAATCCAGGTCGTAGTTGCCCGGCCCAGTGTACGTACCGTCGGCGACACGAATCTCGTCGCCGTCGGACGCGGCGTCGAGGGCGGCCTGGATTGCCGGATATTGCGATGGCACATACAGGATGGAACCCAGGGAATGCCGGGCGGCCAGGCCCGACTGCGGCGGCTCGCCCGCATCGCCAGAGGCCGCGGCGCGGCCCGGCAGGACGAAGACCGCCGCCGCGAGCGTCGCGCAGCAAATCGACACAAATTTCTGACGTGACACCTTTTCCTCCTTACCTGTCAAGACGCCGGCCGAAGCTGACCAGATTGGTCAGTCCCCTGCAATGACCGGCTCCAATTTGACCACGGAGTCACCGCCCGTCTGGTCCGGTGCCCTCCGCGGATCACTCAATGGTGCGGCCTCATTCCAATTGAGCGGTTTGGTCCAGTCCACGCCAAATGTCGCTTGTTGTGTGATTCGGCCGTTCGATCATTATCGGACACCGGCATTGCC